>Ga0209013_10003219_pt1 | contig 14579 bp, 11 predicted proteins | sample Cruoilmetagenom2_FD_187291 | JGI IMG/M metagenome (GOLD analysis project Ga0209013, IMG submission 187291) | Oil polluted marine microbial communities from Coal Oil Point, Santa Barbara, California, USA - Sample 2 (SPAdes) (version 2) | ecosystem: Environmental > Aquatic > Marine > Oil seeps ... | reverse complement strand
CCAAATCCAGTTTATGAGAGCAGTACAAATATTAGGTATTATGTTTCGGAAGATTCAGATGTTGAAGTGACAATATTTGATCTCGCAGGTGATCTCGCAGCAAAATTATCAGGAAAAGGTTTAGGTGGATTTGATAATGAAATAGTTTGGGACGTTTCTAGTATTCAAAGTGGTGTTTATTTTGCGCATCTCAAAGTGACCGGAGCTTCCGGCAATACAGATTCAAAAATAATTAAAATTGTAGTGATAAAATAAGATGGAAAGGAATTAGTACAATCCCAAATTTTGGATAACGATGAAGAAGATCAGATTATTTTTGTTTTTAATATATTGCCTCACAACTGCAGTTTCTGCACAGTATAATGAATTCCAACCTGAGTATGACTGGTATACAATTGAAGGGGAAAATGTATTTGTGCATTATCATGAAGGAGCTGAAAGAACCGCAAAGGTAATAGCAAAAATTGCTGATGAAGTATGGGGACCGATTACATCGCTTTATGAATATGAACCCGACAAAGTTCATTATGTTATTAAAGATATTGATGATTACTCAAATGGGGCCACATATTTCTTTGATAACAAAATAGAAATTTGGGCATCCGCTTTAGATTTTGATCTTCGCGGAACACATAACTGGTTGAGAAATGTTATCTCTCATGAGTTTACCCATATGGTTCAAATTCAAGCTGGAATGAAATGGACACGTTCAATCCCGGCATTCTACCTACAATTCCTTGATTATCAAGATGTACGCCGCCCCGATTTACTTTACGGTTATCCAGATGTAATTGTTTCATATCCAGTACCGGCAATTAATATTCCTGCATGGTTTGCTGAAGGAACTGCTCAGTATATGCGTAAAGAATTTGGTTACGAAAATTGGGATTCTCATCGTGATATGATATTAAGAAGCTATGTGCTTGATGATAATATGCTTACATGGAACGAGATGGGAGTATTTGGAAAAACAAGTCTTGGAAATGAATCAGTCTATAATTCAGGTTTTGCACTCACTTCTTATATATCACAAAGGTATGGTGAAGACAAACTTCGTACAATAACACAGAAGCTTGGTAAATTTGGAAACTTCACTATTGATGCGGCCTTTGAAGATGTATTGGGGAAAGATGGGAATGAAATTTACGATGAATGGAAAGCTGTTCTTCAAAAGAGTTATGGCGAAAGAACAAAAGATATTCAAGAGAATTTGGTTACGGGTAATCTAATAGTTGATGAAGGTTTTGGTAATTTCTATCCGAAATTTACAAAGGATGGTTTAAAATTCTATTTCATTTCTAATAAGGGAAATGATTATCTAAGCACTTCATCACTGTTCGAATACGATTTAAAAACAAAGGAATCAAAAACTGTTATTAGTGGAATACGATCTACTATTGGGCTTACACCGGATGAGGAAAAAATAATTTTTGCAAAACTTACTGAAGATAATCCTAAATGGGCAAATATTCATGATTTATTTGTCTATGATATTGAAGAAGAAGAAGAAACAAGAATAACATTCGGGATCAGAGCTAACAATCCTGATGTTTCAAATGATGGTAAAAAAATCACATTTGTATATCAAAAAGATGGAACTACAAATCTGGGTATTGTTGATATAGATGGTAAAAACTTCAAGCGGCTTACCTTTTTTGAAAATGGTGAGCAAGTTTATAATCCAAAATTTGCGAATGATGATTCTCACATAATTTTTGATTATTCGATAAAAGAAGGAAGAGATATTGCTAAAGTTGATGTCGATGGTTCAAATTTCGAATTTGTAATACAAACCAATTCGGACGAGCGAAATGCAGTTTATGATAAAACTGGAAATCTCCTTTACGCCAGTAATGAAACTGGGATATTCAATATTTATAGAATTGAGAAGGTGTCGCAGAATAAAACAAGAATGACAAATGTTCTTGGTAGCGCGTTTATGCCGACAATAGATAACGATGGAAACATTATTTATTCTGGATACAACTCGCATGGATATCAAATTTATAGAATTGAAAAAGATGAACAGAATAATGTTGATGATTCTAAAAAATATGTTTGGTTGAATAATCCACCATTAAATAATTCTATTCCGAATGGGGATATTTCTAATTTTGATATCAAGAGACTTCAGAATTACAATGACACAGACCTTGACGACTATGATTCAAAACCATATTCTGGATTTTTCTCAAAAATGTCATTTTTCCCTTTTATACGTTACGATAATTATAACTTATCAAACGATGGATTGGATAAGATTAAACCAGGTGTCTACATTTATTCGAGTGATTATCTAAATCGTTACTCATTGTTCGGTTCGTTCGCAATTAATAAACGACTTGAGAGAGACCTTTACTTTGGTTTCGAATTCCGTAATAAACTCCCATTATTATATGGACTTGGAATTAAACCTCAGCTGATATTAGAATTATATAGTGTCAGCAGAAAAGCAAACGTAGATTTATATTTCGGATCCTACGAAGATTCATTGGGTAATATTCAATATGATTATCAAGTACCAACAGATGTTACTTACAACCTTTTTGAATTTGATATTGCCTTTAAGCATAAAGTGTTTGCTAAGGGTAATAATATTGAATTCAGATTCATTTACAGTGACTACGTTGCTGCGTTAGGTAGTTTTACAATTCCTAATGGTGGTGGACTTTATCCTACAACGAAGGATACTTATTTTATTGGAAGAAATTTTCAAATTACATATTGGCACAAAGCACTTTTACCCTATATTGATGCTGATATAAATCCAATTGGTAGGGAAGTAACTTTTCGTTTAAATTATGAACTCGATAAGTATAATGGTGAAGGTGAATTTGTAGTGGAAGATGGACTTTTACTTCCAGTCTATACAGATTACACTTTTGCTCGTGCAGAATTCGATTGGAAAGAACATATTGCTTTCACTTCTAATAACCACACTATTAATACGAGAGTTAAAGCCGGCGGAATAATTGGTGCAGAATTGCCCACATTTTTTGATTATTATATTGGCGGATTAATTGGAATGAAAGGCTATCCATTTTACGCCATAGGAGGTAACCAAGCTTATTGGGTGAATTTAATGTATAGATTTCCGCTCTTTAAAAATGTTGATGGCAGATGGGGACCTCTTTATCTTGATAAAATATTTTTATCAGTATATGCTGATATTGGTGATGCATGGACTGGTAAATTTTATGGAGTAGAAAATGCGAAAAAGGGTGCTGGGGCTGAGATCAGAATTAAAATGAATTCATTTTATCTTTTTCCAACAAGTATATTTTTTAATGCCGCATACGGTTTTGATAAGTTCTCAACAATCGTGAGAGGAGAAGAAGTTTGGTACGGTCAAGAGTGGATTGTTTATGCTGGGGTACTTTTCGATTTCAGTTTGTAATTGATAGGATTAATTCAATAATAATATAATTTTAACATACTTAATAAAATGAAATATTTATTATCAATATTATTTTTATCCATAACAATTTTTGCGCAGGATAATAATTTGAAGCTTTCTGGAAATCTTAGTGAGGATTATATTATCTCTTCACAGAATACCGAAATTAATTCATCCGATTCCATAAATATTTCATTCAAAAAAAGATCTCCTCTTCTTGCAGGTGGACTATCATTTGTAATACCCGGTACTGGACAGCTTTACAATGAAGATTATTGGAAGACAGCTATTTTTGTTGCCATTGAAATTGCAGCAATATCTACCGCAATTATTTATGACAACAAGGGTGACGAACAAACAGAATATTATGAAAATATTGCAAACGCTAGTGATGGTTGGCTTGTTGATCAATATGCAAATTGGAGTATTGATAATGCGAATAGAATTAATCCTGAATTACCTTTAGCTCTTGATGAAGATGGAAATAGGTTGTCAGAATTAGACCCGATATATCAAATATATGATGAATCTGATAACATCATATGGAGTAAGTTGAATAATTTGGAGACCTCCATTGGAAGTTGGTATTCACACAGGCTTGCACCATATGATGACCAGCAATATTATGAAATGATTGGTAAATACCAGCAGTTTAATCCGGGTTGGAGTGATTATAGTGATGCAGACTATCCACCTGATGGATATACGTACAATTCAACTCGTAAAGATGTAGTTACACCAATGTTTTTATCTTATGCTGACGAGCGTGGTAAAGCGAATGACTATTACAACGTTACAAATACTGCAATTGCCATTATCATTGCAAACCATGTACTAAGTGCAGTTGAAGCTGCTTTAGCCGCCAATAGTTACAATCGAAGTTTCAAAGCAAATGTAAGTTTGGAAAGTACGAATATTGGTTATCAGCGTGAGTATTATCCTAAACTGCATATGAGTTATAATTTTTAGTAAGTATTTTTAAATCAGAATAATTTATAATATTTTGGGCTCATTCTTGAAACAGAAAAAAATACTGTTTTATTTTCAGTTGATTATCTCTGCTGCATTTCTCTTTTCTGCAATTTCTAAAATTATTTCACCTGGATATTTTGAGATCACTCTTATAGATCAAGGAATATTGCCTAATAGAGAATTGGCTAGTTACTTTACTCGAATATTTATTATCATAGAATTAGCAATTGGTTTACTTTTCCTTCAACAAAACTATATTAAAAAAATAATTTCACCTACAGCAATTCTGATGTTAGTTCTCTTCATTGGTCATATGTTACTCCTTATTCTTCAAGGTGATAATGATAATTGCGGTTGCTTCAGCTCTGTTATTAGGATGAATCCACCTGAGGCAATTATTAAAAATATTGTTCTACTCATCATTACTCTGTTTATTTTTAAATTCTCTGATATTGGGAAAAACAAAATAGCTCTACCAGCTTTAATGCTTATTATATCAATCATTATTGTACTTATTACAACCCCTATTAAATCTACTGATTCATCTATGTTTTCTAAACACACAAATTTTTCAAATATAGGTAGAGTAGATCTGACAGACGGTGAACTCTTGATAGCTGTGTTTGATGCAAACTGTGAGCATTGTGAAGAGACTGCTAAGGCAATTAAAAGAATAGATGATGATCTAGATGAACTACTTCCAATCTATACTTTGATATTCAGTGAAACAAAATCTGAGATCAGCGATTTTCAGAAAAGAACAGACACTAATTTTCCTTTTACTAGAATAAATGTTGATGAGTTTTTTGATCTTATTGGAGATTCTCCACCAAGAATATATATGCTCAACAATGGAGAAATTGTTGAATTTTGGGATCATAAAATTGAAGAAAAAATATGGGAAAAGTTTGGCAACAGTGATGACTCAATCCAAAATATCATTGTTGAGTGATAGTTTTCCCTTTTAAAAACTTCTGACTTTATTACTAATTACTGTCGGTAGGTTGAATAAGTTCTCCACGAAGATTTTCATTGAATCTGTTTATAAGTGTTTCATTAAGCATATCGTACTCCTAACTTTATGGTTGGTAAAATATTTTGACAAACAAAGATTTTTAGGAATGGAATATTAATTCTTATTGTATCAATTAAAATTGGTGTCAACGTAAAGAAAGAAAGATCAAATTAGTTACGTATCCAACAACCACTTTAGAATTATAAAAGTTATTGAAATAGTTGTAAATTCAAAGTAACCGTTTTTAACTAATTATTAATCCCATATTTAGTTAAATTTGGGTTTATTATAAAAAGAAATTGAAAATGAGTATTCCTTTAGTAGTTATAGTCGGTAGACCTAATGTTGGCAAATCAACATTTTTTAACAGATTAACAAGATCAAAAAATGCAATTGTTGATGATGAGAGCGGTGTAACTCGTGATCGTCATTATGGAGAAGTAGAATGGGATGGAAAAACATTTCAACTTATGGATACTGGGGGATATGTTCCAAATTCTGCTGAATTGTTTGAGACCGCAATCCGTGAACAGGTTGAAATTGCACTAGAAGAAGCTGATGCTATTTTTTTTGTGGTTGATGGACGTGATGGTTTAACTCCAGTTGATCAAATTATAGCAAACATGCTGCGTTCCACAGATAAACCTATTTTAGTTGTTGCCAATAAATTAGATAATACTCAACAAGGATTAAATGCTTCAGAATTTTATAGTTTAGGTATTGGAAATGTGTACGATATTTCTGCTATTCATGGCCGAAATGTTGGAGATTTACTAGACAAACTATTTGATGAAATTGACTATGATAGTTATGAAGAAACTGAAGATACTCGATTGAAAATCGCTATTGTTGGTCGACCCAATTCTGGAAAATCATCTCTCACAAACTCGCTACTTGGCTTTGATAGAAGTATTGTTACTAATATTCCTGGAACAACACGCGATAGTATAAACTCAGTATTAAAGTATCACGGTGAAGAAATAGTCTTAGTCGATACTGCGGGACTGCGTAAAAGAACAAAAGTTAAAGAGAATATTGAGTTTTATTCAAATGTACGTACACTTCGTGCTCTAGCAAATTCTGATGTAGCAATTGTAATGTTAGATGCCCAGCATGGTTTAGAGAGTCAAGATCAAAAAATTATTAGCGAAGCTATTCAACGAAGAAAAGGTATTATTCTTGCAATAAATAAATGGGATCTGGTTGAAAAAGAAACAAATACTGCAAAAGAATTTGAGATAAAAACTAAAACTAAATTAGGCTCAGCTTCCTACATAAACAGTATTTTTATTTCGGCGTTAACTAAGCAAAGAATATTTAAAACAATTGATATGGCTATTGAGATTGAAAAAGAGAGAAAGAAAAAGATTTCAACCAAAGAATTAAATGATAGATTATTACCTGAGATAATTAAAACACCTCCACCTGCAACGCCTACTGGCAAGGAAGTAAAAATTAAATTTATTACACAAGTTGGGAGCAAATATCCAATATTTCTCTTTTTTGCAAATCAAGTTAAATATGTACCTGACTCGTATAGGAGATTTTTAGAAAAAATGGTACGAAAGAACTTTGGGTTTAACGGTGTTGCGATTACAATAAGTTTAAAAAACAAGAATAGTGAGGTAGAGTAAAAGATGTTTTCAAAAGTGGGATCAAAAAATATTTTAGTAGTTGGTGGAAATGCTGCCGGACCTAGTGCCGCAGCTAAAGCCAAGAGAGTGGATCCAGATGCTGAAGTAATAATGTTTGAAGCTGGTGATTTCATATCTACTGGAACTTGCGAATTACCTTATCTAATCTCAGGTGATATTAAAGATTATAAAGAAATTGTTTTCTTTGATGAGAACAGTTTTCTTGAAAAGAAGGGGGTTAAAGTTTTTACAAATCACCTTGTTGAGAATATTAATAGGAAAAATAAAACTATATCAGTTAAGAATTTACTTGATGGAACAGATAAAATATTTCCTTATGATAAATTAATTCTAAGCACTGGTTCAGTAGCAAATAAAATTCCAGCATTAAGTGAAAATATTCAAAATTTATTCTACCTTAAAACTGTTTCAAATTATCTGCAAATAAAAAAATATTGTGATTCAAATAATGTTAAAAATATATTAGTTATTGGTGCTAGTTATATCGGCTTAGAAGTTGCCGATGCATTTAAAGCGGATGGAAAAAATGTGATTCTACTTGATTCTCGGGAGCATCCTATGCCAAATAGTGAAGTTGAAATTCAACATCTGATAGAAAGTACATTGGCGGAGCATAGTGTGGATTTTATTGGAGACGCGGGAGCAATCAAATATATTGTTGAGCAAAATAGACTAAAAGGCTTCAAATATGAAGGAAAATTGATTGATGTAGACCTTGTTCTGGTTGCAATTGGATTTGCTCCCAACTCATCTTTGGCAATCAAAGCGAACTTAGAACTGGGAGCATTTGGAGGGATCAAAGTTGATAATAAACAAAAAACATCAGATCCTAATATTTATGCTTGCGGAGATAATGCAGAAGTTATTAACAAAATTTCCAACCGTCCAGATTATTTACCCATAGCAACATTTGCTCATCGGCAAGGTCATATTGCGGGAGCAAATGCAGCTGGTGGATTTGAATTTTCGAAACCGGTTATAAAAAACATAGCTGTTAAAATATTTAACAAAACTTACGCGTCTGTTGGTTTGGAAAGTAGTGAAGTAAGTAATTTAAGATATAATTCAAAATCAGTGTCAGCAATTGCAGATAATATTATTAAAGTTATGCCAGGTAGCAGTAAAGTGTTTGGTAAAATTATTTTTAATTCTGACAGTAAGAAAATTTTAGGTGCTTCATTTTATGGTTCAGAAGAAGTTATTGGTTATGCTGATTTAATTTCTTCATTAATTCAAAATGGAGTAACTGCCGATAAACTTTCTGAAATAAGTTTTAATTATACTCCACCAAGATCACCATTTATAAATTTATTATCAGTTCTTGGAAGAAAGATAAATTAGGATAATATATGAAAAATTTAACTGTTATTGAAAATCCACTAATTAGTAGAGACATAACTTACTTGCGAAATTTAGAGACAAAGGAGTATCAATTCAGATTAGCAGTTAGAAGAATTGCTTATATTCTTGCATCAGAAATTAGCAAGGAATTTTCTACGACTGAAATAGAAGTTGAAAGTCCACTTGAGATAACGAAGGGTTTCAAGCTATCCAAACAGATTGTACTTGTTCCTGTATTGAGAGCCGGATTAAGTCTAGTTAACTCATTCATTGAGATGATTCCACAAGCAAAAGTTGGACATATTGGATTACAAAGGGATGAGGAGACCTTGCTTCCGGTAGATTATTATTATAAAGCACCAAAACATTTAGAAGTTTCAACTGTTATAATTTTGGATCCAATGTTAGCAACTGGAGGCAGTGCTTCAGCTGCAACAAAATTTTTAAAGGATAGGGGAGCATGTGAAATAATTATGGCAAATCTTATTGCATCTCCTGAAGGTGTTAGCAAAATGGGAACTGATCATCCGGATGTTAAAATATTTACAGCTTCTCTTGATAGAGAACTAAATGAGAAAGGATATATTCTTCCTGGACTTGGTGATGCTGGAGATAGAACCTTTGGAACAATTTAGTAAGTAAATACTATAAAAATCATTAAATAAACATTTAAACAATTAACATAAAGTATTATATAATAATAAAATAGCAGTAGGTAATTAAAGTTTGGGAGTAAAATAAACCTCAAGCAACATTATAAATTAGTTCCCGCAATCAAATGTACGAATGACAGAACTTACAGAAAAATATCGTGCTGAATTATTAGACAAACTCATTAAGACTTGTAAGAAGCATCTGACAACGGTAAATGAGGAGATAATCTCAAAAGCATTTCGGTTAGCATATGAGGCTCATAAGAATGAGTTCCGTGCTTCCGGTGATCCATATTTTCTTCATCCTTATGAAGTATCCTTAATAATTGCAAAGGAGATGCCACTTGACGATGTTTCAGTTGTTGCCGCCCTCTTACATGATGTTGTTGAGGATACCGATTTTAGTTTAGAGTTTATATCTAAGGAGATTAGTCCTGAAGTTGCAGAAATTGTTGATGGAGTTACTAAAATAAGTGGTGTATTCACAGGACATGAAATCACTCGAGCAGAAAATTACAGGAAACTTCTTTTATCCCTGGTAAAAGATATTCGAGTTATTCTTGTGAAGTTTGCTGATCGCCTTCACAATATGAGAACTTTGGAATTTGTTCCATCGCAAAAACAGAGACGTATTGCAAAGGAAACATTAGACATCTATGCTCCCTTTGCTAATAGGTTTGGATTGGGAAGAGTTAAGTGGGAATTAGAGGACCACTCATTCAAGCATTTAAATAGAGTTGAATATGAACGAATAGCAAAAAAAATAAAAGATAAAAGAAAAGAGCGTGAGGCTTTTATCACAAAATTTTCTTATCCCATTGAAGTTAAACTAAAGGAGCATGGTTTAGATTATGAAGTTGGGGGAAGAGCCAAGCATATTTTCAGTATTTATAAAAAGATTCAAAATCAAAACACTACGTTCGAAAACATTTATGATCTTCTTGCTATCAGAATTATTTTGGAGAGTAACGATCAAAATGAGTGTTATTATGTGCTTGGTGTAATAAATCAATTATATAAACCAATTGCAGACCGATTCAAAGATTATATTTCCATTCCTAAAAAGAATAACTATCAATCAATTCATAATACCGTTATTGGACCAAGTGGCCGCTTAGTAGAAGTTCAAATTAGAACTCGAAAAATGCATGAGATTGCCGAACGTGGTGTTGCCGCTCATTGGAAATATAAAGAGAATTTTTCTCAAACCGACAATGAATTGGAAGAGTGGGTAAATTGGGTAAGAGACATTTTTGAAAATGTTTCAAAAAGTGAAGCACCGAAAGAACTATTAGCTAGCTTCAAGTTAAACCTTTACCAAGATGAGATTTACGTATTCACCCCTAAAGGGGACTTACGTCGCCTACCCCAAAAATCAACTCCTGTAGATTTTGCTTTTGATATACATAGTAGAGTTGGTTTTAACTGTATTGGAGCAAAAGTTAATGGAAAAATTATTCCTTTAAATACAGTTTTAAATAGTGGTGATCAAGTAGATATAATAACATCTAAAAATCAGAAACCGAATAGAAACTGGTTACAATTTGTTCAGACACACAAAGCTAAAGCTAGTATTAGAAAATATCTTAATCAAGAAGAAGAAAAAGTTGTTCAATCTGGTAAAGATATTTGGGAAAAAAGGCTAAAAAAGAGCAAAAAAGTATTTGATAAGGATGATCTTGGCAAATTAATAAGAAGATTAAAATTTGAAAATAATAACCAGTTTTTTGCTTCAATTGCTCATAATAAATTGGACCTCGAAGAGATTATCGATCCTCCAGAAAATAAAGAAGAAAAACATGCTCATGAGTTAGAGTTTAACAATTTTGCTGAATTAGCAAGAAAATCTGCTGATACGGGAATTTTAGTTGAGGATGAGTATAAGGGCATCGACTACATTTTCGCAAAGTGCTGCAATCCTATACCTGGTGATCCCGTTGTTGGATACATTACAATTGGCGAAGGAATGAAAATTCACAGAAGAGATTGTAAAAATTTAATACACATGGTTAAGACTAATGAAGAAAAGTTGGTAAAAGTAAGTTGGGCAAGTAAAAATGGAGGGTTCTTTGTCGCTGGAATAAGTATTCGAGGTGATGACAAACCTGGTCTCTTAACAGACATTTCAAATTCCATTACCAGTTATAAAAATACAAATATTAAGGCAATAAATATTAGTGCTCAAGATTCTACATTTACTGGAACAGTTACTGTATTTGTCTCAGATTTGGAACATTTGAGCAAACTAATTGAAAGACTCAAGAAAAATAAAGACATTTTTTCTGCAGAACGATTTGACTCAACACACGGTCAGCATTAAAATGGATAATAGAGAGCAGTCAAGAATATTAGCAATTGATTACGGTGCCAAGAGAGTAGGTTTTGCCATTACAGATCCTCTTCGGATGTTTGCAATTCCGTTAATAACAATTAAGAAAGATAAATTCTTTTGGGGTAATTTAGAAAAAATTTTTATTGAGTATCATATTGAAATAATTGCCCTGGGTTATCCTTTGAAGGAAGATGGTACCAGATCATCAAGTACAGAACTTGTAGAGAAATTTCAAATTGAACTAAAGAAAAGAAAATCGATAGAAATCGTATTGGTGGATGAAAGATATTCTTCATCAATAGCAAAAGAACGAATAATAGAGACTGTTCCATCAAGAAAAAAAAGAAGAAATAAAAGCTTGGTGGATATGAATGCTGCAGCTGTGATTTTACAAGATTATTTGGAAATTATTCACTAATTTTCTCTATCATTGATTTTTGTAATTGACATTTTTTACTTATTAAATTATTTTGGAATCATATTTTTTAAAAATGGGAGCATTAAATGACACTAGATGCACTTGGGATGATAGAAACAAAAGGTTTAGTTGGATCTATCGAAGCTGCAGATGCAATGGTTAAAGCAGCTAAAGTTGAATTACTGGGTAAAGAAACAATTGGCGGCGGATATGTTACAGTTATGGTAAGAGGAGATGTTGGTGCAGTTAAGGCAGCAACTGATGCCGGAGCAGCAGCAGCTCAAAGAGTTGGCGAATTAGTTTCGGTTCATGTAATTCCACGTCCACACTCTGATGTAGAAATAATTTTACCTAATAAATAATTAGAGATTATAATTATGTTACTTGCACTTGGTCTTCTTGAAACCAAAGGGCTTGTAGGTGCTATTGAAGCTGCAGACGCAATGGTTAAAGCAGCAAATGTAAAAATAATTGGCAAAGAAAATAGTTCCGGTGCTCTGGTTACAATCAAAATAGTTGGTGATGTTGCTGCAGTTAAGTCAGCCATTGATGCTGGTTCGGTTGCAGCTCAAAGAGTTGGGCAACTTGTTTCGGCTCACGTAATTCCTCGTCCACACGATGAACTATCTGTTTTGATTGAAGAAAGAAAAACTCAGAAAAGTATCAAAACAAAAACAAAAAAGAAAACTGCTTCTCCCTCAGATAAAATTGATAAGAAAAAAGAGAGTTCCAAAGAAAAAACTATCCAGCAATTACCAAAAGAAACTCAAGTTGAAATGGTTTTAGAAAAACCCATTGAAAAAAAATTAGAAACTGAAAAAATTGTTAAACCAAAGATTAAAAAGACTTCTGATGATAAACCAAAAAAAGAAGCGACTAAACCAAAAGTTATTGATACTTTGGCAAAATTAAGAGCTGAAGCAAAATCCGAAATGGAAACTTCAGATAGTGCTGATTCGAAAAGTAATTCTGAAAAGGAATTAGATAAAGAAATATTAACAATGAATGTCCATGAGTTGCGAAGATTAGCTAGAAGTAATCTTGATTTTCCAATTAAAGGAAGGGACATTTCTAAAGCTAACAGAAAAGTTCTTTTAGAATATTTTAGGGAGCTTTTATAACCAATAAAAATCATCTCAAAAATTGAACTCCACTTTAAGTGGAGTTTTTTTATTTTTGTGACTTGATAACTTTAAATTAACTACCAACGGTAAATATTTTTCGATTGGTGTAAAACAATTTTTAGTGTAGGTTACTAGGTAATGAAACCAAATTTAATAACAATAGTTTTATCAACAGTATTTTCAGTAATTCTCTGGGTATTTGTTTCTTTCTCTAATGAATATACAACATCTATTATTGTTCCTATTGAGTTTAGTGATTTTAAAGAGGGTAATACTATTAAATCTCAATCCACCACAGAAGCATCACTTGTGCTTAAAGGTGAAGGTTGGGCATTAGCCCAAATAACGATGGGACCGGATTACACATTCGATATTTCAACAGATAGTAAGATTGGTGATCAGCAAATTCAAATACGTGATGTACTTTCACAGAATCCTTGGCTAACACCAAATGTTCAGGTGGTACGAGTGAATCCTACTCAAATTGAATATTCAATTGAGCGTATAAATTATAAAACAGTACCAATAGTTCCCAATATTTCTATAGGGACAAAAAATGATTTTGGATTAGTTTCAGAAATTTTAATTGAACCGGATTCTGTTCGTATTTCCGGGCCGAAAAGCATTATAAAAAAAATGAATGCCGTAATCACTAAAAGTATAGTTTTTGAAGAACTTGATGAAGAAATTATTCAATCTATAGAACTGGAACCAATAAGACATATCACATATGAAAACAATAAATTTATGTTAAATTTTGATATACAGAAGATTGTTGATAAAAGTTTTGAAGAAATTCCAGTTGAAGTAATTGATGTTCCTTCTTCCAGAGAGCTATCTTTATTTCCTTCCAAAATTAAGGTTACAGTTAGAGGTGGAATTAAAATGCTTGGAACTCTCAATCCAGAACAAATACATGCTTATGTAAAATTTCAACAAGCTTTTTCAGATACTTTAGGAATTGTTGATCCAATCATTGAGATTCCTGAGTTTACAAAGATTAGTAATGTTGAACCAAAAAATTTAAATTACATAATTAAACAATACTGACCATGTTCATAACTTTTGAAGGATTAGACTTTTGTGGTAAATCAACTCAGGTTGAAATTTTAAAGAATTACTTTGAATTGAAAAACAAAAAAGTTGAAATTATTAGAGAACCCGGGGGAACTGAAATATCTGAGAAAATAAGGGATATTTTTAACGGAGTAATATACGAAAATGAAATTAATGAAATGGCGACATTAGTTTATTATCCTGAAGAAAAACTACAGATGATTAAAAATGATTTTGATAATGAACAAGAATTAAACCAGTGGTACAAAGATATGATCGAACGTATGATTAAGCTTATTTCTTATGCCTCATCCAAATATACACGTTCGAAATTACGTAAAGCATTGCCTACTCAGTTTGCCTATATTTTAGAAGAACTATTATACAAAACAGATGAATTCGCTAATAAGGAAAAGTATTACTCAAGTATTGTCGAGCAAATTATTTGTCTCGGACAAGCAGATAAGCTCATTATAGGCCTTGCTTATAGTACTCAAAGATTGGTCGTTGATCACGTTCATGTTGTGGGTGATATATATGATCGAGGACCCGAGCCTGATAAAATCATGGAGTCTCTCATCAATTATCATTCTGTTGATATTCAGTGGGGAAATCA
>Ga0209013_10003218_pt1 | contig 14583 bp, 19 predicted proteins | sample Cruoilmetagenom2_FD_187291 | JGI IMG/M metagenome (GOLD analysis project Ga0209013, IMG submission 187291) | Oil polluted marine microbial communities from Coal Oil Point, Santa Barbara, California, USA - Sample 2 (SPAdes) (version 2) | ecosystem: Environmental > Aquatic > Marine > Oil seeps ... | reverse complement strand
CCGCAAGACTAATAGTCTAGCGGAGTAGCACTTCTTTTAGCAAAAAAGAAATAATAGTTTAGAAGATATTTATACTTTGGAGATAAGCGATGAGAATCATTTCTAAGGAATTTTAATTATTAAATAGCAAGAACAAACAAAATGAAAATGAATTTAATAATGATCATCACCTATGCTGTATGGTGCTTCTCCGAGATACTTTTAAACATCTCTATGCGATCATCAAAAAAGGACAAACAGCATGCCGACAAAAACAGCTTGCGCTTAATTTGGCTAGGCATTATTCTAGGCATCAGTCTGGCTGTATTTGTATCTATCCGCACCAACTTACCAATCACATTTGGCAGTATTGCAGGCTACGCTGGCATTGGTATCATTTTGTTTGGAGTTGTCTTGCGCCTTAGCATCATCAAAAGCTTAGGCAAATTTTTTACTGTTGATGTTACCATCCGCAAAGATCATCAGCTAAAAACCGATGGCTTTTACAAACACTTGCGCCATCCCTCCTATGCTGCATCATTAATCTCTTTTGTAGGATATGGCTTATCTACCAACAATTGGTATTCGCTGCTTATCATCACCGTATTAATGATGACCGTGTTTATCCGCAGAATAAAAATTGAAGAAACTGCCCTATCAGAGCAATTTGGCACTGCTTATCGCGATTACAAAGCCCACACAAAGGCAATAATTCCCTTTATTTACTAAATTCGTTGCGCCATCAGCGCCTACAAATACATCGTAATGAAACACTTTGATGAACAAGCCAAAAATTGGGATGACAATCCGTTAAAAAACAAGAGAGCCAAAGTGATAGCCAAAGAGATTGACGATTTTATTCAACCGAATAAAGCCTTGCACGCACTTGAATTTGGCTGTGGTACTGGTCTGTTGAGCTTCCACTTAAAGGATGCTTTCAAAAGCATTACGCTTGCCGATAATTCGGAGGGCATGATTCGTGTTTTGCAGCAAAAAATACAGGATGACGGTATCCGTCACTTTAAGCCACTGCTAATGGATTTAACTACCGATACTTTACCGCAGGAGGCCTACGATGTACTTTACACTTTAATGACAATGCATCACATCTATGATATTGACCATATTTTAGGAGCATTTCGGGCTACATTAAAGCCAAATGCTTATTTATGTATTGCTGATTTGGTGGAGGAAGATGGTTCTTTTCATGCACACCTTCCAGGTTTCGAAGGCCACAATGGTTTTAATCAAGATGCTTTGGTAAATCAATTAACGAAGCATGATTTTGAACTAGTACACTCTAAAATTTGCTTCGAAATGGAACGTAATTTCGATGGAGTTATCAAGAAATATCCATTGTTTTTAATGATTTGTAAAAAAAATGCGGAGTAGAAAAAATTGAAGCCAAATATCAATCAGCCTATAAATCAAAGTCTGGCTGCATTAAAAAACAGAAAGCACCCCACTCCGTTTTCTAAACCATTAAAAATAAAAGCCTGCTCTTTGCTATGCTGTCTCACAATTTTAGTAACTTTTTTAGCGTATTAACTGCATTGATAAAATAACATCCTATTTTCGTAATACTTCATTTAAATCATAAGCTAAAAATCACATATAAACATGAAAAAGGATAAAAACCCAGTTATTATTGAAGTTATCTATCAGGCATCAATCGAAAGGGTATGGAATGCTATTACCAATTTGGAGGAAATGAGAAAGTGGTATTTTAATATGCTTGAAGATTTTCAGCCCAAAGTTGGCTTTCGCACCCAATTTAATGTGGTATCTGGCGACAGAACATTCAAACATCAGTGGGAAATAACCGAAGCAAATGCACCAAATAAAATTATTTACAAATGGACTTTTAATGGTATTCCAGGTGCCTCCTGGTCTAATTTCGAATTATTTGCGGAAGGGGAACAAACAAAGTTACGCCTAACAACAACTGGCTTGGAAAGTTTTCCAAAGAATATTCCTGAATTTACTATAGAGAGTTGCACCGCAGGTTGGAATTATTTTTTGGGAGGTAATCTGAAAGAATATCTGAAGAACAATACTATAGCTTAAAAAAACAATAAAATATGCATGATAGCTTAGCAATAAATACAAATCCAATGAATTTAAATCTAGCGGTATTAATAGATGGAGATAATATTCCATCGGCTTACATCAAAGAAATGATGGAAGAAATAGCCAAGTATGGTAACCCTACCATAAAACGAATTTATGGAGATTGGACCAAACCCAACCTAGCGAAATGGAAATCTCTTTTGCTCGAAAATGCAATTACTCCTATTCAGCAATATGGCTACACAACAGGTAAAAATGCTACTGATTCTGCCATGATAATCGATGCTATGGATATTCTGTACTCCGAAAAGGTAAATGGTTTTTGCCTGGTTTCAAGTGACAGTGACTTTACTCGCCTGGCTACCCGATTACGCGAAGCAGGGATGAAGGTAATTGGAATCGGCGAAAAGAAGACTCCTAATCCTTTTATTGTGGCATGCGACAAATTTATCTACATCGAGATATTAAAGAATACCTTGAAAGAGCGGGAATCGGAGAATGAAAAAGATGAACCCAAGGATTCGATGGACAAAATTACTGCAAAAGAAATTAAACTTATTGCCACTACCATTAACGATTTGTCGGATGATGATGGTTGGGCATTCCTTGGCGACGTTGGCAGTTTACTGCAAAAAAAACAACCAAATTTTGACTCCCGAAACTATGGATTTCAAAAATTGACACCACTAATTAAATCTATCGGTAAATTTGAGTTGGAACAACGCGAAAGTCCCAAAAGCAGACACAAACTGATCTACGTTAAAAACAAGAAAAAGCGGTTCGGAAAATCTAAAAAATAATCAATTCCATTATAACAATGAAAGGGTGGCCGAATTTATATCGCCACCCTTTGCGTATTTAAGGTATTTAGTTTTAATGCATTTAAGAATCCCTAAAATACAAGGATGTAATAGGATTTGTGTTTCTAATTCTTGCTGTATTTTTCATTTTTAAAAATTAATTATCATCCTGATATATGTTGCAGAAGCATAGTATTAATTCCTTATAATTTTTGGAAAACATTACATTTGCTTGTAACCAAACAGTAATTGTTACAATGAGTTTTTTCCACAAAAAATCAAAAGCCGAAACTGCTTTAAAATATTTCCACAAACCTCCTGGCTATTACAATTGTGCTCAAGCTGTATTTAAAGCTTTTCAGAACGAGTACAATATCTCTAATGATGAAATTGCCGCATGTGCTAAGTATGGCAATGGAAAAGCAGAAAATGGATATTGTGGCGCGTACTACGCCGCTAAGGAGTTATTGAAAGACAGGCCTGAGTTATTGACTGAATTCAATAAACAATTTCAGGAAAAATCGGAATATCTTACCTGCTTTGATATTCGTTTTAATTACACTATGTCGTGCAAAAATCTGGTTCGCTTATCTTCCGACATATTGGAAAAGTTAGTTCCTGTTGAAAGCAAAGGAAAATGACTCCAATTCTGGTTACTGCAGCAATACTAATTAAAAATCAGAAAGTATTAGTAGCACAGCGAAAACACACTGATGACTTAAGTGGAAAATGGGAATTCCCCGGAGGTAAGGTGGAAGCAAACGAGAGTACCAAAGCATGCCTAAAAAGAGAACTCTGCGAAGAATTTGGTATTGATACTGCTATCAATGCTTATTTGGGGGAAAGTATCTACGATTATGGCACTAAAATCATTCACTTGAAAGCTTATTTTACGACACATTTATCGGGAGAATTTCAAATTCGGGTTCACGAGCAAATCCGATGGGTTGCATTATCGGAGCTAAGAAATTTAGATTGGGCCGCCGCCGATATAGCTATTGTACATCAATTGGCAGATTACTTTCGATTATAATACCTGATCAACCGAATGTTTCAGAAAATCTCTGGAATGGTAATCTTCGTCTACAATTTCGCCATTCCACACCACAATATCTAAATCGATTACCCTGGGACCAAATTTGGGCAAACTCCTGTCTCGTCCTATTCTATCCTCCAATTGTTTTAAATATTGATTGAATTCTTCGCGGGAATGATGTGTTTGAATTCGAACAGCACCATTTACAAAATCATCCTGATCTGTAATTCCTATGGGGGTAGTTTTTATCCAGGATGAATGCTTACGCACCAAATGATCTTTCGACAGCAAGCACATCATCTTACTAATATTATGCTCTGGGTTAATATTAGAGCCAATACCAATTATACAATCGTTCATAAGGAGTATCTTTTATGGTTTTTATAGATATGAATATTAAGATTGCATTGTTTAAATAAGGACATTACGCTTCGTCAGTCATCAATCATAAATCACCTTAACTTATTCACGAGTTTCCTCTAGTTCAATTGAAACAGATTCAGAGAAACGCAAAGCATGAGGTTTATCCACTTCTACCCTAGCCCAATCTACCTGCGGATTTTCCATAATTCTATCTAATACTTTTTGTGTAAGATGCTCCAACATCTTAAATTGTCCTTCCTGTACCAGTTTAATTACTTTTTTAGTGATCGTTTTATAATTATAGGAATTGTCCACATCATCAGTTTTAATGGCTTCCTTTACATCAGCTTTAATCGTCATGTTAATTACAACATCCTGTTTGTTTCTTAATTCCTCTGGATTAAACCCGATATAAGTTCTAATCAAAAGATTTTTAATTCGAATAATTGCCATAGTTTTAGTTTATAAGAGTTGTTCTCCTCCATCACAAAATAGAATTTGACCGGTTAGATTTTCATTTGCTAAAATATAATCAATGGATTGCAATACAGGCTTGATACCAGCTGGAGTTTTCATGGGCGTTTTTGCAGCTATATTGTTCAGATAATCTTGCCCTCTTCCTTCTGGAGTCATAATTGCACCCGGCGCAATTGCATTCACTCTGATATGAGGTGCAAATTCCAAAGCTGACATTTTAGTGAGTTGTGACAATGCAACCTTTGATATACTATAGGCTGCATAGGTGTTATCATTTCTTGTAATGCGAGTATCTAATAAATTAATGATATTCCCATCGTAATTATTCAACGCGTAATCTCTTGTCAGGATAAAAGGAGCAATCAGATTCACATCAAGCTGATTATTTAAAAGTTCAACACTTGTTTGCCTAAGTCTTCCTGATTCAAACACAGATGCATTATTTACCAATAAACTCAAGCTGTCAAAGTGTAGCATTACCTTATCCATCAATTTTTCCAATTGATTTGCATCACATAAATCGCATTGAAATATTTTAAATTTCTGATCGGGATACATACCCTTCAATTCTGCTTGTAAGGCAAGTGCAGGTTTTTTCGAGCTATTATAATGGATCGCAATATGAAATCCTTTTGCTGCCAAATGTAAAGCAATAGATTTCCCAATTCTTTTAGCCGCTCCCGTAATTAGTGCCGATTTTTGATTCATAAAATGCTTTCAAAGTATTTTGTCCTCTAAAGTTAAGCAATATCTTTTCTCTGCAACCGCTTATGATAAAATTATTTGTATGGATATAAAGAATGGCTATTTTCCTTTTGGAGAATGGATAAATAGCAAACCGTACTTTTGTTCCAATTATATATTTCAAGAATCATTTGGAAATACTACTTTAGAATCGAATTATTCACCTATTGAATTTCAGTATGATAAAAATTGAAATCGAAGAAAAATTAAAAACTATTTGTCCGGATCTGCGTTTAGGGATTATTGAGTGTAATGTTAATGTACATTTAGAATGTCCGCTACTTTGGAAACAAATTGATAAAAATATTGCTAGCCTTGAACAGGAAATTGGTTTTGAAAGTATAAGAGAAATCCCGGCTGTGCTGAGTTCCAGAAAAGCATATCGAACTATCGGTAAAGATCCTAGCAGATATCGTTTATCTGCCGAAGCACTACTTCGAAGAATAGCTAATAAGAAAGACTTGTATCAAATTAATAACGTTGTGGATTTACTAAATTTGGTATCTATCCATAGCGGATTTTCTATTGGTGGATATAATGCTGATCAAATTCAAGGCTCCGTCAAGTTCGGAATTGGAGATTCAAATGAAGTTTATACAGGAATTGGACGTGGCATTTTAAATATCGACAAACTACCTGTTTTCCGAGATGATATTTCAGCATTTGGAAGTCCAACAAGTGATTCTCCCCGCACTCAAATCAATGAGGATTGCAATCGTTTCTTGATGATTATAATTAGTTTTCAGAAAAAGGAAAGCTTGGATGAAGCTATGAATTTTGCTCAAAAACTATTACAAGAGTATGCAAATGGTAATCACTTCGGAACATGTGTTATATAATAAGTTAAGCCTGCATTGATAAAATGCAGGCTGTAAATATTACCATGCTTACTGTAGCACAAATTTAATTACGGCGGTATAAGAAACTTTCACAGCCTTTCCTCTCTGTTTTCCTGGCTCAAATTTTGGTAAACTTTTAATTACCCGAATGGCTTCTTTATCCAGAGAAGGATCAACACCTCGAACTAAAGCAACATTATAAATTCCTCCATCTTTTCCTACAACAAAACGGACAAATACTCTACCAGCAATTCCGTTTTCCTGAGCTATCACCGGATATCTAATGCTGGAATTAATATAACGATAAAGCTCTAAATCTCCCTCGGCATTGTTTTTACAAATATCTGGACGGAAAATTGGCATATCTTCCACCACCACAAATATTTGAGTTTCATCTTCTACCTCCTCTTCCACAACAACTTCTCGAGGCTTAATTTTTATCTCTGTTTCCTGATTGATTTCTTCCTCTATAATTTCCAATTCATCATCAATATCAACATCATTATCAACAATAGTTATAACATCGATAACTTTGATTTTTGGTGGCAGTTTTGGTTGCTCTTTAATCTTCTCTTGTCTAGTTATTGGTACCATTTCCTCCACAACTGAAAGATCTTTAACATTTGTAAAAGTAACTGCTTTCTTCACACTAGATCTCCATTCAAATGAAATTAAAGTAATTGCCAAAGCTAAAACCATTCCTATTTCAAAGAATAACGATTTGCGTTTTTCCAAATCAATTTTTGGGTTCTTTTTCGGTTTCATAGCTTCTCCGTTTTTAAATAATAAACAGATATATATAGTATCAAAATCCGAACACCATACTCTTATCTATCGCATCAGGATAATGTTTTAATTAGAGAGTAGTTTATCTGAATCATTTGCCTATAATTATGTACGTTAATTCCTGATTATTGTTGCGTTTTTAAAGTACCGTAAAAACTAATTTTTAGGCTCAAATTTGTAAGATTTATAATCAAAAAAATTAAATTATATACCCGTGTATTAAATGTTGAATAATTTTAATAAAGAAGACTCTAAATTTAAGTTGAAAAATTTTCCTTGGTATACCTTTCGTCTTACGAAAACTAATGATTTAGTTTGTTTGTGCCAAAAAAAAACTATTGTAATACGAAAGATATGTAAGAGCTAAACCACACACAAACAGGTCTGTTTCGCTGCATACCTGGTTTAAATTTCGGTAAATTCTGAACAACTCGAATAGCTTCCTTATCCAACGCAGGATCAATAGAACGAACGACCTTTATATTTGCAACTTCACCAGTTTTAGTTACAATAAATTTAATAAATACTTTACCTTCAATTCCATTTTCTTGAGCCACTATGGGATACCTAGCCATTTTTTGCATAGTTATAAATAAATCCCGAATTCCTTCTTCGTAAGTCTTGTTCTTACTAGGGTTAAAAATTGGCATAAATTCAACTCTTACAAATGGAATGTCTTCTACTTCTTCTTCTGGTTCCGTTACTTCAGCAATTTCGTAAATATCATTTTCATTCGCCTGGCTATCTTCAATTTCTAAATCAGGTACATCATCATCTGCCAAGATTAACTTGGTTAATTCCAATGGTTTAATTTTTGGTAATTCCTTTGGTTTATTCTTTTCCTGAATTGTTACCGGTACAATGTCTTCCATTTCCTGTGATAACTCTTCTGTAAGAACTTCTATTTCTTTAGGTTGCACTTTATACTCAAAAGCAAACAATACAAACAAAAAGCTGAGTAAAAAACCTATTTCTAGAAATAAGCCTCTTTTCTTTTCTAAATCGTAACGTGAGTTTTTCTTAACTTCCATAATCTACTTTTTTTAGTTAGACAATTAATTGGACGAAATATGAATTTATTCCTAAGAATTTAGTTTTACAACTAAATTCTTAGTTAATATACGTAAAAAAATATATTAATTCAACGAAAAGCGGATTGGAATTGTATAACCGACAGTTACGTTTTTATCTTTCTGCTTTCCTGGAATCCATTTTGGCAGAGTATTTATTACTCTCAACGCTTCTCTATTTAATTCAATATTTGCACCTTTAAGAATCTTTGCCTGCATAACTCGGCCCTCTATGTTTACCTTGAAACTAATGAGAATAACTCCTTCGTAACCTTGTTCTGCAGCGAGCGTTGGATATTTTATATTGCGAGAAATATAATTCCATAAACCAGTTGTCCCATTGGAAAATTGAGGCATTTGCTCAACCACATAATAAGTTTTTTGATTCTGAAGCTTCAATTTATCTTCCAATAGATAATCAGATGCATTTTTTATTCTTGAAAATATTGGTTCGGGAGCTACCATTGGTGAATCTACTATACTATTCATTTTAAAATTAACAGGAACTGTATAAGCAACATTTACCGGTTTTCCTTCTCTTTTACCAGGTTTCCAAATTGGCAACATAGATATTACACGAAGTGCCTCCCTATTCAGACTTGGATGTTCGCTCCTTGCAATATGAGCATTTGTTACAACTCCGACTTTATTAATAACAAACGACACAAATACGCTTCCTTCTATCGATTTAAATTTTACTTCTTTCGGATAATTAATGCTTTTTGCAATAAAAGCCTGTAATGCCAATATACCACCAGGATATTCAGGCATTTCATCTGAAATTGTAACAATCTCAGCCTGATTTATGTTGGTCTTGTATTCTAAACTTTTTATACCAGCGCCTTCAGTATCGGTAATAAAATGCAAATCATCCTCCTTTTCAAATCCATAAATATCAGTTGAAAATGAATAAAAGCGTTTTAAATCCTTATTAAACCATTGAGAAATTTTAGTATTAGAAGTTATTTTCTTCTCTTCTTGAATTGTAAAGGAAAATGCAGAAAGTAGAACAATAAAAATTGGAATTAATAGTAAAAGCTTGACAAGTGCAATTTTAGGTGTCTTCATTTTCCCTAACATCGAAATTCTTTTTTTTACAGTAGATTCACCAAAATTATTTGCCAAACGAAATAATTCTCCGCCAATAAATTGATTCACCAGATGCATTTTATATGTGTTAGGATTTTCCGTATCACTTACCACCTGGTCATCAGCAAGATATTCATGCACTTCTTTAAGAGAAGTTTTATACAGCCATATTATCGGATTTAACCAAAACAACACACTGAGTATCTCCAGCAGTAATAAATCAAAAGTATGAAGTTGATCTACATGCACCCTTTCATGAGCAAGTATCGATTCAAAATTTGGCTTATGAAAATCTTCCTTACTAATAAACACAGCATTAAGAAATGAAAATGGAGGATAATTATCTTTCATTATTACAATCTTTACTCCATTTTTACGAATACGTTTATTAGACCTACTCCAAATAAGTAATTGAATAATATTCTTAAAAAAACGAAGTGCAAAAACAAAAACTCCAAGGCAATAAATAATTCCTAAATACTGATACCAAACGAATTTACTTTTAGCGGAAGCAGTAACTACCACTTCCTGAAGCATATTTGTATTTAGATACTGATGTGAAGTTATCACAACCGCATCCAACATATTGTATTCTTCAGGTGTAGTTTCCATTTTAGGCTGGAATGGAATTTCCAATGATGGCATTATGATGGCAGCAATCAATGTCAACAATAAAAATATCCGATTGATTCTAAAGAAAGTATCCCTCTTTAAAAACATCCAGTACAAAGCATAAAAAAATGCCATGCAAATTGCTGATTGAAAAAAATACAAAATAATGCCTGTTAACATCTCCTAAATAAATTATTCGCTTTGCTTTTTAATTTGCTCCTCAACCATTTTCTTTACTTCTTCTAATTCAGATAAGCTAACCTGTTCTTCCTTTGCGAAGAAAGAAACCATATCGCGATACGAGTTAGAAAAATAGTTTCTAACAAATCCTTTCATAAATTTTCGAGTGTAATCCTTCTTAGAAATTAAAGGATAATATTGGTGACTTTTCCCGTAAGCTACATGTCCAACAATACCTTTTTTCTCTAATATTCTTACAATTGTAGAAATTGTATTGTAAGCGGGTTTTGGTTCCGAAATTTTCTCAATTATTTCTTTCACAAAGGCATTTTCTAATTCCCACAGGATCTGCATTACCTGCTCTTCCGCTCTCGTTAACTCTTTCATTGATTAATATTTTGTATTAATATTTGGCTTGCGGATTTTAATAATCGAATTTATATTAAAGAATTAAAATCCTAGACATAAATATAGAACTATGAAATTAGTTTATCAACTTTAAATTAAGAATAATTATTAAAGAAGCTTTAATGATTTAAAATTCAGTACAGTAATTTTAAAATCACATTTTTACGTGAAAAAAATCAGCATCTAGATGAACAGGAAACTTAGAACGAAATGTTTTTAAATCGGAAAGAAAAAGTTCTAATGTAAGAATTTCGGTCTTAAAATCGTTACACTTTCCAACAGGCTTACCTTTTGCATCATATATAGCAGAATTACCGGAATATTTCAGATTCATTCCATCCTCACCTACACGATTCACTCCTGCCACAAACACCTGATTCTCTATGGCTCTGGCTTTCAGTAAAGTATTCCACACATCGGCTCTAGCTTGTGGCCAATTGGCTGTATAAATCAACAAATCATATTCATTCACTCCTCTAGACCAAACGGGAAACCTAAGATCGTAGCATATTAAAGGACAAATTCGCCATTTCCCGATTGTAAAAATCTCGCGTTTCTCTCCTGCTGTAAAATGTTGATCTTCTTGTCCCATTCTAAATAAGTGACGCTTGTCATAAGAACAAATTACCTTTTCCCCATCTAAAGCATAGAGGCGATTATAATAATGACCTTCAATACATACTATTATGCTGCCAAGTAATACTGCACCCAATTTTAACGATTGATCTGCCATCCATTTCAAAGTATCATCTTTATAGGGTGCAATATCTTTCTTACTATCCATCATAAAACCAGAAGTGAACATTTCTGGTAGAATAATTAAATCGGTTTTCCCCTTTAACGGTTTTAGAATTTGAGAAAAATGCGATAAATTTTCTTCTACATTTCCCCATATTAGTTCCGATTGAATCAGGCTGACATTAAGCATACTACACATTAATTATTATTTACACCAGTTGAGAATTTATCTGTATGTTTTGGTTTGCTATGTATATAATTGCGCTTTATTTCCAACATATCTTTTTCCACATCACCTGTAGGATAAAAAGGCTTACCAACCTTTATCGTTTTATTCTGATAATTAATTTCACCCAAATAAATTGGAACATTTGCTTTTAGTGCAATATAATAAAAACCTCTTTTCCATTCAGAGCGATGACTACGCGTTCCTTCAGGAGCTACCGACAAATATAAACTATCGCGCCGTGAAAACTCTTCTGCCAATTGATCTGTCATGCTCTCCTTTTTGGAACGATTTACAGGAATCACACCCCAAGACTTCAATAAATATTTTAACGGAAAAACGAACATCTCCTGTTTCATCAGAATAGTAGTTTTCACATTATGTGATAAAAAAGCAAGTTTACCCCACACAAAATCCCAATTCGAAGTATGCGGAACAGCAATAATAACAGCTTTCTTTACTTCTGGAAGATCACCTATATATTTCCATCCGAACAACTTCATGATCAGACTACATATTCTTGACTTCATAGTAGATTATTTAATTTATAAGATGCAAAACAATTAATTCTTACCCAACAATACAACCAAAAATGAACTAAATTGCAGGAAAGTATTATAAATACTACAATTATTGTGAATAAATCCATTATTTTGTAAAATCTTAATCGCAATATATTTTTCTCATCCAAAAACCACATTGCTTTGGCCTTTATTCAAAAAGATATTCTATTCTCTGGAAAATGGTTTTATAATCATACAAAAATAATTATTGGTGCCTTTATAATGGCTTCAGGATTTGTATTCTTTATCATTCCACATAATCTCGTTCCCGGAAGCATTTATGGCATAGGAATAATAATTAACAAACTAACTCTTGGATTATTTCCACATGGGTTATTTGGCAATTTAAACCCAACGGATTACAATGGTTTTTTATCAGGTTTACTATATCAATTCATGCATTACTCCAATGATTTATTCAGAAAATTCGGAGGCGGAATTCCTGTCGGCATTTCCAGTTTGTTAATTAACATTCCTTTAAGTTTTGTTGGAATTAAAATATTAGGACCTCGCTTTGGACTGAGAACCTTTCTTGCTTTTATTCTATCAGCACTTTTTATTGATATTATTACTACTTGGTGGGGTGTAATTCCCTTGGTTGATGATGTATTACTTTCCTGTATTTTCGGAGGTATCTTTATTGGATTTGGCTTGGGATTAATATTAAAAGCCAGGGCAACATCTGCAGGATCAGATATTCTTGCGATGATTATGGCGAAATATACAAAACTTCCACTTGGACAAATGGTTATTTATATAGACTCCTTAATTGTTTTGTGTAGTCTGTATATAAAAATAGATTGGCAAATTCCATTATACTCTTTCATCGTTTTGTTTGTAATAGGAAAAGTTACTGATATTACGCTACAAGGATCTAGCTATGAAAAGGCACTTTTTATTATTTCAGATAAATACGATGAAATAAGGACAAAAGTAATTGGAGATATGAATCGTGGTGGTACTACTTTAAAAAGTACAGGAATGTATGATGGACAGGAAAAAAATATGATTTTCATGGTCGTGAATCGCAGAGAGCTATCAATGCTTCAGGATTATATACATTCAATAGATCCTGATGCTTTTGTTTGTGTAATGGAAACAAATGAGATTTTAGGAAAAGGATTCAATTCTCTTAAAGAGAAATTAGAATCCTAATTACAGAATTTTACAGACTTTCAAGAGAAAAACAGATAAACAATACATTAATAGAATATTGCTCTTAAACCTATTCCTTTGAATTATTTAAGTGGAGAATTTGGTTCTTTTGCCATATGTTGGTAGGTTAATTTCTCTAATAAAGATGGAAACCATTTTTTTAACCAAACAGTAAACTTTCCTTCAACAAAAGTCATAATTAATTCGCGTTTCCGTTTTTTCACAGCATTGGCGATTAAACGAGCACATTCTTCCGCACTCATCATTTTGCTTTCGTCTCGCGGTGTTTCTCCTTGTGTTGATCCATCTGCAATTAAGGCTACATTTCTAACATTAGATGCCGTAAATCCAGGAGCAGCCACCAATACATGAACACCAGTTTTTAGATTCTCCACACGAAGAGTGTCTAAGAAGCCCCGAATAGCATATTTCGATGCAGAATATCCACTACGGGCAGGTAATCCTATGTATCCTGCAATAGAGATTACACCAACAACAGACCCTTTGGCTTTAGTAATAAATGGCAATGCATATTTTGTGCAAAATACTGTTCCCCAAAAATTAACATCCATTAATTGTTTTATTATTGATAAATCTAACTCTGCAAATAAGGCACGCATTGAAATTCCGGCATTATTAATTAAAATATCTATTCCACCAAAATGCTGTACTGCTTTATGCATCAGATTTTCGCAATCTCCCTCAATTCTAACATCAGTTGTAACTGAAAGCACCTCAACACCACGATTACGAATATTAGATTCTATTACTTTTAATTTTTCAGTATTCCGGGCAGCCAAAACAATTTTAGCTCCGCGATTCGCAAATTCAAAAGCTAACGCTTTACCTATTCCTGAAGAAGCACCAGTAATAACAACTATTTTATTTTTCATTTTTAAAGTTTTCTATTAAATCAAGTGGATAAGCAAAAATTACAATTTCATATTTTAATATATTTTTGCACAATCTCCTTCATAATTTAAAATTGATCAATCCTTTTTTATTTATCTAATTTTAACGAAACACAAATTTAGAATTATTTTTGATTTCCTACAGATTTTTAAATAAGCCACACCTAAGAATAATACGGTTTCAAGAAATTCTATCGCCTTATTTCCGTAACTTTTCTATCGGAAAAATATGCATTATCATAAGCTTTCTCAACTAAAAATAGATCTCTGCTATTTTTTTTCTATTTTTTTTAATCCTTTATCAAATTACGAGCCAATACAATAAAGCATTTCCGGCAGATTACTTCGTGTCTAAACACAATAATTCATCAAAATTGAGTTTGCGATTTAAATTTAATCGCTCTATATTTGCATCGCTTTAAAAATCAAAGCAGACACGATTCCTTAGCTCAGCTGGTAGAGCACAACACTTTTAATGTTGGGGTCCTGGGTTCGAACCCCAGAGGGATCACTTAAAGACAAGCAGAAGTCTTTTCA
>Ga0209013_10003217_pt1 | contig 14583 bp, 11 predicted proteins | sample Cruoilmetagenom2_FD_187291 | JGI IMG/M metagenome (GOLD analysis project Ga0209013, IMG submission 187291) | Oil polluted marine microbial communities from Coal Oil Point, Santa Barbara, California, USA - Sample 2 (SPAdes) (version 2) | ecosystem: Environmental > Aquatic > Marine > Oil seeps ... | reverse complement strand
GCGAATACCCGGATACGATGACGATCGCAGAAGAGTCCACTGCCTTCCCGATGGTGAGCCGGCCTGTCAGTGAGGGAGGATTGGGGTTTGGATTTAAGTGGAATATGGGGTGGATGCATGATACTCTCAAATATTTCAAAAATGACCCTATTCATCGCCAGCACCACCACAATACACTGAGCTTCAGTTTTGTCTATATGTACAATGAGAACTATGTTCTCCCGCTCAGCCATGACGAAGTCGTACATATGAAGGGTTCACTGATCAACAAGATGCCTGGAGATGAGAAGCAGAAATTTGCCCAGCTCCGTGCACTCTATGCTTTTATGACGGCACACCCCGGGAAAAAACTTCTCTTTATGGGTGGAGAGTTTGCCCAATATGCGGAGTGGAATTTCGATCAAAGTCTTGACTGGCATCTCTTGGAGTATGACAGCCACAAGGGTATCCAGAGAGAAGTTTCTGAACTCAATGCACTCTACATCAAGGAGAAAGCACTCCATCTTTACGATTGTGAAACGATAGGATTTGAGTGGATAGATGAAACAGACTACCAAAACAACAATCTTGCTTTTATCAGAAAGAGTGATGATGATGAAGTACTTGTCATTTGTCACCTTGGCGATAATGTACAAAATCAGTATCGCATGGGTGTTCCCGAGGCAGGAAGCTACAAAGTGATCTTTGATTCCCAATCTCCAGAGTATGATGGATGGACGGGTGCCGTCGGCACGATACTGCACAGTGAACCTGTCGTATGTCACGGCCGGGAGAACTCTATCGTATTTGACCTACAGCCGATAAGCGTCCTCTATCTCAAGGGAGTTTAACGTATGGGGAGTCAAAGACGCAGCGGTATTTTGATGCACCCTACTTCTCTGCCGAGTGCTTACGGGATCGGTGATTTTGGTCCTTTCGCCTATGATTTTATCGATTTTCTGGCTCTTTCAGGTCAGAAACTTTGGCAGATGCTGCCGCTGGGGCCTACCGGATATGGAGACTCACCCTATCAGACACTTTCTGCATTTGGCGGAAATCCTGCACTGATCAGTCCGGAACTATTGATCCAGGAGGGATTACTGGATTCCAAGCAGATCAAACGACTTGATTTTGATCTGTCACGAGTAGATTACAACGCTGTCATACCCTACAAACTAGATCTTTTAAAGCAAGCTTATCAGAACTTCAAACAAGACCCCAGGCATCCAATGCAGGAAAGATTTAAACAGTTTTGCCAAAAAGAAGCAGCCTGGCTTGATGATTTTGTCCTCTTTTTTGCTCTTAAAGCACATCACAAAGGGTGTTCCTGGACCGAGTGGCCCAAAGCACTGAGAATGCGAGAAGCCAAAGCACTTGCAAGCTATCGGAAAAAACTCCAGGATGAATTGCAGTGGTATCGCTTTATTCAATTTCTCTTCTTTGATCAATTTGAAAAACTTCACACTTATGCTAAAATCAAAGGTATTACACTGATCGGTGATTTGCCTATCTTTGTAGCCCATGACAGCAGTGACGTCTGGAGTCATTCCGAGTGGTTCCTGCTGGACAAAGAAGGAAATCCTACTGTCGTCGCAGGTGTACCGCCGGATTATTTCAGTGAAACCGGACAACGATGGGGCAATCCGCTTTATGACTGGAAACAGCTCAAAAAAGAGAACTATGGCTTCTGGGTCGATCGCTTCAGTCACACCGCAAAGCTATTCGACCTTGTCCGTATCGATCACTTTCGAGGATTTGCAGACTATTGGGAGATTCCTGCTGACGAAGAGACAGCGATCAATGGTGTGTGGCGTAAAGGACCCGGTGCTGATCTCTTTATCGCTATCGAAACTGCCTTGGATAATGAGCTTTCAATCATCGCGGAAGACCTTGGCATCATTACCAGAGAAGTTGAAGAACTACTGGAGATACTTGGTTATCCAGGTATGGCAGTGCTTCAATTTGGGTTTCAATCGATGCAGAGTAATGATCCCTCGGCATCTCTGCCCCACAACCTCAAGAAAAATCAAGTTGCCTATACCGGTACCCATGACAATGCCACTACTGTAGCGTGGTGGAAAGAGCAGACAGAGAAAGTGCAAGATTTTATTCGTCATTATCTTAACACCGATGCAAACTTGATCCACCGTGATATGATCCGTACCGTAATGGGGACAGTTTGTGATACAGCTCTCTTCCCAATGCAAGACCTACTCGGTTTGGGAAGCGAAGCCAATATGAATCGTCCAGGTACCACAGAAGGAAATTGGCAGTGGAGAATGCTCCCTGATGCACTCAGTACACCGCTTGCAGAGGATCTTTTGATGATTACACAATTATACGGAAGATAGATAACAAACAGGATATAAGCCATTTTTCATCTCTCTCGTTATATTATCACAGGTGAAAAATAAAAATGATATGCATTGAATTTTTCAGATAGAGAGAACAGAAAACATAAATTTTAGGAGTAAAAATGAAAAAATATACAATAGATGATTTGATAATAGATGATCCGGTATCAGGAGCAGAGAAGAGTGAACGAAAACCAAGAGGAAAATCTACTACCATCATTGCTTTGATTGCGATTATAGTGATAACGGGAGTATTTCTGTCTAAAATGAAAATGGGTTCGCCTACCGATATCAATACAACTGAAGAGATAAAAATAGAAGATCCCGATATCAAAGAATTACTGGAACCAAAACAGGAAAAATTATTAACCGCAGAACAGGAAGCACAAAAAGCGGCAGATGAACTATCGATTGCAATCACCGAACTCGACAGCTTGGCGCCACCGAAAACAGAACCAATCAAAGATGAAATAGTCACTGCCAAAACAGAGGAACTGCTGGATCAAAAACAGGAAACTTTAGTGCCTGTGGAACAGGGGGCACAAAAAGTGATAGATGAACCGTCAGTTGCAACTGCTGATACCAAGAATTTGGAGCCGTCGACAACAGAACCAAAAGATGATGAGATAGTCACTCCTAAAACAGAGGAATTAGTAGAGCAAAAACATGAAACGATAATGCCTGCAGAACAGGAAGCGCAAAAAATGGCAGACAAGCCATCAATTGCAGGCGATGAAGCCAAAAGTCTGGAGCCGTCGACAACAGAGCCGAAAGATGATGAGATAGTCACTGCCAAAACCGAGGAACTTTCGGAAACAAAGCAGGAAACATTAGCGCCTGTGGAACAGGAGCTGAAAAATATTACTGAAATACTAGCGACCATAAGTGCCACAAAGACTCCTGCTGAAAATTTAAAACCTGAGTCCAATGAGAGCACAAATAATACTATCAATAAAACCAATGATACTATCGCAAATGATGAATCAATATCAAAGCCAAGCACCAATTCGATTGAGGAGTCAGAAAAAGATATTCTCAAAAATAGTACACCGGAGTCTACAGACTCACAGGAGAAGCAAAAAGCCAAAGAGGAGAAAACTGTACAGCCAAAGCAGGAACCCATAAGTACAGTCACTAAAACACCGGACATGAAAATAGAAGAAAGTGCATCAGAAAAACAGGAAGAAAAGAAAATCAATGCTGAAGATAGCAAAAAAGTAAAATCGAAATCTAAGCCAAAATCTAAGCAAGATGGTTTTTTCAACCTACTCTCAAACAAGACTAAATATTATATCTTGGTTGGCTCAAATCCATCATCAAAGTTCCTGTCAAAAATCAAAAATGCAAAACTGCGCTATGTGATTAGAATAAGCAATGGAAAAAGAAGTGTATTTGTAGGCCCATACAGTTCAGCAAATAGTGCCAAACGCTCTATTGGTAAAGTTCAAAAAGTCACTGGAGTCAAAGGAATTGTTGTGAAGGCAAAATAATTCATATAAACAAATATGTGTATAATATCATCAACACCATCTCAAAGGAGAAAAAATGAGTTTTGGAAATATTGTATTATTAATCATAGCTGCTATCGCCGGTTATCTGGTCATCATCTACAACAAATTTGTCTCGCTTCGTGCCGGCATGGATGCATCGTGGTCAGATATTGACGTGCAGCTCAAGCGCCGCTATGATCTCATTCCTGCACTGGTCGATACGGTCAAGGGCTATAAGGATTACGAAGCCTCCACGCTGGAAGATGTCATTAAGGCGCGCCAGCAGGGAATCGACGCTACAACGGTAGCCGACCAGGCAACAGCTGAAAATATGCTCACCGGTGCATTGGGAAAACTCTTTGCTCTGGCAGAGGCCTATCCTGACCTCAAAGCCAACACAACCTTTTTGAATCTGCAAAATGAGCTCTCATCTATCGAAGATGCCATACAAAATGCCAGACGCTACTACAATGCGATCGTCAGAGACTATAATGCCAAGGTCGAATCATTCCCGGATCTCTTTGTAGCACAAAAATTTAATTTTACGACCCGTGTTTATTTTGAACTTGATAAGAGTGAAGCGGAAGCTGCCCAAAAGATGCCAAAAATAGACCTATGAGAAAGCTCTTTCTCGCTCTCTTCCTTTTTGCAGGATGGAGTACCTCTCTTTTTGCTGAGCACATCTCCAAGTATGATGTCAACCTCAGCGTGCAGCAAAGCGGAGAACTTCATTTTGTTGAAACGATCCATTATGACTTTGACGGAGCTTCAAAACACGGAATCTTCAGAGATATCCCCTCTACAGTAAAAGGATCAGGGAGGGTAAAATCTATCGGACTTTATGACTTTTCCGTTCAGATGGATGGCAGTAAAGTAGAATGGAAAAAGAGCAAGATGAGCAGTTCGGATGCAGGAGAGTTGACCCGCCTCAAGATCGGCTCTCCCTCTAAACTTATTACGGGCAAGCATACTTACACTGTTTCTTATAAAGTAAAACGGGGTGTTCTGCCCTCTTCCCAAGACAGCTCCAATGATGCAATACGATGGAATCTCATCGGTACAGGCTGGACAGTGCCTATCATGCAGACCGATTCAAACATTTACCTGCCGGCATCTATCCATCAGTCAAGTGCTGCCGTGCATACTTTCAGAGGCCGGCACGGTTCAACACAAAGCGGCCCGACACCTCAATGGGTAGATCCGCAGCATCTTCGGCTTCAGACAACTCTCTTGGAACCGCACAATGGCTTGACGGTAGAGATCAGCTACCCCATTGGCCTACTGGATCAAACCGGAACTGAGACGATGGCCGAAACACCTTTCGAAAGGATACTGAGCAGCTGGCACTGGCCGGCACTCTTCGGTATTATCCTCTATCTATTTCATTTTCTCTCAAACCATCGCGGTTTTATCGATGAACGCTCCATTGCACCGCGTTATAATGCTCCCGAAGGAATCTCTGTACTGCAATCAGGACTCCTCTATGACAAATTCACAGATAACGAAGATTATGCTGCGGCGGTATTGGAGCTCGCACAGCAGGGTTATCTCGAAATCTACCAAGAAAATAAGGATGACGACCCTCTCTTGAAGAGAACAGGCAAAAAGACAGAAGACCTCTCGGAGGATATGAAATATTTGATGAACCGCGTGCTCTTTGCAGGAAAAAGAACCCATCTTCTGAAGAAAAACTCCGAGACTGAAGCCAGCCAATTAAAAAGTGGCTTCAAGGCGATCAATACCTTGCTCTACAACTGGTCTGTCACCGAGGGATATATGAGAGAAAATCCTCAAGCGATACGAAAAAAGTTTCTTATAAGGATTGCTCTCTTTATGCTGCCGATTATTGCATTGACACTCTATACGCTCGCTGTACTCTACCCTATAGAGTATGCAATGATCGTTCTTTTTAATATGGTATTTGTTGGGGTCGGGGTTGCAATTATACTGAGTAATAAGGCTACTTCACAGAGGATCTTTGGTTTTATTTTTGCCCTCTTTGGAACCATACCTCTCTTGGTGATGATCGGCAGCAACTTCTCACTCTCCTCGTTGGCCTCTTCACCTATTGCAGCAATTGCCCTCATGGTGATTGCCATATACTATACCTATCGCAGGGTCGGAGCTTATACCAAAAAAGGTGCCTATACTCATAAACAGCTACTGGGGCTCAAAGAGTTCATGAGCCGCGTCAAAGAGGATGAGATCAAAAGACGGCTTGAACAAGATCCGCTATACCTTGAAAAAGCGATCCCATACGCTGTACTCTTCGGTATCACAAAGCATTGGCTCAAGCTCTACGAAGCAGTTGGTGCTACCTATCCTCACTGGTATCATGGTTCGTATCAAAATCTGGGCAACTTTTCATCAGACATAAATAGTGCCGCCACGACACCTCCCTCATCCAGCAGCGGTGGCTTCTCAGGCGGTGGCGGTTTCTCTGGAGGCGGCGGAGGTGGCGGAGGTGGTGGCTCGTGGTAGAGCTGCTATCACCATAATAGGCACTTTGTAGATACGGCATACTTTGCAGAGTATCTCTAGGAATTTTACTTTATCTTCATTGCATCTATACACATTGGAGCGTGCTGCGCCTCGATTAATAATATGATGAAATCAATCCAAGTCTAATCTGCGTTTGCGTGCTATTCTCTCCTCCTTTGTTGCGGAGAAAATTATTGCTTACTTGCTTAGGTAGTGGGTGGATACCTGACCCTAAATTTTGACCCTAAATTTTTTTCAGAGATACAATATAAAAAAGAGAGAAGCAGGCAAATCGTAAAAACATATGACAAAGGATATTCTCAGCATATGATTGCTAATGTATTGGATATATCGCAACAGGCGGTGAATGGGGTAATTAAGAGGAATAGGAAATAGGTTGTTATTGTCACTTGGCCCCTATGCTATAATTATCAAAAGAGGAAGAAAAAAATGGTTTTTTAGAAAGTGGAAAATCCTTAACTTAACGCCATTGAGGTTGATCCTACTACCTACTACTACTCAAAAGGGGTGGTGAAGGATGCCAAGATATTTTGTAATTTATATCTCTTCAATCAATACTAATAGTTCAGAAAAAACTTTAGCTCTTACCTCTTTATCTTGATGAGTCATAAGATAGATAACTTCACTTAGCTTCTCTGGAACTTTTTCATTTAACTTTGTCACCTCATGCTTGTGGATATTTCTAGGTTTTCTTAAAACTGGTTCAAAATCATCAACCGATACATAGCGATTTTCTTTTGTTAAAAGTTTAAAAAGCTTAAGTCCAAAATGAAAAAGCTCAAAACTCTCTCTCTTGAAAGTTTTTGGTTCATTCTCAAAACTAAATTTAGCATCTAATCCCAACTTCACATCAAGAATATAATTTATTTTTGTAAAAAATTTAAGTGCCTGAAAAGAGTAGTTTGCCCTTAGATACCTATCATCAAAAGCCTCATAAGTTTCACCTTTGAGTCTAAACTTTGCATAGTTTTCCACTAAATATTTTATGTGATATTTTGCCTCTGTAATAGGTAGTGATTTGTGTAAAACTTGTGCCTCTTTAGCCAGACGAGTTATCTTACCTCCAACATATATATGTACACCATCTACAGTTTGTCTCTCATCATCTTTTGCTTTACAACCCTCTAATCCAATATCAGCTATACCATGAACTCCACAACCCTTTGGACACCCAGACCAATTCATGCGAATTACTGCATTTTCTATGGCAAGTTGCGAGTTTAGAAAGTCTGCCATCTCAATAGCATCAGCTTTATTTTCTGTTACACCAAATGTACAGTGTTTTCTTCCAGCACACGCAATCATATCGTTAAAATAAGCGTTATTAAACTTGATATACTTTTTTACAAGTTGCGTAGCTTCAAAATCACTTAAATTCTCTTTTTTAATATGAGGAATATAGATATTTTGGTCATAGGAGAGCCTTATATCTCCAGAGGCAAACTCTTTTGCTGTTTTTGCTACCTCTATCATATCTGTACCATTAAATATACCAGCAGGAACTACAATTTTATATGCAAAGTTACCATCACGACCAAGAACTCTATTTGTTCCTTGTGCTGTTGGTTGAGACTGGACAAGTGTTGTACCTGCTTCCCCAAACTCAAAATCTACCTCTTTTTTAATGGCATTTATAAGAGTACTTATTCCAACATCATTTATAAGATAAATCAGACGATTTTTATTGCGATTGTCTCTATACCCATAATTTTTAAATATAGTTAAAAGTGATTTAAAAAAGAGTGCCACCTCATCTACTTGTAAAAATATATTTGCATCTTTTGCTTGAACTCCAACACGAGCCCCCAAATATACATTAAAACCAAATAGACCATTTTTTTGAGCCAAAACAAAACAGCAATCATGACCAAAGATATTACAAGAGTTTGCAAGAGAGCCTAGTATTCCTGTATTGAATTTACGAGGTAGCGATGATATCCATTTGGCATTATGGAGAAATGAGTCTTGTAGCTCCTCAATAATAGGCATAGTTTTTATGATATTATCATAAGCCACACCATCTAATGGGTCAGATACGATATTTCTAGGGTTATCTACACCTGTTTGAAATGTAGAGAGTCCCACCTCCTTTAACTCTTTTAAGATAGTAGCAATATCTGATATTTGTAGATAACGAAGCTCTATCTGCATTCGTGTTGTAATATCTATATAGTCATTACCATATTTTTTAGATATCTCGCCTATGCATAATGATTGTGCATAGGTAAGTTGACCTGCAGGTATTCGTATGCGAAGCATAAAATCTTCACCCTTATCAAAGAGTCCAAAACATTTTAAAAAATAGGCACTATCTTCTTTCACTAAGCCTTCATATCCAGCTTTTGCTATATCTTCTAATCTTTCATAGACATCTATAGGAGCTTTAAGCTCTTTGATTTTCTCTACTTTATTAATTTTATTGCTTCTAGCCTCTTTTACTTTTTCTAAAGTTATCATTGTCTTACTTTCTTGTTGTAAAATATAGTGCAAAACCAGTAAATATCATACCACCAAATATATTACCTAACAGCACAGGAATTTCATTATATATCCACCAGTTAGCTACAGTGACATCAGCACCAAGCATAATACCAGCTGGGATAACAAACATATTAACAATAGCATGTTCAAAACCTAAAGCAAAGAATGTCATAATAGGAAGCCACATAGCTGTGATTTTACCAATAGTAGTAGTTGAAGTAAATGCCATAACTGCACCAAGAGTCACCATCCAGTTACATAAAATAGCACTTGTAAAAGCCGATATAGTTCCATCAAACCCAAATTTTGCATACCCCAAAGTTTTACCCTCAGCAATAGCAATAATTTTTTGGGTTGCTACCATTGTTGTAGGGTCAATATTTCCCATTTTTGTAACAACAATACTATAAAGAATAGCATAAAGAATACTACCTAGCAAATTGCCCAAAAGTACCCACGACCAGTTATAAGCTAGCTTAGAGATTGAAATTCTTTTATCTTTGACAGCAATTGGCAAAAGAGCAAAATTACCAGTAGCAAGTTCAAGACCAAGTAGTATAATCATAACAAAACCTATAGGAAATATAATAGCTCCAACTATGCCAAAACCAGTTTGAGTAATACCCGTTATTGCTAAAGTAGTTGCATACCCTAAAAATGCACCAGAGAGCGTTCCTCTAATAAGTAAATCTTTTACAGATAGACTAGCTTTATTTTCTCCCGCCTTTAACATATTTTCTACAATTTCTTCAGGCTTAACATACGCCATAATAATCTCCTTAATTTTGATAAGAGGATTATAGCATCTAGTTGTGCATAAAATAATTCTTTATATGATTAATATTTATACAATTGTATTTAAAAATATGAACTACACTTTAAAAAAGTAATAACTTACCATTAAGATACTTATCGCTACGGGCCATCGCTACGGGCCAGGCGTTGAAAATTCACTTTTTTATTCTGCTTTGTTGATTTCCCCTGAATGTTTTGGATATTTGCAATCCGTACCTGTTTGCAAACATAACTATACGGGGACACAGCTTTCATTCGCGTTGCTCACAAAAGCAATGTCCCCTAATCAGTCATTCCTGGAACTTTGGAGCTTTGGAGCTTGGTGGCAAATCTAAAATTATACAGGGATGACAATGTTATCATAAATGCTTGCAGGTTATCTTTCGCGCATCATCAAGCTCCAATCCATAAATAAATTTGGGGCCAGGTATCCACCCACTACCCATCAGCCCTAAACACCTTGGAAACCATAGCCGTAGAGAGACCAAAATATCGTGCTATAGGTTAGATAGCACTTTTGCTTTGTTCGAATTTTTTCTCTTAATTTATCGACGTAACGACCCAAAAACTCTTTTTTATGGTATCATATTGAAGAAAAGGATTGAATGATGAAACGGTGGGTTATCTCTACACTTCTTGTAGGCAGCACAATGATGGCAAAAAGCACCCATCAGCCATTGAAATCAATGCTGCTCAACAACGAGAAGACGATCAGTGTCAATCTCAAACAATCAGGTAACACCTTTTATACCGTCAAAGAGGGTGATACGATCGCTTCGGTCGCGAGCGATCATCATATCACCGTCAAAAAACTCAGAAAAACCAATGCCCTTTCCTCTAAGCAATCACTTAGCAGAGGAAGTAAGCTCAAAATACCCGATCAATCCATCCCACTCAGTCAGATACTGGCACTTATCAACGATGCCGGTCCTACGCTCAAAGAGGCCAGAAAACATCTCGGCAAGAAATATGTTTGGGCTGCCAACGGGCCCAAGACCTTTGACTGCTCAGGATTTACCTGCTATGTCTCCAAGAAAAACGGTGTTCGTCTTCCCCGCACCTCCGTCAGACAGGCGGAAGTCGGCAAGAAAATAACCAAATCCCAACTCAAGGCAGGGGACCTCATCTTCTTTGATACCTCCAAGGAGAGAAAAGGAATCGTCAACCATGTCGGCATCTATATCGGTGGCGGCAATTTTATTCATGCCAGCTCCGGAGCCAACAAAGTTGTCATCTCCAGCCTCAACCAGGGCTTCTACAGGCAACGATTTATGTGGGGGCGCAGGATTGAAAAAAATGAAAAACCTTTTCGATACTCCTTACAAGACCATTAACTGTCCGCAGTGCGGTGCTCCGCTGCCGCTCTACTTTGCCCATGCGAAACTGACACAGTGTAGCTCCTGCGGTTCCTCTATCTTTCTTGATGATAAAGCGGCCAGGCTGGCGGGAGAGTCCTCCGTACTAGCTCCTGAGCCTTCACTCATCTCACTCAACAAGTCTTTTGACTATGCAGGGAAAAGCTACTTTCCTATGGGGATGATCCGCTACTCTTATGGACGAGGACTTTGGGAAGAGTGGTGGATCAAAGACAGCTCAGAAGACGAATACTGGTTGAGTATTGACGAGGGAGACATGGTACTAGAACGCCTGATAGAAAATGAAGATGACCCGCAACTATTCGAATCACCCTCCATCGGCCAAAGCATAGGATCAGAATGGATCATCACAGAAATCGGTACGGGAGTCTGCGAAGGCTTTTCCGGTTCGCTTCCAAGGACCATCACAAAGGGACAGCAGCACCGATATATCCATCTCTCCGGCTATCATACACGGCTCAAAACCATCGAAATCGACCCTTCTGGAATGCGGACTTATCTGGGCAAGTGGATCAGTCCGTTTGATATCAAGGGGGTCTCTTGAGCACCAGAGACTCCTCGGTATTTTCGATCAAATGCACCAACTGTGCCGCCCCTCTGAAGATCCTCGGCGGAGGCCGCGTCACAACCGTAACCTGTGAATACTGCGGCTCTGTTTTGAATATGGAAGACCACTATAAAGTCGTCTCACAGTTCCACAATAAGTACCGTCCGCCTGTCCCCTTCACACTGGGTATGCAAGGCAAGATCAAAGGGGTTAAGTGGACGATCATCGGGTGGGTTTCATACAAAACAGTTGATTTTCCCATCGAACGATGGAGTGAGTTTTTCCTCTACTCTCCTCTCTATGGATATGGATGGCTCATTTACGAGGAAGGTAACCTCTCTTTCAGTAAACGTGTACGGGATTTTCCTCTACGGGAGTGGCAGGAGAAGGGAAGACCAAAAACAGTTTTTTACCAAAAGGGACACTTTATTGCCGCCGAAGACCCTTATGTCGTAGAGATCGATTTTGTCCAGGGCGAACTGAGCTGGATCGCCAAAGCAGATGACAAAATACGCTGTTGGGACTATAACGGTGTCAATCGAAAATCCCTCTCTATCGAGAAGAGCAAGCAGGAGGCAGAAGTCTATCTCAATGAAAAGCTCGATGCCGCACAAGTCTATCAAAGCTTTAGAGTCAAAGAAGAAAAACAGGTCAAAGCCAAACAGACTATGACGGATAAAATCTTTGAAGAGGAGAGTCTGGAGGAGACAGAAAAGGCTTTCTCTACCTTTACCAAGTGGACTTTCGGCTTAGCTGCCATCCTCTTCTGTGCTATTGTTCTCTCCTTTTTCATTAGCAAAACTTTGGTAGAAGATAGCAGTAATCAACCTTTTGTGCAAATGTTTACCGTGAATTCTGATGCTTTCTTGACCCAGATAGAGATCAAAGCCCCCACTCCTGCCGCTCTGGACGCCTGTCGCCTCACTCTTTACAAATCAGATAAAAAAGTTTTATCTATCGATAAGAATGCGATATTCCCACATAATGCCTATTTCGGATTTACCTGGGCAAAAGGCGATGATGAAATTATGATTTATCTCAAACTCGACGAGGGACTCTATCGTGTTTCACTGGAACACCTCGTACCCGTGAAGATTGCGAGTGACAAAAAGATAGTCGTCACTGTCAAGGAGAGGGTTATACGCCTTGTTTATATACTTCCTACTTTCGTAATCATGCTCCTCATGCTGCTTCCTGCCCTCAAACAGAACTTCATACCTCAAAAACAGAAAAAATTCTTCTGGTGGGGTCTGGCTGCTCTTATTGGGTTTTTACTATTCGGGTTTGGTATAGTGATCTTCATCGTTGTTTTTTACTTCTTTGTGCAGCCAATAATAGATAATATATCAAAGGAGAAGAGTCGATGAGTAAGATAATCCTGGTACTCTTTTCGCTCTTGACGATAGGGAGTCTAATCATGACCTACAAAGGTACAGGTTTGCAAGGCTTGAAGACACACTCGACGATCAAACAAGTCCGCTCCAGCCATGCAGGTGCCTGGGTGGGTGGCAGCAGCAGTGGCGGATACAGCTCAGGCAAGTAGTAATAGATAAAAAAATTTAGGAGAAGAATATGAATGAAGTAACACTTATAGGACAAGTAGGATCAACACTATTGTATGCATTTACAGGGACAGCGGTTTTTGTCGCTGTCATGTTTGCCATAGAATCAATAACAAAGTTTTCTGTTCAAAAACAGGTTGTCGAAGAGGGCAATATCGCAGTGGCTATTGTATTGGCGGCCATTATTGCATCACTGGGGATGATTGTCTCGGCGGCTATTAGCTAGGAATGGTTCAGCCTAGTAAAACCAAAGAGATTACCCTTCTCTTTGGTACTTTTATCATCGCGATTTGCGGTCTTGTTTATGAGTTGTTGGAGGGAACGATCTCTTCGTATCTGCTCGGTGATTCCATATACCATTTTTCACTTGTCATTGGGCTTTTTATGAGTTCGATGGGGGTCGGAGCGTGGTTATCCCGTTTTATTGAGAAGCAGTTGGAGCGGGCATTTGTCCTGTTGCAGATGACGATTGCTATGGTGGGAGGTTTTTCTGCCCTGCTGCTCTTTTATGCTTTTGCCTACATCAACAACTACCAAGCCTTTCTCTATCTCGTTACCATCTCACTCGGAACGATGCTTGGCATAGAGATCCCCCTCATTATCCGCATCCTCAAGGAGAGCTTCTCCCTCAAAACCAATATTTCCAATGTTTTCACTCTCGACTATATCGGAGCCCTCTTTGCCGCCCTGCTCTTTCCGCTTGTTCTTGTGCCGCAGCTGGGTTTGATGCAGACGAGCTTTCTCTTTGGACTTCTCAATCTTTTTGTGGGACTGATGGCATGGAGTATCTTTCGTGAACTATTGGGCAAAAAGTATCTCATAGCCATCATCGGTATCGCGATCACCCTCATCACAGGGCTGTTTCAATCCAACAAACTCATCAGCATCATCGAAAACAAACTCTATCAACACAATATCATCTACAGCGAGCAGACCCCTTACCAAAAACTTATTATGACTTCCCAAAAAGGGCGTATTCAGTTCTATATCAACGGAGCAATACAGTTTGACAGTATCGATGAGTATCGCTACCATGAATCTCTCGTGCACCCCGTGATGCTAACTGCCAAAGCTCACGAGAAGATTCTCATTATCGGCGGGGGGGACGGGATAGCACTGCGGGAAGTTCTCAAGTATGATGAAGTCGGTTCCGTCACACTCGTCGATCTCGACCCGGCTATCACAAAACTTTTCAAAGAAAATGAAATCCTCTGCCGACTCAATCACCAAGCCTATGAAAGCGAAAAAGTCACCGTCATCAACCAGGACGCGTGGAAGTTCATCGAGGAGAGCAATGAACTCTATGATGTCATTATCATCGACCTCCCCGATCCCAACAACCTCTCTCTGGGTAGACTCTATTCGGAAACTTTCTATCGATTGGTCAGCTCTCACCTCTCACGAGCCGGAGCGATGGTGACACAATCCACTTCACCGATGTTTTCACACAAAGCCTTCTGGTGTATTGAGAAAACCATAAATGATGCAGGATTCTAC
>Ga0209013_10003216_pt1 | contig 14584 bp, 14 predicted proteins | sample Cruoilmetagenom2_FD_187291 | JGI IMG/M metagenome (GOLD analysis project Ga0209013, IMG submission 187291) | Oil polluted marine microbial communities from Coal Oil Point, Santa Barbara, California, USA - Sample 2 (SPAdes) (version 2) | ecosystem: Environmental > Aquatic > Marine > Oil seeps ... | reverse complement strand
AGCTTGTCCATATTTTTCTCGTTTGTTTTCACCTATTCCGTGAATTTCTAATAATTGTTCTTCGGTTTGCGGGCGCTCTGCACACATATGCTGTAGAGTCTTATCAGAAAAAATAACAAATGGTGGTACACCTGCTTCGTCCGCAATTTTTTTCCGAAGTATTCTTAGTCTTTCGAACAACGGATCACTCTTCGCTATTTGTTTCGTAACCGTTACTCCTTTACGCTCCACTCTTTTATTCCCCAATAATACTTCTTTTCCGGCATCTGATACATAAATGGTTGGTAAACTACCATGTTTCACTGAAAGAAATCCTTCTGCAATCATATACTCCATTAAACCAGATACTTCCTTTAATGATTTACCCTTTAATATTCCATAAGTAGATAACTTCGTAAAACCGAAATCGATAACCTTTTTGTTTTCAGAACCAGTCAATACTTGAGCGGTCATCGTCTTACCAAACCTTTGCCCCATTCTAACCACACACGAAAGAACCATTTGAACCTCTTTTGTTACATCTTGCACCTCTCTTGAATCTGTGCAGTTTCCACATCGACCACATTTAGGAGCATCTGTCTCCCCAAAATAAGTAACTATAAATTGTTGCAAACAGTTTTCTGTGTGACAGTAATCCACCATTCCCTGCAGTTTCTGTAGTTCCTGAGGAATTCGTTCACGGTCCATTGCTTGATCTATTAAGAACCGTTGCGTTTGAACGTCTTGTGATGCATATAGAACTACACAATCACTTGGTAAACCATCTCGCCCCGCTCTTCCAGCTTCCTGGTAATAGCTTTCCATATTCTTTGGCAATTGATAATGAATCACGTAGCGGACATTGGATTTATCAATCCCCATACCAAATGCATTGGTTGCAACCATTACCTGCGCTTCATCTGTTAGGAAACGTTCTTGTTCACTGTTTCGAAAACTCTCTGGCAGTCCAGCATGATACTTTGCCGTCACAATACCCGCCTTATTTAATAGATCATATAATAAATCTACTGTTTTTCTAGTTGCAGCATAGATAATTCCTACTTCACTAGCATTTTTTTTAATAAATTCTTTCATAAACTTATTTTTATCCTGTCCAAGTACGACCGAAAAAGCTAAATTTGACCGTGCAAATCCCGTAATAACTGTATTATCTTCTTGAATTTGTAACAATCGGCAAATATCATCTCGTACAGCTGGTGTTGCAGTAGCTGTTAGGGCAAGCACTGTTGGTTGTTCAGTAAATACTTCCTTTAATCGATGAATAGCCCGGTAACTTGGACGGAAATCATGACCCCATTGCGAAATACAGTGAGCTTCATCCACTGCTATTAAAGGAACTTTTACTTTTTTTAATTGGTTTAAAAAGTTGGGAGACTCTAAACGCTCTGGAGCTATATAAAGTAACCGATATTGGCCATTTTGTACTTCCTCCATTGTTTGTCTCACTTCTTCTGCAGTTAACGTACTGTTTATGAAGGTTGCAGGGATCCCAGCTTGGATTAAAGTATCCACCTGGTCTTTCATAAGGGAGATTAGTGGAGAGATAACTATCGTAGTGCCTTCTAGCATAAGTGCGGGGATTTGGTAACATAGAGACTTCCCTCCCCCTGTAGGCATCACACAAAGGCTAGAGTTCTCATCTAATACATAGTTAATAACCGTTTCTTGTCCCTCACGAAAGGAATCGTATCCAAAGTAAGTTTGTAATAATTGACGTGCTTGATCTAACACTTAGGTCACTCCTATCATTTATTGAGAAAGTAAAGCCCACTATTTTTTCTTATTAGACTTATTTACTATGTTATTAGTTGGTTTTGGATCAACTTTTTCTATATCTGTTCCTAGCAAGAAATAACCAATTACGGAAGATAATATAGCTGCTCCTACAATGATAAGTATTTTATTTATAATGGTTACTTCCGAATATTCTTCTTGGTTTAATATAATAGTTGCCAACACCGCCACAACAATCATAATCGGTGGGATTATTTTTGACTTTTTCATTGCAAACTTCCTTCCTTTGCGCATGTATAGTATATTGTACCATAAGACTATCGAGGGTTTTTACCAAGACGTATGAGATAATATATAAAAAACATATAAGGATGACTAAATGATGCAAAAAGAATTTGATATTAAAGTATCTGAAACACTTGCCCAAGATTTACAAAAAGGTGTTCCGATTTTAATGAAAGACGGTTTTCAGGAAACAGACTCTCTTGAAGAAGGATCTATACTAAAGATACAAAATGCTGCTGGCAAGTTTATAGGAAAAGGCTATGTTGGAAAACAAAATAAAGGAATTGGTTGGCTCTTAACGAAAAATGAAAACGAGAAAATTGATCAATCATTCTTTCAAAAGAAAATAGCGACAGCCATTCAACACCGTGAGGACTATTATCATAATACTGATACAACAGCATTTCGTGTATTCAATGGTGAAGGAGACGGTATTGGTGGTTTAATCATTGACTATTTTGATGGATTCTATTTAATCAGTTGGTACAGCGAGGGAATATATTCCTTTAAGGAAATGATTTTAGTAGCTCTTGAAGCTTCCACTACCTATAAAGGTATTTATGAAAAGAAACGTTTTGATACAAAAGGTCAATACGTAGAGGACGATGATTTTGTTAAAGGTGAACGCGGAGAATTCCCTCTTCTTGTGAAAGAAAATGGACAAAACTTTGCTATTTACTTAAATGACGGCGCAATGGTTGGGGTATTTCTAGATCAACGCGATGTTCGTAAAACAATTCGAGATACCTATTCAAAAGGAAAAACCGTACTGAATACATTTTCGTATACTGGAGCTTTTTCTGTATTTGCTGCAGTGGGTGGTGCGACAAAAACAACTAGTGTAGATTTGGCCAAACGAAGCTTAAGTAAAACAACAGAACAATTTGAAGTAAATGGAATCGACGTTGAGCAACAAGATATTATTGTGATGGACGTATTTGATTATTTCAAGTATGCGAAACGTAAAGAATTATCCTTCGACATGGTTATTCTCGATCCACCTAGTTTTGCCCGCTCTAAAAAGTATACATTTAGTTCTGCCAAGGATTATACGAAACTACTAATTGACGCTATTCATATTACGGAAAAAAACGGTGTAATTGTAGCTTCTACTAATAATGCAACGTTTGGCATGAAGAAATTTAAAACGTTCGTGGAAAAAGCTTTTATGGAAAGTAACCGAAAATATACGATTGAGGAAGAGTTCTCGCTTCCTACCGATTTTAGAACCTCTCCACTTTTTAAAGAAGGCAATTATTTAAAGGTCCTATTTATCAAAGCAAAATAATATATTTGTAATGAAGGAGGGTGCACTAGCTCCCTCTTTTTTATATACTTTGTTAAAGCAAAGAATTGTTAATTCGTTAGAGAAATGAGAAAAAATATTTACAATAAGATTGTGAAATTTTTATTTTTCACTTAAACTAACGCCGCATGTTAGTTTAAGTGTGTTGTTTTACTTATATTCAACAATCGGATTCGATTGTTGGAAGTTTAAGGAGTGGTATAATGAATGATTTTTATACAGCATTAAGTTATGTAAATAAAATGATTTACAAGCCAAATAACTTAACTGTAAAGTCTGTTCAGGAAGAAAAGCAAAATTCTAAGTATGGTGCTGGTACATTTCGGTTATCTTCGAAAACAGTTCGTTTCAGGGTTGCAAATATAACACCCACTAAAGTAGGGCAGTTTGTTGCATTTTGGGAAAAAGACGAAAATAATAAAAACCAACCCTTTACATATGAGAAAACACCTGATTTGTTAGTTATAACTACTTTTAAAGATGATAGTGAGTTTGGACAATTTATTTTTCCAAAAGAAGTTCTTTCCAAACATAATATTCTTAGGTCCAGTTCAACAAAGGGGAAAATGGCAATAAGAGTTTATTCTAGCTGGGATAAACCGACTAGTGAGCAAGCAAGGAAAGCTCAAAAATGGCAGTTGCCTTATTTTGTTGATATGAGTGATTCGAGTAAATTACCCATAGACAAAATAATAGAACTCTATTCGCTTTAATCCTATATAAACGGGGGTTATTGCTTAATAAATGTCTCTATTTTCATTCGCGCTTCTTCTTTTTGGGGCTGGATAATAAAATAAGAAGAATATGTCTTATGACACAATAGGCCTTAAATACAAATAAGGAGGATTTATATGAATTCATTTATCGAAGTAACTGATGAAAAGTCAAAAGAATAAGTACTGATTAACACCTTGTTATTGGTCTTATATTATCAATTATTGAAGAAGATACGTTTTTCAGAAATTTGCATTTACTGGGTATTATTGTTTGTCTAGGACATTGGATATTATTACAACGTGAAAGGATTAAGGAATAATCATCTTGTCATATCAAAGTCAACTCTCTTATAACCTAACGGCGTGCTTTAGCTCACATGTGGCTACCTCTAAGGATAGCTTTTTTTATTGAACTAAAGACGCAGGTTACTTTAAGTAAAAGAAATTAAATCCTATAACTTCAATTGGGAAACAATTTCTATATTCGATTCGTCTGTATAAAATAAAACGAGTATTTATAGGGAGGTAAAATGGAAGAATTAGATATTATATTAATAATCAAAATGATTGTTATTGGGCTAGTGCAAGGCTTTACAGAACCAATTCCAGTGTCTTCTAGTGGGCATGTAATGATTGCTAGTGAGATTTTGGGATTAGGTGAACAAGGATTTACTTTTGCTATATTAACAAATACGGCATCATTAATTGCGATACTTTATATTTATAGAAAAGATATCGTAAGACTTGCAATAAATTCATTTCTTTATTTGAAAACGAAAAATCCTCGTTATAAGAGTGACTTTCGTTTTGTTATCTTTATCGTCATTGGCACTATTCCCGCGGGTGTTCTTGGGATATTATTAAGTGACTATATAGCGGAAAGTGTTAGCATGACGACGATAGCGATGATGCTTTTCGTAACAGGGATTGCCTTGTGGTTAATTCGCAGTGTTAAAGGTAATAAAGACGAAGGTGATATTACTATTAAGGATGCTTTCATTGTAGGATTAGGGCAGGCTGTCGCATTAACACCAGGGATTAGTCGTTCAGGTGCAACGATTATTTCAGCAATTGCTGTAGGGATGAAACAAGATACGGCACTTCGATTTTCATTTATGTTGTATATTCCCGTAAGTCTCGGGGGGCTTATACTAGGCCTTTCTGATTTTCTAAATGAACCGAGTAAAGCAGACTTAGCAATTCCGTATTTAGCTGCATTTATTGCAACACTTTTAATGACCTATTTTGCAATGAAGTGGTTTATGGGAATTATGAAAAATGGGAAGCTAGTTTATTTTACATATTATTGTTTCATCGTAGGAGCATTACTTCTAATTTTCTTCTAACGGTTGAAGGTACATTTAGAATGATATCGTAGTAGTTTTATAAAATAGTCCATTTGCTCTGGTGGGGGTACAACTCCCCCCTCATTGGATTAACTAATTTTGTTCATGCCTGTGTATTGAAGGAGACTTTTGAAGGGTATCTCTGTTCAATTGAGACGTTATCCCTTAATTAATAAATTGGAATTATATTAAGGTGTAGAAGAGATTGTGAAGGACAAACTAACGTCGCGCTTTACTTCCAGATGGAGTAAAGCCTATTTTCTTATTGAACTTTAGCAGCAGTTTAGTTTAAAGAAGAAGGTTTTTTTACGCTTGCGTTGAATAAGGGAATATATCTAAGTAGCTGAAGGGGTGCGCAAAATAGATAAATTTTTGAAATGGTTTATGGCATCATTTATATTGGGGATTGTAGGGCTAATAGCTATCTTTTTTGTAGTAACTGGTGAAATGAATCGAAGCGTCTTGTTAGTTAGCACTTTAATTATATTCGCTTTAATTCTTTCTTCTTTATTTAGTATTGTTAAAGCTAATTCAAATAGAATCAGAAGAGAATTAGTTATCTCTGCAGTTTTCGCCATAATTCCTTTGTCAGTATTAGTATTAAACGGGTTAATTTTCACTGTTTATTTTGTAGGCAAATAAAGTAGTTATTGTGAAAAAATATACTTAAACGAATGGGTGCTTTACTTCTAGAAGGAGTAAAGCCATTTTCTTTTTGAACTAAAGCCGCAGTGTAGTTGAAGAGTGCTGTTTTACTTGTGTTCGACAATCAGGCAAAATAAGTTCGAAGATGGACTCATAATAATTAAAGGGGATATGCACTAATGAATAGTATTTTTAATCATATGCATACAGCAGAAATTATAAAGCGTATTGACAAATTGAGCCCAATTTCACAACCACAATGGGGTAAAATGAATGTTGCCCAAATGCTAGCGCATTGTTCATCTTTTCAAGACATTGCAATGGGAAATTCTTTTCCCCCAAGGAGTTGGTTAGGAATAATAGTAGGGAGATTTGCAAAAAAAATTATTTACAATGACAAGAACTTGCCCCGTAACATGTCTACTATTCCAACCATTTTGATTGTAGATGAAAGAGAGTTTGGCACAGAAAAAGAAAAGCTTAAACAAAAAATTCTTACATTCCAAAATAACGGACCAAAGAAGTGCACAACTCTCCCTCATCCTTTTTTTGGAAAACTCACTTCTGAGCAATGGGGTAAAGGAATATACAAGCATCTTGACCATCATTTGAAACAGTTTGAAGTTTAATGATAAATGAGAACAACAAAAAGAAATAAGGCTTTCAGAAGAAAAAACGTTAAATCGAGTTACCGATTTAACGTTTTTTAAATTTATAGACGAGTTTTGTCCCAGCCTCTGTTTTTATTAATTAACCAGTTACTTTAACATAGCCTTTTTATATTAAGCTTTTCACTACTTTGGACATTGTAGATCCATCTGTTTTTCCCGTTAGTATTGGTTTGGCAATTTTCATTGCATCTCCCATGTTCATGCCTTTTGAAACTCCTGCTTCGGTTAAAAGCTTTGCTATTTCCACTTCACTTAATTGGGTCGGCAAAAAGCTTGCAAGTAATTTCAGTTTTGCATTTTCTTTTTCAATAAGATCCTCACGATTGGCTGCCTTAGCACCATCCAATGCTTGGTTTGTTTGTTTTACTTCTCTATTCACAATAGCTATTTCTTCTTCTGGAGATAGAGCGGAACCTTTTTCTTTTTCTGCATTATCTAGTGCAGATTTGAGAATAGTTAATACTCCCTTTGCTAGCACATCTTTTTCTTTCATTGCACGTTTTATTTGATCAAAGACAATCGTTTTTAACATAGTTTTGACTTCCTCCTTTATATTCTTGTTATAAACATAAGATTATTTAGTATAGTACTTTTTCTCGAAGCAACTACTAAAACAATGGAAGAAAAGCTCCAAATAAACGAAGAGAACTTCAGAATATTAGAGCTTTTCAACAAAGTTATATTAGTTTAATACAATTAGAAGGAATGAAGAACCCCTAACCTTTCGCATTAAGCTTCGTCTGGAGAGAACGATCTGGATGCTAACTCAGAATCTAACATGAACATAGCATTAGAATCATTTTCTATTCGTTTAATTTTGTTAATTAGCGTATCAAATGATGCCTCTTCTTCTACTTGCTCATCAATGAACCATTTTAAAAATGCCATCGTTGCATGTTCACGCTCATCTAATGCAATATCAGATAGATGGTAAATACGACGCGTCACTTCTTTTTCATGCTTTAAGGAAGTCTCAAAAACATCAAGGATGGAAGAAAATTCATTACCAGGCTTGTTAAATCCATCAATTGTAGCTCGGTATCCTAGGTCACTTAAAAAGTTATAGAATTTCATGGCATGGAAACGTTCTTCTTCCGCCTGAACTAAAAAGAAATTAGCAAATCCATCGTAAGCTTCAGCAGTACAATAAGCAGCGGCCGCTAGATAAGTATGTGCAGAATAAAACTCAAAGTTCATTTGATCGTTTAGTGCTTCATGTAAATTCTTTGATAGCATAGTAAAACTCCTCTCATAGTAGAAAAATCCATTTATTCATTTTCAGATGTGCCTATTAGACCTCTGCTTGTACTTCCTCCACAGTTTGTTCAACCTCTGATCGAGTCATTTTTTCTTTCCCGCTCTTAAGTGCTTTTAGTGTTTTATGAGCAAGTGCAAGAGGTAGTTTACAGAATAACAATATACTTTTCTGGTCAATACTTTTGACGTATTCATCAGCTTGAGCTAAATTGCCTTCTGCATACTCAAACATATCTGCTCTTGTCCATCCTTCTGGGAAGAATTGTACTCCTCTTTCGTTATCTTCATCTTTGTTTCGTAATATATTTACTGCTTGGAGGCCACGTCCGTACGCAATTGCTAAATCACGATCCGTGTCAATGTCCGCATTCCACTTCCATAAATCTGAAAGCATCACTCCAACAAGGCCAGCAACATAATAGGTATACTCATCGAGATCTTCTTTGGTCTTCACTTGCCAGTTCTTCCCTACCCATTTCGCCATTCCTTCTGCCATTTCACTTGTCGATTCTTTAACTTTCTCCACTAAATCAATAGGACAAATTTCTAACCAGTCGCCCAACCTTAACGAAACCGATGGAAGAATTCCCCGAAATGGTTCTACAAGTTGTTCGTATTGCTTTTTATCAAAATCACTTTTAAGCATCTTGCTGGTAGCAAGCAATAGTTCTTGTTTCTCCTGCGAACCTAATGACTCATGATCTTCAATCTCATCTATCGCACGCATACATAAATAAGCAGAGGCAACAGCCTTTTTCAGTTTAGATTCTAAAAAAGTAATTGGAATATAAAAAGTTCTACTTGTTTTCTTTAGCATATCCATCGCTTCTTTTTGTAACTTCGCTACATCATGCACGACTAGTCCTCCGTTTCAATCTTTCGGCGCATTTGCGTCCATATTCAAGTTAAACCCTCTACACTCTATTGTATAGGAGTTTTACTAAAAGATAAAATGACTCCCATTTTGGAGGTTACAATGCTAAAAGCCATAGCTTCTTTATCATACCGTTTCCTTGAAAACTGGTTTTTGTTCTTTCCAAAATAATGAAATTACAAAACTAATCGCGAGTATAATCATTGCTAATACATAGGGATAATCAATATGCACGTCAAACAATATACCTGCAATACCTGGCCCAATAATATTACCAATACTCGTAAACGTGGAGTTTAGTCCTCCAACAAAGCCTTGTTCGTTACCAGCAATTTTGGATAAATAAGTTGTCAGCGCTGGTCTCATTAGGTCGAACAGCAAGAAAATTACAAAGGTTACGAGCAATATGGACCAATAAGCAGAAACCCTTATCATCGCAAAAATGAAAATCGTTGATACCCCTATACAAATTTGAATTAACCTAATTTCTCCAATTTTCCCAACAAGACGATCGAAGGTTAGCACTTGGAATATAATTCCTAATACACCACTTACCGTAATGATTATAGCAATATCCTTTGGCGTAAATCCGTATTTATGATCTACGAAAAGAGAATACACTGTTTCAAAAGCAGCTAACCCAAAGCTCGATACTAGAATGATAATCATCGGTATCAAATAAATTGGTTCCAATACTTTACGAAATCCTGGTTTAACTGCTTCTCCTTCTTTTTCTACTCTTACTCTTTCAGGCTCCTTCAAAATAACCAGTGAAAATATTCCACCCATTATTCCAAGACCTGCAGCAACAAAAAAGGGAAGTCTCGTTCCATGTTCTGCTAAAAAGCCACCAATTCCTGGTCCAATGATAAATCCAGCACTGATTGCCGCAGCCACATAGCCCATCGCTTTTGGTCTTTCTCTTAAGTTAGTAACATCGGCAACAAAAGCTGTCACTGCAGGCATTATGAATGCCGCACTAATTCCTCCCAATACTCTAGATATATATAATACCTTCACATCTTGCCCGAGGCCGAAAAGCATTTCCGACACCCCAAATATGAACATACCAATTACAATCATTTTTTTACGACCAATCGAATCTACCCATCTACCTGCGATTGGTGAAACTAACAACTGAGCAAATGCAAAAGCAGCAACTAAATAGCCCATTGTAGAGCCTTCTAAGCTCATCTCCCGCATTAATGTAGGCATAACAGGAATAATAAGTCCTATTCCTAAAAATACAATAAATAGATTTACTAATACTAAATAAATTACTTTATTTAAACCACTTTTTTGAGTAACCATGTGCAAACTCCTTCAATTTCAAATTCAGCATATGTATAAAAATAAACCCTATAGTAACTATAGGGTCAAGTAGTTTGTATTGGTATTTTGAGTTCTATTAAGAATTCACCTTCTTTGGAAGCCGAATAATTTATGGGCATCCACACGTCATAAACAATCGGATCTATGACTACTTGGTGTTTCTCTATATAGTCGATTAATTTCTGGAAGCATTCCACATATTCATTGTCTTCCAAAACAAAAGATATGCTAAGATATTCTCCAGCAGGCAGCGTACCAATTTCCACATCTTCATATTTTTCTTCAAAATCCTTATCCGTTACTATATACGCAAATAAATAATCATATTTTATATCATTTAGGAATTCATACTTTTGGAAACGAAAGGCACCACCATACAATGTATCAAATATGCTTCCCTCCTCTTCCAACACTTTACTAATGCGTCCAAATTCTCTATTTGGAATATCATCGACTTTCATATTATGTGTTTTAATCTTCACTATTCTTTGTTCCGGTATGTTTTTTCGACTGACTGTCATCATATTGGGCTCCAGCACGAAAGATTGTATTTGCTCTTTTTTTCGCTGTAATACTTGTTTCGTATTGTTAAGCCTTTGAAATTGTTCTTCGATTCTTTTCTCTTGATTTTCTAAATATATAACTAGTTCTTCAGGCTTTAACTTTAAGACTGATTTAACCTCTTCTAGCGATAATCCAAGATACTTTAAAGATTTAATAATGTCCAAATAATATAATTGCGTATTCTGATAATATCTATAATTATTGCTCGTATTTATCTCGAAAGGTTTAAACAAATTTATCTGATCATAGTATCGTAAAGTTTGAATCGATATATTACTTAGCTTTGCTACTTCACCTATTGTTAAATACTGAATCTTCAAATAATCCCCTCGTTTCTACTCAATCATTTATTTTAAGTTTCATTATATAGTAACTCTATTACACCATTCAAATTGAATTAAAGCCTCCTTTTTCGACAGATGCAGTTTTATAATCTTTAAATTAAGTGGATTAAGAATAAATAGAAGGGGTATGTGTTTAGTAGAAAAAATGAAAATTACTTTAGGAGGTTTTTGAATGGCTAAAGAGCTCGCAATGCATGAGACATTAGAAGTTCATGAATTATTAACGTTCAAAACTACTTGTGTAGCAAAAAGTAAAATGTTTATCAGTCTTGTCAAAGATAATAAGTTAAAGGAACTTTTAGAGGAAGAACTAGAATTATCTACTAAAGCAATTAAGGACCTAAAAAAAGTATTAGCAGACTCAAGTAAAATATAACTGAAAGGATGGACTGTATGGCGACAAAAACAAAGAAAACAACTCAACCCGAGATGCCCATGATTGATGATTTGGCAATTGCTACCGATTTACTTGTTACATCAAAGGTCGCAGTACGAAATCTAGCTCTCGCAATTACCGAAACTGCTACACTTTCAGTGAAAAAAGTATTAAGACGTGAACTAGATAATGCTATTGATACACACGATAAAATTGCTCAATACATGATTAAAAATGAAATGTATCATGCCTATGATGTAAGGGAACAAATAAAACATGACCTTGAAAAAGCTGATATTGCTCTTAAAATGACTAATAGTAAAAAAACAGCAAAATAATCTACACAAAAAATCTATCCCCAAAATCTCGGGATAGATTTTTTATATTATACTTATTCAATTCCTTGAATCGTTACCTCTTTTACCGGCAAGAAAAGTTCTCCTGTGTTTAAGAACTTCACTTGTACCTTATCTCCTTCTTGCATATAAACTGCTAGGGGAGCAACTTCGGAAGAAACGATATAACTTTGTTTGTTATCTAATAGCAACGATACTTGTGTGAAATCACCTACACGTTCCTTAAAGACACGTACAACCGTACCTGCTATCGACTTCTCTTCTGCATTAGAGCTACCATCTACTGAACTTCCACCACGTTGAATAGCTGTTTTATATAGCTTTAGCGCTTCGTTTGGCGTATTGCCATAAACAGAGATTTCCGGATTTGCTGCGGATACTATAAAGTAATTTTGCAAGAACCCATTAGAGTCTAGTACTGGTGTTAACCAGCTAGCTTCTCCATAAAAGTTGTACAATACTGGCATCTCGCCAGACCATTTTTTCTCTATAAATTTCTTTTCAATAATTTGTAATGCGCCTTGAGAATCCATGTATGAATCTTCTAGATTTCCTGTGTAGAATGTAGCCTCACCTGTTCTACCGTCTGTTAATGAATATCCAAGCATCGAGTCTACTCCCTCTTTCGGGCTCGTAAAGTCTGTGAAGTAATACATCTGTCCGTCTTCTCCGAAAATTGGACTAACGTTTGCTTCTGTTCCTTCATCTGAAGGTAGTCTCACATCTTTTTTACCAAATAAACTATTGATAAAGCCATGTACATATTTACCGAAATAGCTATTTTGCAAGCTCACTGTTTCCGGGGAGACAGCTCCATCTATAAACGCTGGTACATCTTCGATTTTATAAGAATCCGTCTGACCTGTAGCAGGATCTACAGCTACGATGCCTTTTACCTCAAATCCATTTCGTGCAGAGATGAAGCTACCATAAGATCTGATGTAATATGGTTTTCCATCTTCGTCAATTTCTAACTGAGGTTCACCATAGAAAATTTTAGTTGAATGCTTCATACGCATATGTCTTTCTAGGTTTTTATGGAAGTATGAAGACGGTGTATAGCTCATTTCTGCTTCTACAAATTTCGGATTATCCGATGAGTCGGTTGCACTCATAGTAAAATAACCGGGTGTTACATCTCCATTCCACCACTTGAAAAGTCCTGAAAATTCTACTGGAGCAATATAAACATACTCTTCTTTTACCTTTTGAATTTGTAAATTACCTAATTCATAATAACTTGTATTAGGTACTTGACCAAAAGCTTTCTTCATTTTATTGCGTGCAAATTTTGGCGGTACACTGGCAGGTGTCTTCGTTTCATCAAATGCTTCAATTTCCACCTCTTGTTGCATTTCTGCTACTTTGAATTTTTCATCAGCATTCCAAAAAGGTGCCGTCAGCATAAAGATGGCCAATACTAAGCTTCCTAAAAATAAAATCCCTTTTGCTTTTTGTTCTTTTCCTTTAGCTAACAACATTCCTGCTAGAGTTGTAATAACTAATAACGGCCATAATGCTGTCCAATTACGATCTAAGTTCGTTACATAATATATAATAGCTAGTACGATAAAAGTTAAAATAGACAGACCAATGATGGAAGTTACCATATCTTTTCTTTTAGCCGTCAACGGAACAACTACTAATGCGGTAATTATCGCTGCAACTGCCGAAATAATAAATACGCTGGTCATTTTCTCAATCCCTCTCTTTTTTTTGCATAATTATTTTACGGATGAGATGGGAAAAAGTTTCAAAAAACACATAAAAAAAACCAAGCAAAAAGAAGCCCCGTCCTTGAAGGTCAACACCTGTTTCTATCGTTTTCGAGTGGCTTTGGACAGACGTTTTGCTATAATTATTAACCGATTAGTTTTTGAATGGATGGTCGTGACTAACGTCACGACCATCCATTCTTTTTCCGGTAATCTTATGGCATTTGTCTGTCCGCCGCCCTCCTACAACTCTCTGAAACAGGTTAAAAATTTTTTTGGATAACTAGAAAAAAGATAACTTTCCTATTCATAGAGTTGATGAATGATGACAGACTAAGTACGCGACATCCTTTCTCAACGACTGCCTGACCCGCATCGTGCGGGCCCAAGATACAATTTCTGGTGCTATTTCGCTTCTTTATTGGATAAATACTTACTATTTCCCTTTATGTCCACTAGAATAGTATCCCTCATTCAACAGTCGATTTTATCCCTATATTTACTTTGATTACGCTTATTATCTAAGCGATAAGCTATGCCTCATCTTAAAGTTGCATACTACTCCCTATATTGATTGTAGTGTAAGGTGGCGACTCCGGTGGGAACAGCGAGAAAGTCGAGACCCCACAGGGAGCGCTATAAAGGAACAAAGGCTAAGTGCGCCACATCGTGTGGCAACGCCTTCGTGACCAACATCCTGTTGGCCTGAGGAGGCTCGGCCCAGTAGTATTATTCATTCTATTAAGTCCCATGAACTCAGTGTTCCCGCTACATTTTTTTTACTTACTAATCTTTGAAAAAATGCGATAGTATAGCAACTATCAGAACTATCTCTCACTAGGTATTTGCTATAACTGGACAATTTTTCTCTTTTACTTTAAAGCCTTTTTTCCACGATATAACTACTAAGATCAAAGAAAGCATTAAAATCCCACTTAAAACGATAAAGCAATAAATGATGAGATCTGAGGATACCATTTCAGTAAATAGTGCAAGTAACAGAATTCTGATTAAAAGACCTAATGTGCGAAACAAACTATCTACTCTCCCTATTATATTGTTA
>Ga0209013_10003215_pt1 | contig 14587 bp, 13 predicted proteins | sample Cruoilmetagenom2_FD_187291 | JGI IMG/M metagenome (GOLD analysis project Ga0209013, IMG submission 187291) | Oil polluted marine microbial communities from Coal Oil Point, Santa Barbara, California, USA - Sample 2 (SPAdes) (version 2) | ecosystem: Environmental > Aquatic > Marine > Oil seeps ... | reverse complement strand
CATCTGTTTCAGATGCACTCGTTTGAGGAGGTGCAGGCGTGACGCTCCGGCCGAGGTATCCGATCCAGTTTCTGGTGGCGTTGGTCGCCGCCTTTCTGCTCTGGTATGCCGTGGCCGCCCAGCGCAGCGAGAACATCTCGGTGCGAGGTGTCAAAGCCCGGCTGACGCTGGTCAACATACCGCGCAATCTCGTCCTCACCTCGGGCGTGCCGGACACGGTCTCGCTGCAGCTCCGCGGCCCACTGACTCGAACCCTGGACTCGAACAACCCACCGGAAGTCCTCCTCGATCTATCGGACGCTCGCCCCGGGCTCAACTCGTACCCCATCAACGCGAGCGATATTCCATTGCCCGCCGAGGTGGACGTGGTCAGCGTCGACCCGCCGGCGATCACTCTCGAGTTGGAGCGCCAGGCTGCGCGGCTGGTTCCAATCCAGCCGGTGATCGATGGCGAACCCGCCCCGGGGTTTGTTCGCGGCGATGTTCACGTTGTGCCCGCGGAGTACACGGTCGAGGGACCCGAGAGCCTCATCCTGGCCCTGAAGTCGGTCGCAACGAGCCCGGTTTCGATCGAAGGGGCGGCTGGTCCCGTGGAGTCCGTTGTGCAGCCGGCTCTGCCCAATCCGCAGTTGCGGGCGCTCGGCCTCGGGCCGATCCAGGTGACAGTGGATATCGTTCCAGAGGCAGTTTCGGAAGGGGAAGCTGATACCGAGTAGGTATTAGGTATTAGGTATTTGCTTAACCGCAGGCAATTGTTGATTTAAGGTAAGTAGATGGAATCACTTTTTGGAACCGATGGAATACGCGGGCGGGCCTTCGAGCCGCCGCTGGACGAGGATACCGTACGCCGCCTCGGCGCCGCCCTTGCCACGGATCTGGCCGAGGAGTGCTCCGAAGTCCATATCCTCCTTGCCGGGGACACCCGTCTCTCCACCGCCCCTCTCGCCGAGTGGTTGGGATCGGGCTTTCAGGCGATGGGAGGCAGGGTGACGTGGGCGGGCGTTCTACCAACACCGGCGGTGTCGCAGCTCTTGCGACAGGGGAACTGCGCTGCGGGAGTGGTCATTTCGGCCTCGCACAACCCGGCCCACGACAACGGGATAAAGATCCTCGGCCCCGGCGGCGAGAAGCTGGCCGACGCAAAGGAGCGGCACCTCGAGACCCGCATCAACGAGAGCATGGCCACGATCGGTCCCGGTTTACCGGGGGTCGATTCGACCTTCGCCGACCGCTATCTCGATTTCTTGGTCGCAACCCATCAGGGGAAGAATCCGCTCTCCGGACTTCGTGTGGTGGTCGACGCGGCCAACGGCGCCGCATCGGGGATCGCCCGCGAGTTCCTAGAACGACTCGGCGCGAGCGTCACCGCCATCGCCTCCGAACCTGACGGCCAGAATATCAACGCCGGTTGCGGCGCCACCGCACCGGAACGACTCGCACGAACGGTGGCCGAGCTTGGCGCCGACGCCGGCGTTGCCCTCGACGGCGACGCGGACCGGGCGGTCCTGGTGGACGAGTTCGGGACGATCCTCGACGGCGACGACATCCTGTTGGCCTGGGCGCGGCACCTCCGAAAGAGCGAACGTCTGCCCGGCGGACGGGTGGTTGCGACCGTGATGACCAATTTCGGTCTTGAAAACGTGCTTCGCGAGGAGGGCATGGAGCTTATCCGCTGTCCGGTCGGCGACCGCGCGGTGTGGTTGGCGATGAACGAGTTCGGCGTCACCCTCGGAGGTGAGCAGTCGGGACACATCATCTGCTCCCATTACGGTGTTTCCGGGGATGGTCTCTTGACCGGCTCACACCTGCTCGCCATCGCGGCCGACCGCGGAGTCCCGGTTTCCGAGCTGTCCGACCTCGAAAGACTGCCCCAGATCCTGGTCAACGTCGCCGTTTCGAGGAAGTTGCCGTTTCCGGAGCTGCCACGGGTCTCGAAAGAGCTGGCCCATGTTTATGAGAGTCTCGACGGTAGGGGTCGCGTCCTCCTCCGCTACTCGGGCACCGAGCCTTTGGCGCGGGTGATGATTGAGGGCGAGGACGCCACGGAGATCGAAAAGCTGGCAGAGCGGATCGCCTCGGCGATCCGGTCGGAGCTGGCGTGAGGGTGCCAGGCTTTAGAATCTTAGAAAGTCAACGCGCCTTTGAACCAATATTCGAGTGCAGGGGTAACTTTCTAAGATTCTAAAGCCTGGCACCCCCGACAATCTCCCTTGCGACGCGGTTGGGGGCTTCGAGCGGCAGGAGGTGGCCGCAGCCCTCTAGGACATCGAGGCGGGCGCCGGGAATGGCGGAGGCCGCTTCCTCGGCCCAGGCGCGGAAGCCCGGCATGTCGTGGTCTCCCGAAAGAACCAGGGTTGGGAGGTCGATCTCGGCAAGACGGTCGGGCACCGCCCACGATCGTTTGACCAGGTCCCGTTCGGTGGCCAGGTACTCGGCGCCCGGAAAGTCGCGCGTGATCCTCTCCGCCGCCTCACGAACGCCAGGCTTCGTGAATGAGAACCCGAGGAGCGGGCTCTCGGACCACGGTCCGGCCATGGCTGCGGCGATACCGTCGGCCCGCGCGACCCGCGCCACCTGCTTGAGGTTTTCCATGAATGCCGGTTCGAAGATACGATCAGGCATCACCGGCGACATCAGCAGCAGAGAATCCACGCGACCGGCCATCGTCAGGGCCATCTCGAGCGCGATGGCGCCGCCGATCGAGAATCCGACCACCCTCGCCGAGTCGACGCCTGCATCGTCGAGCACCGCCGCCATATCGGCGGCGTGGTCAATCCAGTGATACCCCGAGTCCGGCCGGGTACTGCGGCCGTGCCCGCGGAGATCGGGCCGGAGCACCCGGATCCCCGCCTCCCGAAGCCCCGGCATCACCGGCTCCCAGATCCGCCGGTCAAGGGTGTGGCCGTGAATCAGAAGCGCCGGCTCACCCGATCCTTCGTCCTCGTAGTAGAGCGTCACATTGTCGCGCGTTACCTCGGGCATGATCACCCCCTTGCGAATGGTTGCCTGATTGTAGACCGATCGAATTCGGAATTCGGAATTCGGAATTCGGAATTTGACGTCCCCAAACTCGTGTCCGGAGCCGGGAAGCTCCAGTCGGCGTGGCGCTTCACCCATGCTGACCGGAGTGCCGTCTCTGACGATTTTGGGAGCATGGAGGACTATTGGGAGTGGATGACTCTGGCCCAAATATCGTCAGAGGGGGCACTCGCGGGCAACGCCGTTCCGGAGAATCGGAATGATCAAGCCGGAAGACTCTCGCCGGAACGCACCTTCGCGCACCGGATGGCCGCGGGCCCGGCCCGCGGACGGCGGGCGTCCGGGCACGGAGACGGGCACGGAGACGGGCGTGGGAGTGCTGCGCGAGCGGGATGGGTTACACTCTCCTGCCGGTGCCCGAACATCGGGCGGTCCGGCAGGAGGTTACGAATGGCATTGACTGAACAGATGATCCTCGAGACGTTGCACGAGATTCAGGTGCCCGGCAGCCAGACGAACCTGGTCGAATCAGGCGCGGTGCGTCAGATCGAGGTGGAGGGTTCATCGGTCTCAGTCGTCCTCGCCGTCGAAGCCCCGCAACCGACAACCGCCGGCCAGGTCAAGGCTGCAGTCGAGGCCGCCCTGGCAACGGTGGATGAGGTCGAAACCGCCACGGTCACGGTGCATCCCCTGCTGACGACCGTGCAACCCGGACCCACGACCGCACCTGAACCGCCACCCACCTGGGCCGACAAGATCCCCGACGTCCGCAATGTGATCGCCGTCGCATCGGGGAAAGGTGGCGTCGGAAAATCCACCGTGTCGGCCAACCTCGCGCTTGCAATGGCCGCCCTCGGCCACTCGGTGGGACTCCTCGACGCCGACATCTACGGCCCCTCGCAGCAGATCATGATGGGTACCACCGAAGAACCAATGGGCGACCCCGAAGGCAAGATCCGCCCAGTGGATTCTCCTGGTGGAGTCAAGGTCATGTCCTTCGGATTTCTCGTCGATCCCGATCAACCCGTGATCTGGCGCGGACCGATGCTGCAAAAAGCCCTTGAGCAGTTTGTCGGCGACGTCCTGTGGGGAGAGCTCGACTATCTCGTGGTCGACCTACCACCCGGAACCGGCGACGTCGCGCTGACGCTATGCCAAAACGTACCGATGGCCGGGGTCGTGATCGTCACAACCCCGCAAGATGTGGCCTTGGTCGATGCCCGCAAGAGCCTCCACATGTTCCGCAAGCTCGAGGTCCCGGTCCTCGGCATCGTCGAGAACATGAGCGTCTACGAGTGTCCAGAGTGCGGGCATATCGAGCATATTTTCGGCGACGGTGGCGGCCTGCGCACCGCGGAGGAGCTCGGAGTTCCCCTCCTCGGGTCGATCCCGCTCGACGCCGCCATCGTCGCGGGCGGCGACAGCGGCAAACCGGTGGTCTCGGAACGCCCCGACTCACCCGCCGGTCGCGCCTTCACCGAGCTCGCAGAGAAGCTGTCAGCGCGATTCTGAGTAGTTGACGCTGACCGTGGTGACGCCGTTTTCCGAGTTGAGAATCGCCATCACGGTGCGGCCGGTATCCTCGCTGCTGCCGTTGACCATGCCGCCCTCGGTGTCATCCTGGGAGAAGGTGTTCACGCTGATCTCATATCCCTTTCCTTCGAGCGCAGAGCGATAGAACTCCAACACCTTTGCCACCGGATCGGAGGTCTGGAGCTCGAAGCCCCCATTCGTGGAATCGGCGGTGTTCAGGCTGTGGCGGTTTGCGGGCTCAGCGCCCGGGTACACCGGCACCCAATCCGGAACCTCGTCGGATACCACGCCGGCCGAGTACACCACTGAACCATCCTCCGTGGTGATGTTGACCGAACCACTGTCTGCAACCCCGCTCGCGTCCACCGTGACCTCACCCTCGTCGGTCGTGAAGCTGAACTTGCCGTTCTCGATATCGTCAAAGTCGACCGTGACGATTTTTCCGGTCTTGGTGTTTCGGACGGTGATCGTGCCCGCTTCCTCATCTGTCGACACCTCTTCGAGCTCGGGGTTGAGCTTGACGATGAGACGCGCGGTCGCCATCGCCGGATTGTCCTCGAAGTCGCCAGCCACATCCTTGACCTTGTTCGCCACCAGAAATCCGGCGACCGTCATCACGATCATCACGATGACAATCAATGCCCCGCAGCCGATCCCGACCCATGCCCAGGTCGGAAGGCCCTTCTTTGTCGCTGGTGCCTGCTCGCCGTTGCTCATGACAACCTCCATCTGCGGCCCGTCGCGCCGCCGTCGTATCATCGTATGGCCGCAGCATACCACCGCTTGAGCAGAGGAGCATCGCCATCAGTTTTGAGTTTTGAGTTCTTAGTTTTGAGTTCATCGCCCCCAGAGGTCACGCGAGGGTGCTCCGAAACTCACAACTCAAAACTAAGAACTCAAAACTCCGCCCGTTAACCTGATGGGAATGTGAGCGGTGCCGGTCTTCGGTGGATCTCCGACACGATACCGGCTAGGATGCCCATAATGGAGAAGCCTGGGAGCAGACGCAGTGGACACTGAGGTCATCGCGGTGATCCTCTGTCTGTTCGGTTCCGCATTCTTCTCGGGTTCCGAGACCGCTCTCACCTCGCTGCCAGTGACTCGCCTCGAGGCCCTGCGCGAGCGAAGCGGCCGCTTGGCGAGGGCTGGGCTCGACCGCTGGGCGACCGCGCCACAGGATCTCCTGATCACGATCTTGGTCGGTAACAACCTGGTCAACGTACTCGCCTCGGCTCTCGCCACCTCAATTGCCTACCGCCTCTCCGAGCATGGCGGCCTCGCGCTGGTCGTGGGCCTCATGACGCTCGGAATCCTGATCTTCGGCGAGATCACCCCAAAGACCCTCGCGCAACGCCATGCCGAGTGGATCGCCGTCCACGTCACGCCGACTCTTTTTGTGCTCGACATCATTCTGACCCCGATCAACAAGGTGCTCGGGTTGCTCGCACGAGCGCTGTCTCGTGGCGAGGGTCCCGAGCTTCCGGTCACCGAAGAAGATCTGGTGTTCATGCTCCGGCTCGCCCACCGCCATGCCCACCTTCCCCGCGACTCACGGTGGATGATCGAGTCGATCCTACGCTTTCAAAAGGCGGTGGCGCGCGAGGTCATGGTGCCGCGGCCGATGGTCGTCACCGTCGACAGCTCGTGGAAACTCGAGACCCTGAAGGACTTCATCACAACGATGCCGCACAGCAGGTTCCCGGTTGTCGATGGATCGCCCGACGACATCGTCGGGGTGCTCCACGCCAAGCATCTGCTGCGTCGCCGGCCCGATCAACCGTGGCTCGATCTCGTGGTGCCGGCGCTCTTCGTCCCCGAAAGCCGCACCCTGCCCGATTTATTGCAGGACTTCCGGCGGACCAGGAAGCACATCACGCTTGTCCTCGACGAGTTCGGCGGGCTGTCCGGGATCGTCACGCTGGAAGACGTACTGGAGTTGGTGGTCGGCGATATCCGAGACGAGTTCGACTTCGGAGGGGATAGCGTCATCGAGGCGGTCGACGGTGGATGGCGAGTGGCCGGCCACCTGTCGTTGCGCCGACTCGAGGCGGTCCTCCACCGCACGATCGAGCAACCGGAGGAGGTCGACTCGGTCGGGGGTCTCGTCGCCCACCTTCTCGAAAGCGAGGCCGCGGTCGGGTCCACCGTCACCTGGGATGGCTTGCGCCTCGCTGTCGAGGACGCCCGCGACGGTCGCGCCACACGGGTGCTGGTAAGTCGTGTCCCCGCCGAAACCTGATGCCGAAGTAGGGACCGAGAGAGCTTTTAGTTTTCAGTTCTTAGTTTTGAGTTTTGAGTTTTCACGCACCCACCCAGGAGCCTGTAGGGGAGAATGTATGGGAACTAAAAACTAAAAACTCAAAACTTAAAACTCATCCTGGTGGGTGGTCCCCGCCGCCCCTCTGCTCCGCTACTCGCCGCCGGTAACGGTCCGGATGGTCCGGATCCGGTCGCCGACCCGGAGCTCGGTCAGCACATCGCGCCCCGACACCACCTCGCCGAAGTTGGTGTAGTGGCCGGTGAGACGATCCGCGGGCAGGAGCGTGACGAAGAGTTGAGAACCGCCGGTGTTGGGACCCGAGGTGGCGATGCCCACCCGCCAGGAGTCGAAGGGCACGAGCGACGGCTCGTCGGGCAGGGTAAAGCCCGGCCCGCCCCAGCCGTCGCCCCTCGGGTCGCCGCCCTGAACCACGAAGTTGGGGACCACGCGGTGGAAGTCGAGGCCGTCGTAGAAGCCGTCCACCGCGAGATCCCAGATCTCGCGCGAGGTGATCGGCGCCGAGTCGACGTCGAGGCGGATCCGGAAAGTGCCGCGGTCGGTAATGACGTCCAGAGCGCGCGGCTCGGCCGTCCAGGCGTCGAGGGCTTCGTACCAGCGCGTGCCGTGGCGTGGCTCGCGGGCCGGCAGTTCGGCATCGAACCCCAACCCGCGGGCGCCGTTGACGACCATCGCAACGACCGCCGGGTCGGGGTCGCCGAGACCGAGCGCAAGGAGGGGCTCGCGCTCGCTGTCGGTCGCAGCGACGGCCAGGGCCGAGACGACGGCCTCGGCGCGGGCGTCTCCCATCTCATCACGCTTCCACCGCGCATAGAGGCCGACAAGTTTTTCGACGCCGGGCGCTGCGCCGGCCTCCCGCAACAACGACAACGTCTGTGCTCGCACCGCCGGGTCGGGGTCAGTCTCGAGCAGGGTGAGGAGTAGCTCGCGCCGTTCGAGCGTCTGCTCGGCATCGAGGCGCCCGAGCCAGGCGAGACGCACGCCCGCATCCGTGTCCGCGGCCGCCGACCGCTCGATCTCCGGTCCTGAAGCCGCAGCGACCCGCGCCGCCGCCCGGCGTCGCCACAGCTCGGGCGAGCCGATCCACCTCCGAACCACCTTGAGCGCTACTGAGGCATCGCGTCGCGCAAGCGCCGCGAGGGCCTCCGACGCGAGCCAAGGATCTTCGGAGTTCACCACCGCGAGCAGCTCGGCTGTCGTGCCCACGCCGGGCTGGGCCCCGGCCGCCGCCACCGCGGCAGCCGCGAGGTGCGGGCGCTGGGATGAAAAGTCGGCGACGAGACTTCGAGCCGAGGCGGCGGGTATGGCGATCTCGTCCCGTGACGCGAGCACCCGGCACGCCGCGGCGCGGACCCGCCAGTCGGAATCTTCGAGAGTGGTCAGGACGACGTGAAGGTCTGGCGGTTCCAGGGCGCCGGTCGTAAAACCTCCGAGCACCGTGGCCCGGATCACCGGCTCCGCGTCAACCGCCAACCGACGCTGGGCCTCACGGCCCGCCGCATCGCCGGTTCGGGAGAGCGAGTAGGCCGCGGCCCGCCGCAGATCGGCATTTGAGCTTCCGGAAAAAGCCGACACCGCCGCCGGCCACGGGCTGTCTTCTAAACGCCAGAGATTGGCGAGCAGGGTGACCAGCACCGGGCTGTTACGCTCGGTCTTGAGGAGCTTGGAGAGCGGCCCGAAGGCGCGGTCTCCACCGTGGCAGGCCGCCCATACCGCTGCTTGCCGCACGAGCGGCGTCTTGTCATTGAGGCCATACAGCGCGAGCTTGAGCCCGGGCGCGCCGAGCCTGCCGGCGGCCAGCATCACCTGCTCACGGACCCGGGGATCATTGTCCATCGCATAGCGGTTGAGCAGCGGCAGCTTGGTGGCGTCGACGTTGGCGGCCAAGACCTGGACCGCCCGCGTGCGGACAGAGGGGAAGGGGTCGGCGAGCATCGCCACCGCCATCCGCAGCTCGAGGTCCCAGCTGTCGATCGCCCGGTACAGATACGCCCGCCGCGGACCGAGGGCGGCAGGCGTCTGCGCGGCGGCAAACGTCGCGGCCAGCACCACGGCCGCCAGGACTCTCGATAAAGCTTTCATCGTCATGCCCCGTAAAGCAGGCGGTCGCCGAGCACCGGCGGCAGACCGGCGCCGAGGATTCGGCGGCGGGCAACCGACGTGCGATAGGCAACCCGGTAGAGGTAAATTCGGCGTTGATCGGTGTCGAGGATCGCGTAGGCGGCACGGGGGTCGCGATCTCGCGGCTGGCCGACCGATCCCGGGTTGATGAGGTATCGCCTGTCGGGCTCGAGGTCGAGGACGATTCGCCGGCCGGCGAGCAGCCGCACCTTGAGCGTTCGCCGGCCGTTGTCCTCGCGGAGCAGGAAGAGAGACGGGATGTGGGTGTGGCCGAAGAAGATGAGATCGTGAGGCAGACCCGCAAAGGCAATCTGGCCGTCATGGGCGGAGAAAACGTAGGCGTCCTCATCGACAGTCGAGCCATGACAGATCGCCACATGGTCGGTCAGCCCGAGGGGGCCCTCGGAAAAGGACTTCAAAAACTCCAGGTTGCGCTCCTCGAGATGCTCCAGGGTCCACATCGCGGCCTCCCGCGCATACCGGTTGAAGTACTCGGCGCTGTCAAGCCCGGCGCAGACCCGGTCGTGGTTGCCGCGCACCACATCCAGCGCCGAACCCAGTGAACGAAGCCATGCCAGCACCTGGTTCGGCGACGCGCCATAGCCAACCGCATCCCCCAGGAACGCAACCCTGTCAAACCGTTTGCGCCTGACGTGGGCCCTCACCGCCTGCAGCGCCTCCCAGTTGCCGTGGATATCACTCAGGATCAGATAGCGCACGACGCCACCTCGCGGAGGGCCTCGAGCACTTGGTCTGCAATCTCATTCGGGTCTTCCGATCCCGTGAGTGCGATGACCGCGTCTGCATGCCGATACTCGTCTCGGCGTTCCTCGAAGAGGCAGCGCGCCTGTTCGGCGCCGTCGTACTTCGGCCGCCCGCTGTTGTCGACCGCCAATCGCCGATCGAGCTCTTCCCACGGGAGATCGAGATAAACCGAGATACCTTTCGATCTTCTGATGATCTCGCGATTGGCTTCGATGCAGAACGTACCCCCACCGGTAGCTACCACTGCACCCTGGTCGTCGGCGCAGCGAGCGAGCTCCTCGGTCTCGGCCTCGCGAAATACGCCCTCTCCATTCACCGCGAAGATCTCCGGTATCGACGCCTCGAACCGTTCGCGGAGCCGCTCGTCGAGATCGATGAATCGGTGACCGAGACGCGCCGCCAGGGCTGCGCCCACCGAGCTTTTTCCAGCACCCATAAAGCCAACCAGATAAATGTTGCGCACTCTAAAATATTGTATCATCGAGATCTTACGATCCAGCCGTCGTTCCCTCGCCTACAGGACAGTCACGATGAATTCTCAATTTTGAATTCTCAATTTTGAATTTCCCCGTCCACCGTGGGACCCTTCGGAGAAATGGGAGGATGGACGGGAATTGAGAATTAAGAATTGAGAACTGAGAATTTGCGCTATTCAAGGAGACGTTCCATGAAGTGCGTATCGATCTGACCGGCGTTGAATTCTTCGCTGTCGAGGATCTGAAGATGGAGGGGAATCGAGGTCTTGATGCCCTCGATGCGCAGCATCTGGAGAGCACGGCGGCCACGAACGATCGCCTCCTCGCGGTCTTTACCGTGAACCAGGAGCTTGGCGATCAGGCTGTCGTAGTAGGGAGGAATGGTGTATCCGGCATAGATATGGGTGTCGACCCGCACCCCCGGGCCTCCGGGAATCACCAGATCGGTAATTCGACCCGGTGACGGGGCGAAGGTCTCGGGATCCTCGGCGTTGATTCGAAACTCGATCGCGTGACCCTGAGGACGGACCTGCTTGCGTTTTGGCGTTGAGATCTCTTCGCCGGTGGCAATCCGCAGCTGTTCCTTGACGATGTCGACTCCGGTCACGAGCTCGGTCACCGGATGTTCGACCTGGACGCGAGTGTTCATCTCCATGAAGTAGAAACCACCGTCCTCGGCGAGGAGAAACTCGACCGTGCCCGCATTCTGGTAGTGGGCCGCGCGCGTGGTCGCGACCGCCGCCTTTCCCATCTCCGTCCGCAGCTCGGGATCGAGGGCGATGGACGGCGCCTCCTCGAGGACCTTCTGGTGGCGCCGTTGAATCGAGCACTCGCGCTCTCCGAGATGGATCACCCGGCCGTGCGAGTCGGCAAGCACCTGAAACTCGATGTGGCGGGGTTTCTCGAGATACTTCTCGAGATAGAGCGTTGGATCGCCGAAAGCTCGCTCGGCCTCGTTCCAGGCCGTATCGTACGCTTTCAGGAGTTCGTCCGAGTCCCAGGCCAGACGCATCCCGCGGCCGCCGCCACCGGCGGAAGCCTTGAGAATCACCGGGAAGCCGACCCCCCGGGCAATCTCTGCCGCCTCGTCTCTCGAGGAGAGAGGACCGTCGGAGCCGGGGAGAATCGGCACCTCGGCCTCCGCGACCGTCCGCCGGGCCTCCGACTTGTTGCCCATCAACCGGATGGCATCGGCGGAGGGTCCGATGAACGCCAGGCCACACTCACCGACGATCTCCGCGAAGTGGGCGTTTTCAGCCAGGAAACCATATCCTGGGTGGATCGCGTCGGCCCCGGTGATCCGCGCGGCGGACATCACCGAGGTCACGTTCAGATAGGATTCCGATGAGTCCGCCGCGCCGATGCATACGGATTCATCGGCGAGCAAAACGTGGAGACAGTCACGGTCCGCCTCTGAATGAACCGCCACCGTCGAGACGCCGAACTCGCGGCACGCGGCGATGATCCGTACTGCGATCTCCCCACGATTGGCGATCAGGACCTTGGAAAACATCAGGATGAACGGACCGCGAAAAGCTGCTCGCCGTACTCCACGGGCTGTGCGTTCTCCGGCAGGACCTTGACGATCGTTCCGCTGATGTCGCTTTCAATCTCGTTCATCAGCTTCATGGCCTCGACGATGCACAACGTTTGACCCTGCTCGACGAAGTCGCCCACCTTGACGTAGGGGTCGGCATCTGGATTCGGCGCGCGATAGAAGGTGCCGACGATCGGCGATTTTACGGCGTGCACATCCTCGTCGGCGGCGGCGGCAGCTTCGCTGGGCGCCGGCGGCGTGTCCGCGGTGGCGGCGGCTTCAGCGGGCGCCGGGATCTGCGGGGCCGCCGCTGTCTGCAACCGCCCTTCGACCCGCACTCGGGATCCGGCATGCTCGATTTCGACAACCGCCACCCCGGACGAGCCGACCAATTCGATCAGCTGACAAATCTCTTCGAATTTGTACATTGTCTGGTGTCACCTCAGATGAATTCGGAGTACAGGCGCGCACCGACGAGCCGGCTGAAAAACCGACCCTTACCGGCGAGACCGTCACGGCTCATGACCAGTATCAGGAAGTAGCCGGCAGAGATGGTGGTCAAGATGATGACCGCATCTTCGGCAAAGACCGAACACTGCTCCAGATTTCCGTGCTGAAACTCCCGTGCCGCCTCGGCCAGATCGCGAAGAATCGTCGCCAACTCCGCGCCGAGGGTCTCGAGCGAACCCTCGCGCGGCGTCACCACCACCGGAATGCCGTCCGGGTCGACAATGGCTGCGGCTTGCGCCCCGGGACAATTCTCCAGAAGGCGCTGCATCGGCTCTTCAAAATTCACGAGTCCAGCCTCTCCGAGCCCAGTTTAGCCGCCTTCAGCCACTCCTGCAACGCTGCGACCCTTGGGTCTGCCGAATCGTCAGCACGGTGGGTAGATCCCGGTCGCGGCGCCGCCTCGATGAGGCTTTCGAGCAAGCGCGCGGCGTCGTGGTTTTCTGGATCCGCGTCGAGAATGCTGCGGAGCGTCTGTGCCGCCAAGTCGTGGTCACCCTGCTCAATCGCGAGGCGGGCGAGGGTCACGGTCGGGAGGGGGAGATCCTCGGGTTCAGGTTCCGTTTCGGGCTCGGGCTCGGGATTCTCCTCGTCGATGATCTCGAAATCGATCTCATCCGCCGCGATTTCCTCCAGTTCCGATCCCGCCGCGTCATCGGCGGTCAGGTTCGCAACGTCCTCGTCGTCCACCCAACCGGCGGCAAAGACATCGTTGGCGTCGTCCCACTTACCGGTGTCGCCGGCCGGCATGGCGGCAAAGGGTTCCCCGACCGTGTCGGTCTCTACGGGCACCGGAGGCCACATCACGGTCGACCTCGGCCGCTCGAGCAAACCCAGATCGGCGAGCTTTTCCTCGACGAATGCGATCCTCTCGTCGAGGGCATCGTCCTGAGGGATCAGCCCGCGCGCCCGTTTGAGCGCCTTGACCGCCTCGACCCAGTCCTCGTTGGCGATCGCCGCCTCGCCCGCAAACGATGCCGCAACCGCGTTGTCCGGGTCGAGCTCGAGGGCGCCGGCGAGGGCCTCAGACGCCCCCGCGCTGTCGCCGCTGACCAGAAGGGCCCGACCCAGACTGACCCAGGCTGCGACGTACCGGGGGTGCTTTTCGAGGCCCGCGCGCAAGATTTCAACCGCCTCGTCAAGCTCACCTTCGCGGCGAAGATACTCGCCGAGCTTGAAGAAAATCCGGGAGGAGGGATCCTCCCGGAGTTCAAAGCGGAGCTGCTCGAGACGATAATCCATTGGCATTAAAAAGAAAGCCCCGGCGAAGGCCGGGGCTCTCGAAAAATCGGATCAAGGCGTCTCGGTCCCGGACAGATCGATAGTGACCGTTCCAGAATCAGGATCGTTGCTGATCACGGTCAACCTGCCAGTGTAGGGAAGCCCGTTATCAATGTCGGGACAGAAGTACACATTGAGGGTGTTGTCGGAGGCGAATCCGGCAATGGTTAGCGGGCCGGCAAGCTGGGTCGACCCGCCGCCATCAAAGAAGAATCGCCCCTGGAGGGTGAGGCTCGGGACATCGAGCTGGCCGCCACCAAGGTTGTTGATGACCAGGTTCTCGGCCGGTGAGCACAAGCCTGCGGCGGTATCGGGGAAGTTCGTGTTCAACACGACCTGGATGTTCGCCGCCTCGACACAAGTCTGGTCATAAGGCTCGATGACGATGGCGCCGGTGAGCGTGTCGGAACACTCCCCGGGGAAGTTCGTCACCGTCACAGAAACGGCGGTGGCCGTCTGACGCTGGCCCGGCAGACCGCCGCCGGTGGTGCAGGATGCGGTCGAGAACGTGACCCCCATGTCGCCGACCGACGGGAGGTTGATCACGTCGATGCTGGTGTCGCCGTTGACCGTGACATTGGCGGTCGGCACCACGTACGATCCGACCCTCACAAAGGCGGCGTCCGCAAAGAACTGACCCGTGATGGTGATCGCGTCCGGATCCACGCCAGGCGGGACGGTCACCTCGTGCAGGGTGATCGGGCTCACCGACAGCACCAGCGGGTTATTTCCGCGGATGGTGAAGCTGCCGCCGGTGGCGTCCCGGTTGGACTCGAGCAGCACGACTCTGAAGGACCCGCTGGTAGCCGAACACGAGTTCCCGAGATCGTCTGGAATTCGAACCACGAGCTCGGTGCCGGAGACGCTGATGACCTCCATCTGCTGACCTCCGAGGAAGACCTGCAACGGGTCCTCGAAACCGGAGCCGTAGATGACGACGAGGTCTCCAAGCCCACCCTCGCTCGGCGAGTTGCCGCTGATCCAGAGCGGGTCCCCGTAGGTAAAGGCGGCGCCCAGGGTGTTGTTCTTGCCCGAGGACAGGTTGGTGACCGTGACGTCCACCGTCACCGGCGGCACGTTGCCCTGCTGGCTGTAATCGGGGGTGACGCA
>Ga0209013_10003214_pt1 | contig 14592 bp, 13 predicted proteins | sample Cruoilmetagenom2_FD_187291 | JGI IMG/M metagenome (GOLD analysis project Ga0209013, IMG submission 187291) | Oil polluted marine microbial communities from Coal Oil Point, Santa Barbara, California, USA - Sample 2 (SPAdes) (version 2) | ecosystem: Environmental > Aquatic > Marine > Oil seeps ... | reverse complement strand
TGCCGTCGGCAGGGCCATACACCTCGGCGCGAGCCACCGGCGTCCCGCCGTCGAGGCCGCCGATCAGTAGGACACGCCCGTCGGGCAGGGCCAGAGCGGAGTGGTCAGCGCGAGCCCACTGCATCGACCCCACCGGTTCGGTCAGGCCGCTCAGGGGATCGAGAAGCTCGGCACTGGAGAGTGTCGTCTCACCGACCACGCCCCCGGCGACGAGGATGCGGCCATCGGAGAGCGAGGTCGCGCTGTGGCCGGCGCGCGGTGTCGACAGGTTACCCAAGACTTCCACGGAGCCAGCTTCCGGATCGACGACCTCGACGCTCGAGAGCGCCGACTCCCCGTCGGAGCCGCCGCTTATGAGGACGTAGTCATCCGGCAACAGCGTCGCGGTGTGGCCGTACCGAGGCGTGGTCAGCAGGACCGCCTCGTCATCACTCGGGACCGCCTGCGCGACGACCGAAGACCCCAGCAACAGCACCGCTGCTGCTGTCGCGACTAGCGCGCGACACATCATGGCCAGCATCCCCCTTGCCTCATGCCCTGGGGGTCAGCCTACTCCCAAGGCGGGGGCGAGCCAAGACCCGCCGACCATAGAATCGGCGTCGTGGGGCAGGAAATCCTGGAGCAGGAGCCGGTCGATGCCGGTGTCAGCGTACTCGGCGATGCGTGTCCTGGCGCTCTCTTCGTGGCCGGCGACTCCCTTGCTGAGTCGACCGACTCACGTCCCTTCGGTCCGGTCGAGACCCCCACGGTGGAAGGCCGGCCCTGGTTCCGCTACTGGCCCCCGCGGCGCTGGGGTCGCATCGTCCAGGCCGACGCCGCCGAGGCACCCCCCGGCAGATCCGATGCCGGGTGCGAACGTCGCCCCAGCCAAAGCCTGCTGGTGAGCCCGATGGCTCCGAACAGGATGGCCAGCCGCACCACGTCCGCCACCTCGGGGCCGATGCCGATGAGCCCCAACACGCGTCCGACGTTGGAGAAGAGGATCATCCCCGCGACGGCGACGCCCATCGTGCGGAAATCGATGTGGCGCACGGCCCAGGCCGCGATGGGGGCGGCGATGATGCCGCCGGCAAGCAGCACCACGACGGCATCCCAGGCGAAGCCGGCTGTGCCGAGGCCGATGAGGAAGCCCACGCTCGCGCCCAGGGTGACGATGAACTCGCTGATGCTGACGGTGCCGATGACGTGACGCGGTTCCATGCGCGTGGCCGCCACCAGCGTGGACGTCGTCACCGGACCCCAGCCACCGCCACCGACAGCGTCGAGGAAGCCGCCCACGGCACCCAGCGGTCCGAGCGCTCGCACCCGCGGCCGTGATGCCTTGGCCGATGAGACGCTTCGCCCGAACACCGAGCGCAGGAGGATGACGATGCCGAGGCCCAGGAGGATGGTCGATACCCACGGTCGAGCGATGTCGGCCGAGATGCTCGACAGCACATACGCCCCTACGAAGGCGGCCACCCCGCCGGGCAATGCGAGCGGCCACACCATCGCCCAGTCGACGTTGCCGAAGCGCCAGTGGGCCGCACCCGATGCCGCCGTCGTGCCCAGCTCAGCCATGTGCACCGATGCCGAAGCCATGGCCGGGGCCAGGCCCGCGCTCAGCAGCAACGTGGTCGAGGTGACGCCGTAGCCCATGCCCAGCGAGCCGTCCACGAACTGCGCCACGAAGCCGATGATGGCGATGACGACGATGCCGGTTGACATGCGTTGGTCCCATTTCCCATATTCCCGATGAACTCTATTGGGTTCATAGGGAAGCTACGCCCAACGATGTGCTGCGTCAAACAAGGGTGCGGTCGAGGCAGAGAGAGCACTGCCGGGTTGGTGGTCCAGCCCGGCAGGTGCGGTGATGACCGGCGCGACTACTCGTCGTCGCGCTGCTTCATCTCCTCCTCGTAGGCCTTGCGCTGGCGCCAGTTCTCGCCCATGCCCCTGGTGAGGGACTCCGGGGCCGCGTCGAGGGGCACGACCAGATCGTCATCGACGGGCCACTCGAACATCATCTCCGGGTGGTAGCCCTCGGGGTAGTACTCACTCGGCGGGATCTCGGAGTTGCGGATGCCCTGGTTCTGGATCTCCGCGCGACTGGTGGGTGGCTTCGGGATGACCAGTTGTCCTGAGTCGAAGTCGAACTGTGGCGAGCGGTTGTTGGGGAAGTCGGGCAGGATCCCTTCTCGTGTCCAGATCTTGTCCCTGGTCACGTTCACGACCACACCATCGGGAGCACCGAAGTGGTACGGCCCGTCCCAGTGGTGGCGCACTTCGGCCACGGTCTCCTCGTTGAGATAGGGATCGAAGTCCATGTGCGTCGTCATCAGGAGACGCGGCTTGATCTTGCTGGCCAGGTAGCCCGCGGCGTAACCCGGAGTGTGGTGAGTGTCGATAGTGAAGCGGCCCAGGAAGGGAGGCACACCGGCGACGCCGGAGCTGATGCTCATGAGCTCGGCCTGGGTCTCAGTGATGTACACGTCGACGCCCTTGGAGAACTCGATGTCCCGTTCGTTGGGTCGGCCGTCGCCGGTCCAGACCACGCTCAGGCCGTTCCAGTCGAGGCGGTAGCCCGAGGCGCCGTCCTTGGCGTGGGAGCGCTGCCAGTGGATCACCTTGACGCCGTTCTCGTCATAGATGGTGCCGCCGTCATCCCGGAAATCGAACTCGTTGACCTCGATGTCATGGCCCTGGCCGACCGGGAACACGCTGAAGGCGTCGCGGTGCCAGCCCAACATCATCTTCATGCCCTCGACCATCCTGGCGGTGCCGTACTCCGGGGTCCGTCCCGACGGGCCGAACACGCGCAGCGGCTTGTGCCAGCGCCCACTCCAGCCACCGAACATGTAGAGGTATGGCAGCGAGCCGAAGTGATCGACGTGGAGATGGGTGATGAAGACCTTGTCCAGCTCGTTCAACGCGAACCCGCCGGCGAGATAATTGGCGATGGCGCCCTCACCGAGGTCGAAGATGAAATTGTCGCCGTTGCCCAACTGCACGAAGATCGAGGTGTTCATCTGACCAGGGCGGATCATGGGCGAGGTGCCCATGAAGATGATGCGCATCTCGTCGGGACCGAGCTGCTCAGTCTTGGGAAACCAGTTGGCCGCGCTCTTGATGCCGGGCGTGGGCTCGATGCCCTCGAAGAGCAGGCCCTCCTTCCAGCGACCCATGGGCACACCGCCGCTCAGCGCGCGCTGGATGTCCTCGGGGCTCGATGGTTGGCGCTTCTCGTCCTGGTCGCTCACGCTTCCTCCTTGCGGAACCCCTGTGGGTCCCTGCTTGACCTGTGTGGATGGCGGCGGTCACGCGTCGTGGCGTACACCTCCACGATCATGTCGATCAACTCGTCTCCGATGTCGCCTCGGTCGAGGTAGCGCTGGAAGATCAGCGGTCCCACGATGAGCGCATGCAGCGCCCCGAATCCGTCGGGTGGCTCCGCGAGCATGTGGCCGATCATCTCGCGTCGCTGTGTGCTGATGCGGCGCATGGCATCCGAGGCCTCGTCGTCGTGCTCCGCCCGGTCGATCTGCGTGGCCAGGAGCGCGCCCTGCGTGCCCTTCAACCCTTCGCGCAGCGCTTCGAGGTACGAACGCAGATCATCGAGGGGCTCACCCGTGGCCTCGAACGGCGGCCGGGTGGTGTCGGAAGCGGTGGCCTCGAAGATGATCGCCCTGGGATCTTGCCAATGGCGGTAGATGGTCGAGCGTGACACCCCGGTCATGGCTGAGAGCCGCGTTGGCGTCACGGCGTCCGGGCCCTCGTCGGCGATCAGGCAGCGCGCTGCCGTGAGCACGACCCCCCTGGTCTCGGCCACACGAGGATCGCCAGCTGGACGCTGGTGTGGACTGTCTGGTACATTGTGTCGCATTCCGATACGAATCGTACCAAACCTGACGGAAGGGCGTGCAGACATGTGGTCGCTGAAGGGTGGGCTGGGACGAGGGTCCTTCGTCGTGCTGTACGTCGGACTCGTCATGACCCCACTCCTGCTGGCTCGGATCCTGGCCGGTCCGGGTGACGGGTAGCGCCGTGGCAGCACCGGCCTCATCGATGACGTCATCGAGGGGCTGGACAAGCTGGGCCTGGCCACTCCCGGCATGGTCCATCCGAGGACTTCTCGATCTTCGACCAGGAGGCACGATGCGACCCAAGACCCGTGAGCTGTTCCTGTTGAGCACCGGCCTCATCATCGGCGCGGTGCTGCTCTTCGCGTTGACGTAGCGGCGGCGCGAGCCGAGGAGGCCGACTACCCCGCGATGAGCTCGCCCATGATGGCGACGTGCTCGTAGTCACGGGGCAGGAAGTCCTGGAGGAGCAGCCGGTCGATGCCGGTGTCGGCGTATTCAGCGATGCGTGCCCGCGCGCTCTCCGGCGTGCCCAGGATCCAGCGGTCGCGGCGAGCCTCCAGCCAGGCTGCAGCATCGTCGTCGGCGCCGCCGAAGATGGCCATCTGGGCCTTGGTTCGCTGGGCCACATCAGCCGCATCTCGACCGACCAGCACGCCGGCCATGACCGAGCGGGTCAGCGTCTGAGGGTCACGCCCCTGCTTCTCGCAGGCGGCATCGAGGCGAGCCATGATCTCGCGCACCTCGGCCGGGTTGGATGAGCTGATGTTGTACTCGTCCGCGTAGGTGGCACCCAGTCGACAGGAGCGTGGCAGGCCGGTGCCGCCGACGATGAGGTTGGGCCGCTTCCCCCGGGGGCGGAAGATGGCATTCCTGACCTGGTAGTGCTTCCCCTCGAAGGACCAGCCGTCGGGCTCATCCCACAGCCCGCGCAGGATGGCCAGCTCTTCCTCGAGGCGGTCGATCCGCCCCACCGTATCGGGATAGGGGATGCCCAGCGCCGCGTGCTCGTCGTCGTTCCAGCCCGCGCCGACGCCCATCTCCACGCGCCCGCCGCTCATCTCGTCGACCGTGGCCACGACCTTGGCGAACGAGCCGGGGATGCGGAACGTCACCGGCGAGACCATCGAGCCCAGCCCGATCTCGCTGGTGTCGCGCGCCAGGCCGGCCAGCGTGGCCCAGGCGTCGGTCGCGGGAAGTCCGCTCTCGCCGGGGAAGCTGGAGTAGTGGTCGGAGCGGAGGTACGCCTCGAAGCCGGCGGCCTTGGCGGCGTTGGCGGTATCGAGGATGTCCTGGTAGCTGTAGCCCTGCTGGGGCTCGGTCATGAGTGCATAACGCATCGGGGGGTCGATCTCCTGGGCTGGGCTTGAGAGCGAATGATGCCGCAGATGGCGGATACGATACCGGCATGTCGTCCTCGCCCAGGCTCCTACCGTTCCCACTCGCGCTGCAGGCGCCCGGCACGCGTGACCGTCCATTCGAAACGGCGCTGCCGCTGTCGAACCTGCCGCTGGGTGCGCTGCTGCGCATCAGTCGCGGGGACCTGGACGTGGTCATCGTCCACAGCGAGGCCGGCATCGTGGCGGTCGACGACCGCTGTCCGCACATGTCGGCGCCGCTCTCTGCCGCTCGCCTCGACGGCTGCACGCTGCACTGCGCGCTGCACCGCGGTTCCTTCGATATGTGCGAGGGGGAGGTGGTGACTTTCCCGACCACCGGCGGACTGAGTGCCGATGGTGAGTACCAGCCGCCGTGGGCACCACCGGGTGCTGCACCCAAGCCGCCGTTGCGGCCCGACGACCCCAAGGCCCGGGCGAGGGCGCTGACCCGCGTGCGGCGGCTGCGCTACTACCCGCTGCGCATCCGTGATGGGATGCTCGAGATCGCCTGGCCGGCGTGAGCGGCGCTGCGAGCGGGCGGCGCCGGTGGGTCTACTGGATCCCGGTGCTGGCAGTGATGGCGCTGATCTTCGTGCTCTCCTCGCAGAGCGGCCTGCGCGTCAGTGAGGATCCCGCGGTCGACAAGCCGTTCCGCGTCACCGGGCACCTCCTGGCCTTCGCCAGCCTCGCCGGTCTGCTACTGGTGGCGCTGAGCCGAGGACGCCGGCCGCGACTGCGCCACGCCGGCATCGCCCTCGGGGTCGCTGTGCTCTACGGCATCACCGACGAGCTCCACCAGTCGTTCGTGCCCGATCGCACCGGGCGCATCGACGACCTGTTCGTGGACACCATCGGCGCGCTCATCGGCATCGCCGTCGCGTGGCTCGTGCTGACGGTCGCGGCGCAGCGCCGGGACGCTGGCGGCGATCACCGGGCGGGCGGCTGACGTCGCACCGGGATCCGGTCTAGTCGGCCGGCTGCAGCGCCGCGCCGGTTACTTCGACACCGAGCGCCACGACCCGCAGGCCTGCCTCGGAAGCGGCCCCGGTGTCGACGATGCGACGGCCGTCGACGATCACCCGGCCGGCCATGGTCGGGGCGATAGCCACCCAATCGAGGGTCTTGAACTGCGGCCACTCGGTGGCCACGACGACGGCATCGGCATCCACGCAGGCAGCCTCCGCGGACACAGCGGCCTCGATCGGCGCATCCGGCGCACCCGCCGCGAGCAGCATCACGCCCGGCTCGAGCGACACGGGGTCGAAGGCGACCACGGTCGCGCCACGCCCCAGCAAGGCCTCGCCCAGGCGAAGGGCCGGCGATTCGCGCAGGTCGTCCGTGCCGGCCTTGAAGGTCAGTCCCAGCAAGGCCACGCGCATGCCCTCGATGGTCCGGCCGGCGGCGCGCTCGAGGCCATCGAGCAGCCAGTCGGCCTGGCTCACGTTGGAGGGCCAGATGGCATCCATCAGCGGCGTCTGCACGCCGAAGCCCGCCGCCAGCTGAGGCAGCGCCCGTGCCTGCGATGGGAAGCAGGAGCCACCGAAACCCGGCCCGGGCGAGAGGAAGCTGCGCACGATGCGCGCGTCGAGGCCCATGCCGTCCACGACCGACTGGGCATCCGCTCCGGTCGCCGCGGTCAGCCGCGCGATCTCGTTGGCGAAGGTGATCTTGGCCGCGAGGAAGACGTTCGAGGCGACCTTGATGGTCTCGGCGCTGGTCAGGTCGGTGACCACGGTGGGCGCCTCGAGCGGAGCGTAGACCTTGCGCAGGGCCTCAGCCAGGGCGGCCCCAGGACCACCATCGTCGTGGCCGTCCACGCCGATGACGACGCGATCGGGCGTGAGGAAGTCCGAGACCGCCGACGCCTCGCGGGTGAACTCGGGATTGTGCGCGATGCGCACCGAGGCGTCGATCTCACGGATCTCGGCGGCGATACCCACGGCCGTGCCCGGCAGCAGCGTCGAGCGGATGACGATGCTGCGGGGCAGCTCCGCGTCGGCGGCGATGCCACGGACGGCGGCGCGCACGATGTCACCGCTCCATTCCTCGTCCGCGTCGAGCGTGCCCACGCAGACGACGACCATGTCGGAACCGCGGATCTCGGCGTAGTCCACCGCGAAACGCAGACGGCCGGCCGCGAGGCCCTCAGCCACGAGCTCATCGAGCCCCGGTTCGTGGACCGGCAGGTCGCCGCCACGCAGTCGCTCGATGCGCGCGGCGTCGACATCGAGGCAGACGATGTCGTGACCGACATGCGCGAGGCAGGCTGCGGTAACGAGGCCGACATAGCCGGCTCCGACGATGGCGAGGTGCATCGCGTGAGCGTAACGGAAACGCACCAAGGCGATGGTCATGGTGCGTGGAGGCACCACCGGGGGGTGCCCAAAGCTCCCCGGTGCGCTAACGTCATGCGTGATGCGCCGTCCCCAGCCGGCGTTCGGGCTCGTCGCCGTGATGTCGAGCCTGCTCGTCGCCGTCCTGTTTGCCACGCCCGCCAGCGCCGCTTCCGCGCCGGTGGAGTCGGAGGCTGCCCCGGTCTTCTCGGCCATCTCGGGCCAGTGCACGAAATGGACCAGCCAGTTCGTGCCTCCCAAGACGATCCGCGTCCTGCGGACCAGGTACACCGATGCGCCCAACAAGGTGCGCGGTACCGTCCAGAAGGTCGACTTCCACGACTACGTGGCCACGGTCATGGCCGCGGAATGGCCCGAGAGGTATCCGCTCGAGACCATCAAGGCCGGCGCGGTCGCGGTCAAGCAGTACGCCTGGTACTACATCCTCAATCCGCGCGGCCTGACCAAGTGGGTGGACGGCAAGAAGCGCTGCTACGACGTCGTCGACTCCACGGCCGACCAGTTCTACAAGCCCGAGACCAAGGGACCTGGCAAGAAGTACGGACCGGCGCCCGACTCCCCCATCTTCACCGCGATGGATGCCACCTGGGACGTGTCGCTGCGCAAGTACAAGCACAGCACCGATACGAGCCGGATGTTCCTGACCGGCTACCGCGACGGCAGCAGCAGCGCCGCCTGCGGTGCGGACGCCACCGGCTTCAAGCTCTTCCACAGGAGCACCAGGAAGTGCGGCGAGGACGGGCTGAAGTTCCGCGAGATCCTGCGCCTCTACCTCAAGCCCAACCTCGAGATCGTCCAACCCGGCCGCAAGGACATCATCGGCACCAAGCACGGTGATGCCAGCGCCATGCGGCGGACGACCACCCAGCTCACGGCCAATGTCTGGACGCCGGAGCGAACGGCTCCTGAGCCCGGCTCGAACGCCGGCATCTCCCTGTCCACCGATGCGCTTGTCGACTACGCCAGCGGCGACATGAATGGTGACGGCCGGGAGGACCTGGTGTGGTTGAAGAAGACCGGCGCCCGCGAAGGCAAGATCAAGGTCGCACTCAGCGGTGGCACGAACTACGGCACCGCCACCGAATGGTGGGCCGGCAACACCGTAGTGCCGTTGAACGAGGCCCGGCTCCTCGTCGGTGACTTCTTCGCGAACCAGCGGACCGACGTAGCCATCCTCTCGAAGGGCGAGACGGCCGGGACGTCGCGGCTGGTGGTCCTGCGGCGCAAGGAATATGGCCGCAGCGAGAAGTTCGCCGCGCCCGTGCAGTGGTGGTCCGGCACCCAGGACTACGGCAAGATCGCCGGCGCGTGGCTGGGCGATCTCAGCGGCGACGGACGAGCCGACCTCATCATCCGCAAGAACCCGGACACGGGTGGAGTGGCGCTCAAGACCGCGGTCACGAAGAGCCCGCCCGGCTCGAGCGGCCAGCGCATGCACTCGTACAAGGCCCGCTTCGTGGACTCGTCGCTGAAGGCGGCCAAGGTCAGGATGACCGTGACCGACGCCAACCGCGACGGACGCGACGACGTGTTCATGGTCGTCGGTGGCAGCGGCAACGCCAAGGTCGAGCGCCTGCAGGGCCAGAAGGCGGGCGGTTTCTTTCGCATGAGGATCTGGACGGCACCCAGGACCGATCCCGTCCCGGTGGGCAAGACACGGCTCGGCACGGCGGACATCGACTACGACGGCCGCGGTGACCTGATCTTCTATTCGGCCACCGACAACGGCACCCGGATCCGGACGCTCAAAGCGCGCTACACCTCGATGAAGCAGGGCCCCGACTGGCGGATCGGCGCCGACTGGACCGACGTCCGCCCGTACTAGGCTCGCGCCGTCGCGCGCTCGCTAGACGCTCTTGTGCCACGCCTTCCAGACCTCTTCGTCGACTCCGACGGTGAGCTCGTTGCCGTAGCGGATGAGCGGCAGCCGCAGCAGCTTCGGATCGGCGATGACGCGCGCGAGGACCTCGTTGTCGCCCATCGAGAGGTATCCCAGGTTGGCCTTCGTGTAGGCCTGGGATCCCTCGTCGAGCAGGGCCCGTACCCCGAACTTCTGGGCAAAGCGCTTCAGCTCGCCCGGCGCGGCCGGGCGCTTCTTGAGATCGACGAAGCTGATGGGCATGCGGCGTTCCTTGAAGAAGCGCTGGGCACGTCGCGTTCCCCGTGAGTCGTTGCGGCCGAAGACCTGGATGACCGGTCCGCCGCCCTGTCCGGCCAGCGCTACTCGGTCCCGGTGTCCTTGCGGGGACGACCGCGCCTGGACTTGCGCTCAGGCGTCATCAAGCCGATGTAGAAGCCACCGGGTGACTTCTTGACCGCGATGTCCACGCCGGCCAGCTTCGCCGCGCGCACGATCTGAGCGCGCACCGTGGCAGGCTTCTCACCCTTCTGCAGGACGGCCTCGTAGACGACGGTCTTGTCGGTGATCTTCTTGATGCGGTTGATCAGTGCCTGCTGCTCCGGGCTGATGGGCCGCCCGCGCGGCTTGGGCTTGGGCGGGTTGTCCATGAGCTCGGCGTCGACCTTCCTGTACGTTGGCATGCTGGCAGTGTAGCCCCGCCGGTCAGCGCTGCTAGGCTCGGGAGCACTGATGAGGAGGAGTCGATCGCTTCGCGTGGCGGGATCGGCGGCGCTGCTGGCGCTGCTGATCGTCGCACCCGCGAGCGCCCACACGCTGCAGGGCAACGTCGACGCGCCCCTGCCTTTCGCGGCCTACCTGCTGGGCGCCGCGGTGGTGGTGGCGCTGTCGTTCGTGTTCGCGACCATCAGCGACGGCACGCCCGTGCCGGAGCCCAAGCCCGGCCGTGTGCGCACCGTATGGCGGCCGGTGCGATGGCTGTTCCGTCTCGTCGGCCTCGCGGGCTGGGTCTGGGTCGTGCTGCAGGCCATCGCCGGCGGTTCCAGCGATGCCGAGGTGGCCTCGCTGCTGCTGTGGGTCTTCGGCTGGGTCGGCCTGGCCCTGGTCAGCGCGCTGCTGGGTCCGGCCTGGGCGTGGCTCGACCCGTTCAGCACGCTACACGACATCCTCGCCGCCGCCTTCCGCCCCACCGGCATCCGGCTCCCGGGACGCGCACCGTGGCGCGACCGCATCACGACCTGGCCGGCGGTCGTCTTCATGGTCTTCTTCGTGTGGCTGGAGCTGGCAGCGCGGGTCGGTGGTGGTCGGATGCTGGGGCTCGTGCTCATCGGCTACACACTGCTGACGCTGGGCGGCATGGCCTGGTATGGCAAGGAGCGCTGGCGGGCGGCGGGCGAAGCCTTCAGCGTCTGGTTCGGGGTACTGGGCCGCCTCGCGCCCTGGGGCCTGGCGGGGCGCCCAGAGGACGGTCGGGTCCGGCGTCGCGGCTTCGGCAGCGCGCTCAGCGCAGAGCCGTGGTCGGTCTCCCTGCTGGTGGTAGTCGCGATCGCCACCGGGTCGGTCATCTGGGACGGCATCTCCCAGACACAGCCGTACGACGACCTTGTCGGCGGCCGCCACTTCATCACCCAGTCGCTCATCCTGGTGGGCTTCCTGCTGGGCCTGGCGGGGCTGGTCGTGCTGGTCGCGCGCCGAGTCGGGCTGACGGCCATGGGCGCGGGTCTGGTGCCGGTCACGGTGGGTTATCTCGTGGCCCACTACCTGACCTACCTGTTGATCGAGGGGCAGCGCATCGCCGTGGCGCTCTCCGACCCGCTGCAGCAGGGCTGGGATCTCTTCGGGACGGTGCACTGGCAGCCACGCGAGGACTTGCTGGCCACGTCGGCGGTGTGGACGCTACAGGTCACCGCGGTCGTGCTCGGACACGTGGTGGGTGCGTGGCTGGGGCACGCTGCGATCCGGCGCACGCGGGCCGAGGGTGAGCCCGTGAGCCAGTGGCCCCTGGCCGTGCTGATGATCGGCCTGACCGTGGTGGCGCTGTGGTCGCTGGGCCAGAACCTCGTCTTCGTGGCGGAGGCCGCCCCGGCTGCGGCATGAGCGGAGGATCGGCAGCGGACATCGACGAGATCGTGCGCCTCGGCTTCGAGGTGGACCCGGTGGCTACGCTGGGCGAGCTGCGGCATGGTTCGGGCGATCCCACCATCCACTTCGAGGCGGGCGTGGTCTGGCGAGCCGTGCGCACGACCGACGGACCGGCTACGACGCGTATGGCACGCGCGGCCGATGGCTGGCGCGTGATGGCCTGGGGGCCGGGCGCTGCTGCCGCGATAGCCGGTGTGCCGCGGTCGCTGGGCGCGGAGGATGACCCGACCGCGCTGCAGCTGCCACCTGGTCGTCTGCGCGACCTGCAGGCGCGGGCGAAGGGCTTGCGCTTCGGGCGTACGGATGCGGTGTGGCCGGCCTTGATGCCTGCCATCTGCGGGCAGAAGGTCACGGCCCCCGAGGCTCACCGCGCCTGGTCCGGCCTGGTTCAGCGCTATGGCGAGGACGCGCCCGGCCCCGGCGGCCTGCGCCTGCCGCCGAGCGCGGACGTCATCGCTGCCCTGCCCTACCACGAGCTGCATCCGCTGGGTCTCGAGCAGCGACGGGCTGTGACGCTCATCCGGGCTGCGGAACGCGCCGCCTGGCTGCAAGAGGCGAGCGACATGGCGCCGGCCGCGGCCCTGGCTCGCCTGCGCTCCATCCCCGGCATCGGGCCGTGGACCGCGGCCAAAGTGGCCCGGGGGGCATTCGGTGATCCCGATGCGCTCAGCCTCGGCGACTTCCACATCCCGAGCATGGTCTGCTGGGCGCTGGCCGGCGAGCCACGCGGTGACGACACACGGATGCTCGAGCTGCTCGAGCCCTATCGCGGCCAACGCGCGCGGGTGGTGCGCCTCATCAAGCACTCCGGCCTCACGGCGCCCAGGTACGGTCCACGCCAGAAGGCCCGTGCCATCGATCCGATGTGATGTCCCGGCTCGCTCACGGCCCGTCACGACCAGGGGCTTGACATGGTTGTGAGTAGTCACTAACCTATGACACATGAACGCCGCTGTCGCCGTCCGCCACACCGCCGAAGAGCGCCGCGAGGAGATCCTCCACGCGGCGGTCGCCCGCTTCGGCCAGACGGGGCTGCACGGTACCTCGACTGAGGTGATCGCCCGCGACGTGGGCGTCTCGCAGCCCTATCTGTTCCGCCTCTTCGGCACCAAGAAGGAGCTGTACATGGCGGCCGTACGCTGGGCTTTCGACCACGCCATCGAGCGGTTTCGGGAAGCCGGCGAGGCGGCCTCGGATCCCCACGATGCGTTCAGGCGCATCGGTGACGCCTACGTCGATCTCATCAGCGATCCGCGCTTGCTGGGTATCCAGCTCCAGGCCTACGCCTCGACCGGTGATCCCGAGATCCAGGCCATGGTCGAGGACGGTTTCGGCCGACTGGTCAACGAGATCGTGCGCCATACCAATGCCTCGGCCAGCCAGTTGGCGGCCTTCCTGGGTCGCGGCATGCTCCTCAACGTGGCCAGCTCGATGGGTGTGCTCGAATCGGAGACCGGCTGGGCCGCCCTCGTCCGTGACGGCTGCATCGGAGGCTTCGAGGACCTCGGGTAGGGCCGCGGCCCCTTTTTTTGGCGAAGAAGTTAGTTAGCACTCACTACACAACACCGGGGGGAGAAGGAGAAGGACCTCATGCAGGGTCGATCACTCGCCATCTGGACGTTCGCAGTGACGTCGGTGGCGCTCGTCATGGTCATGCTCGACAACCTCGTCGTCTCGACCGCTCTCAACGTCATCCGCCAGGAGCTCGGTGCCACCATCGAGCAGCTGGAGTGGACGGTCAATGCCTACACCCTCACGTTCGCCGTCTTCCTGCTCACCGGCGCCGCGCTGGGTGATCGCTTCGGCCGGCGACGCATGTTCATCACCGGCGTGGCCATCTTCACCACCGCGTCCGCCTTCGCGGCCATGTCCACCAGCGTCGAGATGCTGCTCGTCGGTCGCATGGCCCAGGGCATCGGCGCGGCCATCGTCACGCCCCTGACGCTGACGCTGTTGAGCGCAGCGGTGGCGGCCGAGAAGCGCGGCGTCGCGCTCGGTGCCTGGGGTGCCGTGGGTGGCCTGGCCATCGCCATCGGCCCGCTGGTCGGCGGTGCCATCGTCGAGGGCTTGGCCTGGAACTGGATCTTCTGGGTCAACGTGCCCATCGGCATCGCCCTCATCCCGCTGGCCTGGTTCGGGTTGCGTGAGAGCCATGGCCCGGCCGGGCAGCTGGACCTGCGCGGGGTGGCCCTGGCCTCGGCCGGACTGTTCGGTGTCGTGTGGGCCCTCATCAACGGCAACAGCGAGGGCTGGACGAGCCCCATCATCATCGGCGCCTTTGCCGCCGGCGCCGGGTTCCTGGCTGCCTTCCTGCTGTGGGAGCGACGCGCACCCGCGCCGATGCTGCCGCCACGCTTCTTTGGGAACCGCGCCTTCAACCTGGCCAACCTCAGCGCCATGCTCATGAGCTTCGGGATGTTCGGCGCCATCTTCCTGCTGGTGCAGTTCCTGCAGTTCGCGCGGCTGTACTCGCCGCTCGAGGCAGGGCTGGCGATCCTGCCCTGGACGCTGGCGCCGATGTTCGTGGCGCCCATCGCGGGTGCCCTGTCCGATCGCATCGGCGGCGGTCTGCTGATGGGTACGGGCCTGACCCTTCAGGCCATCGGCCTGGCCTGGCTGGGCCTGATCTCGAGCACCACGGTCGAGTACACGGCCATGGTGCTGCCGTTCATCATCTCCGGCATCGGCATGGGCCTCTTCTTCGCGCCCATGGCCAACGTCACGCTGTCGGCGGTGCGCAAGCAGGAAGAGGGCCAGGCCTCCGGCGCCAGCAACGCCATCCGCGAGCTGGGTGGAGTCTTCGGCGTCGCGGTGCTGGCCACGGTCTTCGCCCGTCAGGGCTCGTACGCGAGCCCGCAGGCGTTCGTGGACGGCATGATCCCGGCCGTGCTGATCGGTGCGGTGATGGTGGCCTTTGGCGCAGTCGCCGCCTTCGCCATCCCGCGAGCGCGGCGGGCGCAGGCAGACGAGCCGGTCATCGTGGTCGACATGCCGACTCCGCCCATCGAGGGCGAGCCGGC
>Ga0209013_10003213_pt1 | contig 14597 bp, 14 predicted proteins | sample Cruoilmetagenom2_FD_187291 | JGI IMG/M metagenome (GOLD analysis project Ga0209013, IMG submission 187291) | Oil polluted marine microbial communities from Coal Oil Point, Santa Barbara, California, USA - Sample 2 (SPAdes) (version 2) | ecosystem: Environmental > Aquatic > Marine > Oil seeps ... | reverse complement strand
TCCCCTCAATATCTAGAATATAGGCATAATTGGAAAATGCATCGATCTCATGAAGCATCGTATCGGTGATATTTCCGGGTGGGTAGATTTTTTTACCCCTAAAGGCACCTGCATTGTTCATCACAATATCCACACTGAGTTTATCTTGCAAAAGATCATTGATCAGGTCGGCGACATTTGATTCGTTCTGGCGCAGTGCGGCAACCGTCAAATCCCATTCAACCGTTGTCTTGCCAAGTACGACAGTGGCTGGAAGTTGATTTTTATATCCATCAAGTGATGTTTGAACAGCACTATCTGCCTTGATCGGGCCTATCACTGGAATGCGATCATACTTTGCTTCTGCCTTCTTGATATGGTGCTGGCTATCGAGAGGGAGGTCAAGCTTCACGACATAACTTCCCTGCTCTCCGCCATTGAAGATCAGTGTATCATTGACACGGGCAAGCGATTCAAGAGCCCGATGAGAGTGGCCTCCGAAGATCACATCTATACCGGCCACATTCCGGGCAACCAACTTATCCTGATCGAGACCCACATGTGTCAGGGCGATGATAATATCACATTTCTCACTTTGTAGTATTTTGACCATCTCCCTGGCAGTTTGAAAGTTTGGTGCTTTAAGTTTGACCTTTCCCGGTGAAGTGATCAAAGGTAAATCCTCTGTCATAAGAGAAAAAAATCCTATCTTGGCGCCCTTCATCTCAATAATTTTGTACGGAATACAACTACCCTCCAATACCGTACTATCTATAAGCAGATCAGAGCAGATCATCTCAAACTTCGCATACTCCAACGCATGAGCAAATACCTCAGGACCTTTATCAAATTCATGATTGCCCGGCGCATAGAGTTCATATCCACTCTGATTCATCAAGGAGTAGATCGCCTCACCTTTGAAAGTATGAAAATAGCGCCCCATCAGGTCATCCCCGTTTGAAGCGATTATGGTACCAAGATGATTTCCACTCTTTGCCTTCTTTAAAATAGAAGCAATTTTACTGATGCCCCCACCCAATATCTCCTCTTTGGTTCCATTGATCTCATAATCCTGCTTTGAGGGCTCAAGTATCCCCTGCAGGTCTGAAGTACCGATCAGAGTAATGGTATTAGTCACTGCATTGGACTTGGAAGAGCCACAACCCAAGATAAGCAGGCTGAGGCTCAGCAAAACTACTAAAGTGGCTATAAGACTTTTTTTCATTTAACTGTCCTTGTTTTCAATGAGGTCAAAAATCAAAGCAACCGACATCCATACTTCTCGAACTTTCCATCATCGCTCATAAGTGCAAATTTGCGATTGATGGCTTGCGAGATGAGCATTCTGTCAAAAGGATCTTTGTGATGGAAAGGCATCTCTTTAAGAGCCAATGCATCTTCTGCCGAAAAGTCAAGCAGCTCAAATCCGCTCTCCTCGGCTATGGCTAAGGGATCAAAATCTATTTGTAATTTCCCTATGGACGATTTTATCATAAGTTCTACAATGCTAATGGCACTGACATAGATAATATTTGAAAGCCTCTCAATCTCTTGCCTCTTTTGCGTGGTGAGCTTGTCAGGCTCAGAAATCGCCCACAAAAAGATATGTGTATCTATGATGATTTTCACAGACTCTCACCATAAAACATCTCATTGATGACTTCGTCTTCTTGCATGATATCATCTGGGATATGAAATTTTCCCTTGAGTAAACCCAGTTTTCTTTTTCCTGCAGGCTTATGAATAACAAGATCTGCTATAGGAAGATTATTTTTAGCAATGACTACCTTTTCTCCATGATAGACCATATCTATCAATTTTGAGAGGTTTGTCTTGGCATCAGAAATATTGACTATCATAGCCGCTCCTTTATTTGAATAGTTGGTCTATTATACCTTATCTGGTCTGGTTGGTCAAGTTTTTTATTAATTGAGAAGCGGGATGAACATTATAAATACAAAATTTGAAATATATTATTGAAGTTTCAATAGTGACAAAAAAGTGTTAAAAATTTGGTGAATATCCATCAAAGTCATACTTTTGAAAATAAAACTCAAAATTATTTTTGATGGTACCACAGATAAAATCATATTGTTCATCACTCATAGATTATACCTACACCGAATAATAAGTCGCATCCCTATGATGCACCACCAGCGCCGTCGTACTCTGCTCAGGATGAATCTGAAAGGTTTCACTCAACTCAATCCCGAACTCTTCAGGCTTCAGCAGATCAAAAATAATTCTACTCTGCTCCAGGTCTGGACATGCGGGATAGCCGAATGAATACCTAGATCCCTGATAACGGTTCATTCTGACATCACGCAGTGTATGCCCCTCATCTTCACTGGCAATTCCCAAGTCAAGTCTGATTTGCTTATGGGCTACTTCAGCAAGTGCCTCTGCCAACTCTACCGAGAAACCATGCACCATATTGTATTCCAGGTATTTACCGGCATCATAGAGCTCTTTTTCGTATGCAGAAAATTTGGAGCCGGCACTCACACAGGTCAAAGCAATCACATCATGCCTATCATGCCAAAAGAAGTCACTCAAGGCTCGATATGGTTTTCTGTTTTGCCGAGGAAAAGAGAACACATTTGTCGCTCTGCCGATCACTTCAGCTAAAGATTCCCTGTTGGCATTGGCATCGACATTCCACCCTTCACTCTCATCAAAGAGCAGCAACTCCTGATCATCACTTCTACAGGGATAGTAGCCATAGATGATAGTGGGATCAAAGAGATCTTTTTCGATAAACTCTCTCTTGAGTCTCTCGTAGGCGGGATAAACCGTCTCATCGAGAAGCTGTTGATATACTTCTTTGGTCATCCCTTTGCTCTTATATCCCCAATGCATTTTGATCACACTTCGCTGATTGACCCAGCTGAAGATCATATCAAGATCGAGATCCTCTTTTTGCAAAACTCTTCGACCCCAAAAGGGCGGCGTCGGGATAGGCACAGAACGGTCAGGCATCTTGAGCTCGGAAAAAGGCGGGATGATCACCTCTTTTTTGATCTTCTCTTTACGCTCGGCCATATCCCCTGCCAGACGAACATCGAGTCCCACACTCGGATCTTCATTATACTTTTCGATTCGGCTCATCGCGATCACCCCGTCAAAAGCATCACGACAATAAAAAATCGGGCCTCTATAGATAGGACGGCAGAAGTCATCAACAAAACTTCGTGTCAAGGCAGCACCGCCCAGCAGTACAGGAATCTCCATCCCCATCTCTGCCATTGCTTCGAGATTGTCTTTCATTACAGCGGTTGATTTGACAAGAAGTCCACTCATTCCTATCGCCTGGACTTGATGCTTCCTGTCTGCCTCCAAATAAGTTTCCAAGTCTGTTTTGATACCGACATTGATCACTTTGAAGCCATTGTTGGAGAGGATAATATCGACAAGATTTTTACCTACATCATGTACATCTCCCTTGACCGTACCGATCACCAGCGTCGTGTCGGTCTCTTTCTCCTGCTTGCTAAGATAGGGATTCAGATAATCCACTGTCGTTTTCATCGTCTCTGCCGACTGCAGAACAAAAGGCAATTGCATTTGACCTGAACCAAAAAGTTCTCCAACAACTTTCATTGCATCTATCAGTATCTCATTGACTATTTTGTCTGCATCGATCGTGTATCGCGCTTCTTCTACCAGAGGAATCATTCGCTCTTTGTCACCGTCAAGCAGGAGTTTGGCGATCTTCTCTTCGTGACTCATTGCCTCATATGCTTCATCTGCACCATCATCTTCGATCGTTTTATCGGAAAAGTGCTCTATAAATTTAAAGAGTGACTGATCATCGGGCGAAAAGAGCAGCTCTTCACATACAGCTCTATCCTCCTCGCTCATTTTTGCAAGAGGAACAATGTGCTTCACATTGATGATGACGGAAGTCAAACCGGCCTCCAGGCAATGGTGCAAAAAGACAGAGTTGAGAAATCTCCTCGCATTGATATCAAGGCCGAAAGAGATATTGGAGAGTCCGAGTGTCGAGCCCACTTCCGGGTGCCGCTTATGAAGTTCACGAATGGCTTCCAAAGTCTGGATAGCGGCATCCCTATACTCCAAGTCTCCTGAACCGACTGTAAAAGTCAACATATCAAAGATAAGGTTTCGCGGATCGATACCGTGTCGATTGACACAGAGGTCATAGATGCGTTCGGCTTGTGCCACTTTCTCTTCAGTGGTCTTTGCCATTCCCTTCTCATCGATCGTCAAACAAACCAAAGCCGTACCATACTTTTTTGCCAATTGGCAGATCGCATCGAGCTTCTCTTCACCATCTTCAAGATTGACAGAGTTGATAATAGGTTTGCCGCCGATGCACTTGAGTGCGGCTTCCATCGTGTTGACCCTGGTGGCATCGGGCATCAATGGCAGAGGAATCTTTTGGTTATAAAGCTCCATCACTGCTGCCATGTCGGTAGCACCGTCACGTCCTGCGAACTCCACATTGACATCCAGGCAGTGGGCACCGTCTCTTACTTGTGCCTGACCAACTGTCAATGTCCCCTCATAATCTCCTGCGATGATCAACTCACGAAAAGCTTTAGAGCCTGTCGCATTGCTTCGTTCCCCGATCAGCAGAGGAGCAGGCTCCTGAAACAGCTCCGTCGAGTTGAAAAGAGAGGCGATAGAAGGCTCGATCGACCCGGTCGGCTTTTTGGGAACGATCGCAGAAACTGCTTTTTTGAGTGCCTGGATATGCTGTGGTGTCGTTCCGCAGCATCCACCCAAAAAGCTCACTCCGTCAAAGGCGGTAAACTCCAGCTGCTTGGCAGTAAACTCATCGGGACCCATCGGATAATAGGTATAACCACCCCTGTTTTGCGGCAATCCAGCATTGGCATGGACAGATATAGGGATATCACAAAGTTCACTCAATGTTTTGAGATGTTTTTTAACTTGGTCAGGGCCAGTACCGCAGTTGAGACCGAGTGATAAAATATCAAAAGGCTCCAGTATGGTGACAATCGTCGTTGCATCCGTACCGATCAGCATCGAACCGCTCAGCTCAATTGTTACAGAGACCATAATCGGAAGCTCGACACTCCGTTCTTCATTGGCCGCTTCACAGGCATGGAGTGCGGCTTTTATTTGCAATGGATCCTGACAAGTCTCCAAAAGAAAAACATCACATCCGCCATCGATCAACCCCAAAGCGCAAAGCTTGTATCCCTCAAACATCTCATCATAATGAATATGCCCCAGAGAAGGAAGCTTCGTACCCGGACCGATGGAGCCCAATACAAATTTTGGCGCCTTTTCTGTCGTATACTCTTCGCATACTGCTTTGACTAGCTCTGCTCCCTTTTTGGAGAGTTCATACGCTCTCTCTCCCATCTGATACTCATCGAGCACCCACGGCATTGTTCCAAAGGTATTGGTTTTAAGCAGGTCGGCACCTGCCATGGTGTAGCGTTTGTGGATACGCTTGATGATATCCGGTGCGGTGTCATTGAGGAGCTCATTACACCCCTCTTGCTCTCGACCTTCAGGATCGATCCATGCCTCATCCGGAACTTTGATATCCTGTATCTGTGTTCCCATTGCCCCATCAATGACGAGGATGCGATTTTCGAGTAATTGTTGTAATTTTTCTTTGATTGACAAGGCTAATTATCCTCAATAAAGTTTATCGTATTGTATCCAACTCTTCTAAGAATCATAGTATTACATCATTACCCAAATCCCGAAATAGAATTCTTGTAATGCTTGCAAGTAGTGCTGAATCTCTATTTCGGGATTTGGGACCTATGCCAATCGTAAATTTCGCGCAATGACAGGGTATACCAAGGAGGAGCTGATTGGCTCTCCTCATAATATCAACCGTCATCCCGATATGCCAAAAGTTGCATTCAAGGGAATGTGGGAAGTTATTAAAGATGGGAAATACTGGGAAGGCTATGTAAAAAATATGGCAAAAAGCGGAAAATACTATCTCGTCGACGTCTGGATCAAACCAAAATTTAATGATGCCGGGGGAATCGTCGGGTATATAGCAGGACGTAAGATTCCGAAAGATGGTCCTATGAATGCTGCACTGACACAATACAAAGAGATGGTTGCTGCTGAATAATTCAGCAGCAATTTATCACAACTCCTAGAGACTCTCTTTTGCTTTTTGCAGTGCCGAAATGACGGCATCAATGTTGGACTTGGGCAGATGTACTTTCCAGTCAGGTTCCGCAGCAGAAGCCTGCAGAGAGATACCGATACTGATAACACTTTCACTCTTGGGACCATAAGGCTGCTCTACTACTGCTACAGAAATTTTTCCGTCTTTTGTGCCGCTTAGCGTCATCTCTTCGATTGTTGTTGTTTTTTCGCTCATATTTTTCTCCTTCTTATTTTATTCAAAAATATTATAGCACAGTTTTAGAAATATTTATTTTCTTTTTCCCAAAGCTGAGATCTTAGCCTGTATACGCAGCCATAATCTACGATCTATCGCAGGGACACCTACATAAGTTTTATTTCCCTCAAGCGATTTGGTAACACCGGATTTCCCGCCGATTGTAGCAAAATCACCTACATGCAGATGTCCTGAAATGGCTGTTTGTCCTCCGATGACAACATTCCTTCCCAATGTCGCCGAGCCCGCCAATCCGGACTGAGCAGCACAAAGTGTATACGCACCTACATCACAGTTGTGCGCAATTTGTATGAGATTGTCCAGCTTAGTCCCCCTGCGAATATAAGTAGAACCGAAAACTGCACGATCGACCGTACAATTGGCACCGATCTCCACATCATCTTCGATGACTACATTGCCATTTTGATAAATTTTGACATGTTCGCCGGTTCGCGTATGGGCAAACCCATACCCATCACTGCCGATCACTGTACCGCTATGAATCATACAATTTTCCCCCAATTGACACCCATGATAGATCGTCACATTGGCGTGCAGAAGCGTGTTCGAACCAATCGTAACATTATCGCCAATATAACAGCCTGCCAAAAGCGTAACATTGTCACCAAGTGTAACATTTTTTCCAAAACGGATTCGCTTATCGATATCACAGCCCTCTCCCATGGCAGGATGCCCCCCTTTGGTCTCGACCTTATGTGCAAAAAGTTTGGAGGCAAGGGCAAGCTTGAGGTAAGGCTCGTCTGTGATGAGAGCGATCGTTGACTTTGGAAGCTGATCTGCATACTTAGACTCGATCAGAACGGCTGCTGCCCTGGTATGAGGCAGCTGGTCAAGATATTTCGCAGAATCAAAGAAGCTCAATTGTGTCCCATCTGCCTCAGAAAGGGTATGAATGCCTGATATCTGTATCTCTTCGCCTTGATGGTCAAGGCCGATTGCTTCAGTGATTTGTTGGAGGGTGTAGGACATGGGAGGTTTCCTTTTTTTTGAGAGAGATATTGTTTTCCGTAGGTTTGGCACTGCCAAACGCCATAAGAAAATCATGCATTGAAAAGAGACTGAAAATTATATAGTAACTTAAAGCTCTGTCGAGTGTTTGGCAGTTCCAAACCTACAAAACTAATCATAACCTATGCGTTCCCACGGAAACCGTGGAAACGAGAGTCTTGGTGTGCCGTATTAACCCCTATCGCTCAATAGCCACCACACCGCCACGCACAATTTCACATGGATTATAACGCTGTGCTGCTTCGACAAAGTGACGGATACGGACCGGTTCATCGGCAACCATAGCGATCACCATATCGACGCCGACATTGACAATGCCGCCATTATAGGCACTGCTGAGTGCCTGAATATCACTCAGATTTTCACCGATGGGAAATTTGACCATGAGCATCTCTTTTTCGACCATCTCTTCGTGTTCAATCACTTTGAGCGTCGGGATCAGCTTATGGAGCTGCTTGATAATCTGTTCGATCACCCTTGAACTTCCATTGGTGACGATAGTAATATGCGACAGATCACTTCCGGGTATTGGTGCGACTGTCAGGGAATCGATATTGTATCCTCGTCCGGCAAAAAGCGAAGTAACACGCGCAAGGACTGAGCTTTCATTCATCACGATAACAGAGATGACTCTTCTTATATTTTGCATGATTACTCCTTGTGTTCTAGTAGCATATTATAAAGCGCGCCGCCGGATGGAACCATCGGCATAACATTTTCAAAGCGGTTGACTGCAACATTCATAAAGCAGACTTTATCCTGCTCGATCGCATCCTTGAACGCGGTATCGAACTCCTCTTTGGTCGTTACATCATATCCGATACCACCGCACGCTTCCGCCAATGCTTTAAAATTGGGCTGGAAGCTCAGATCTGTTTCTGAGTAGCGCTTGTCATAAAAGAAGGTTTGCCATTGGCGCACCATCCCCAGGAAGTGATTGTTCAAGATCACATTGATCACCGGTATCTTATACTCAGAAGCCGTGACCAGCTCCTGGACATTCATCAGAATGGAACCGTCTCCGGTAATATTGATGACTGTTTTGTCAGGGTTGCCTCTCTTGGCACCCAATGCAGCAGGAAAACCAAATCCCATCGTGCCCAATCCGCCGGAGTTGATCCACTGGCGAGGCCGATCAAAAGGATAGTGCTGCGCAGCCCACATTTGATGCTGTCCCACATCAGATGTGATGATCGCCTCTTCGCCCATAAGCTCACCGATTCGCTCAATCACCCATTGCGGCTTGATTACCTCATCACTATCCTCATAAGCTTGCGGATGCAGATTATCATAACGATTGAGGATCTCTCTCCATGCACGATAGTTCTCCGGATCGACACCATCCAGCGCAACCAGGAACTTCTCCACGACCTTGGTAATATCGCCCACGATAGGATAATCCACATCGACCAATTTACCGATATTGGCCGGATCGATATCAACGTGAATGACATCGGCATATTTGGCAAATTCGCTTAACTTTCCTGTCACACGATCATCAAAACGCGCACCCATAGAGATGACCAGATCAGTCTCTGACATCGCCATGTTGGATGCATAATTACCATGCATTCCCAGCATACCCAGAAGCAATGGGTTCTTCGCCCCCATCACACCTCTCGCCATCAAGGTTTCGACAGCCGGTATCTGTGTCTTCTCTGCCAATTCTCGGATCAATGGCGCTGCGTCACTCAGTACCGCGCCGCCACCGATATACAAAAGCGGCTTTTTGGCCTTTTTGATAGCATCAGCAGCTTTTTTGATCTGACGATCATTCCCTTTGTAGCTAGGCTTATAGGTAGGGATGTTGATCTGCGCAGGATAGACGAATTCTCCTATCTCTGCCGTGATATCCTTGGGAATATCGACCAATACCGGTCCCGGCCTTCCACTTCTGGCAATGTAAAATGCCTCTTTGAGTATCATGGGAAGATCTTCCAGTTTCTTCACCAGGTAGTTATGTTTGGTACAGGGACGGGAGATGCCGACCGCATCGATCTCCTGAAACCCATCTGTTCCGATCAGGGAAAGCGGCACCTGCCCTGAGATCACCACCATCGGGATCGAATCCATATAGGCTGTCGCCAATCCTGTCACTGCATTGGTGAAGCCCGGCCCGCTTGTCACCATCGCAACACCGACTTTGCCTGTCGATCTCGCATAGCCATCAGCCGCATGAACAGAAGCCTGCTCGTGTCGGTTGAGAATATGCTCAAAGCTCTTCTGTTTGTAGATCTCATCATAAACATTCATGATCGCGCCGCCGGGATAGCCAAAAACTGTCTTGACACCCTCAGCGATCAGCGCTTCACAAACCATTTGTGCGCCACTCATCTGCATGGTTTACACCCCACAATATATTAATTTTTTTTGATTATAGCGAAAATATATAAGTTTTTATACTCTCAATTACGATACTCGACCAAATAGAAAGAGATCTCCCTGCTGCCGATCTTTTTCTTCTCAAAAAGCAGTACTTTTCCCTTGCCGAAAAGCTGATTGAGCTCATAGAGATGCAAGTCACTGATCCCTGCATAGAGGCACTTTCCAAGCTTTGGCAGTGAAGTAGGGGGCGGTTCCATGCTAATATTCAAATCCTCATAGCGCCAGATATTGAAGTTGGAGAAGCGTTCTGGGGTGATAACCAGTACATTATCGGACTTCTTGAAGTAGTGCGCCACATCGGTACCGTGGTAATCGTCAATCAGTATATAGTGATAGCTGTCGATATCAATGTTGAGTGATTTGATCTCCTTGTCAAAATGGTCGATCTTGACGGCTCTCGCTTTAAAATCTTTGATAGCAGGAACAAAGTCACCCACAGGTGTTTTGATAAGGAAGAGTGCCAATGCCGTCACAATACCGGCAGCGACGATGAGTTTCACAGCTTTGCGCTGTGCAAGGTAGTAACCCAAAAGTATCGAAGCACTCAGGTAAGCAGGTACTGCCCACTGTGTATTGGCCTTTTTGAAGGCTGAAAAATAGACAAACAGCCCCAGAGTCAAGAGAAAGGGTATCAGCAAATAGATCTTTTTTCTCGAAAATATCTCTCTATCTCTAATGATAAAATAGAGAAGTGGAAGCAGGTATAGCGGGTGAAAGATAGCCAGTTGCTCTCCGACAAATTTGAAAAAATATTCAGGATGAAATATCTTCTCTTCGGCAATACCATGGCCCAGTTGGAATTTGAATGAGATAAAGTCATGCAGGTAATTCCAATAAACTACCGGTAGAAAAACAAGGAAACAGAGGAGGATAGCATAGTAGAGATAGCGATCCAAAAACAGGGTGCGCCTATAGAGCAAAATATACAATATCAGAGAAGCCGGCAGGAGAACCCCTGTATATTTAGACAAGAGCAGTGCACCGGTGGATAGTCCCATCCAAATGGCATAGTGCCGCTGACCTTCTTCGATATACACATAGGCCGTATAGAGTGTCAATGACCAAAAAAAGATGAGAGGGACATCCGGAGTGATGATCGTCGACGCACCCTGCACGATCAAAGAAGTCAAAAAGATATAAAAAGTATACGTCGCAACCCGCTCATCAAACATCACTTTCGCCAATCTATAGAGAAGGTAGGCAGATCCTGCCATCAGGAGCGGCGCCGACAACTTGATCTCCATCGCAGAGTCGCCAAAGAGTGTGGTAGTCTTGATCAGGTAAGCGACCATAGGAGGATGATCGAAATAAGAGAGTGCAAGTTTTTTTGACCAGAGCCAGTAGTAGGTTTCATCCGAATAGAGAGGGATGAAACGATTGGCAATGATATTGAAAAGTGTGAAGAGGAAGAGGACAATGCCTTCGCGACGGTTCATTACCCCTCCTGCAAAAACTTCTGCTTGTTCATTCGCAGCGTGATTACTTTCCCCAGTGCTTCGACAAAAACCTTTTTGGTCATTTTGGATTTTCCGGCAATACGCTCCTCAAAGATGATCGGCACCTCTTTGATCCGAAAATTCTTGAGTGTTGCCTTGTAATTCATCTCGATCTGAAATGCATATCCTGTTGTGATCACATTATCCAAGTTGATCGCTTCGAGCACCTCTCTCCTGAAACACTTAAAACCGCCGGTGATATCCATGATCGTCACACCCAATATCATCCGCGAGTAGAAGCTGCCGCCATAGCTGATCGCTTTTCGAAACAGCGGCCAATTTGTCGCACCGCCGCCATCGACATAACGACTGCCGATGATCAAGTCATAATTTTCTATCTCTTCGACAAAGCGCGGCAGATACTTGGGGTTGTGCGACAAATCAGCATCCATCTCGATGATAAAGTCATACCTTTTTTCATTTTCCAACGCCCACTTGAAGCCTGCGATGTAAGCTTTTCCCAGACCCTCTTTTTTCTCTCTGACGATTAGATGCAGGCGGTCGGGATAAGTCGAATCGATCAATTCTCTGACTTTTTCATGAGTCTTATCCGGTGAATTGTCATCCATGACAAGGATCTCCAGAGGAAGTTTCAGGGCAAAGATCTTTTCGATGATCGTCTCGATATTCTCGATCTCATTATAGGTAGGAATGATCACGATACCTCGTCTTGTCACGCTCTCCCCTTTCCTGTCTTGAAAACCAATAGATGGCTGCCTATAAAATTGGTCACCATCGCTCCCCCAATCCCTAAAACCTGTGCAAGGATCTGTGTCATCTTGTCTGTTCCGAAAAAATGGATGACTAGATTCAATATTGCCAAGTTCAATAAAAAACTCACAAAATTCAATGCAAAATATTTGACAAACCGATGTTTGATACCTGCATCATGGTCGTTGAAAGTCCATTGCTTATTGAGTACAAAATTCTGTGTCACCGCTACCACAAAAGCGGAAGCAGAAGCAATATTGTAGTTGATATTGAGAAAAATAAGTATGCTGTAGATCGCAAGGTTTGTCACAGTACCCAATGCACCGACCGATCCAAACTTTAAAAATCTATGCGTTATCTTATTTTTCAAAAGAGGCACTCCCCGCAACTATTTCCGACTATAGAAGTCATAATCATATCAAATGATCGATGAAAAGGGTATTAAGTCACTGCATTTTTCCAGCGCAACACCCTCCCGCAAACTATCATCGATGACGATACACTCCTTCATCTGCAGCAGGACAAAAAGCTGCCTGAAGATCAAAATCCCGGCAACGATCAGATCTGAACGCCCTACTCCCACCGTCATTTCACGCTCTTCAAAAGGCATCGCCAGAAGTACTTTAAGGTAGTGATCCAGCTCCTGCGCGTCAAGGAAAGTACCATTGATCAAAGCAGGATCATAAGTGGCATAATTTTGCCCCAATTTCATTGCGGCGACAGTTGTCGGTGTACCTGCGGTCGCGACAAACGCATCCAATGTCCCATGTCGCAAAACAACACTTTGAGCGAATTGCTTCATCTCTTCCATCAGCGCAGGCAATGCCGCATCGATCCTCTCCAATGTTTCGTACTGCTGTGCCACTGTCACGATCCCGACAGGAAAACTCTGCGTTACCGTCTGATCCGGATAACGAAAGACCAACTCCGTAGACCCGCCGCCGATATCGATAAGGACAAAAGAGGAGAGATCACGATCTTTCTCCTCTCTGCCCAAAAGCTTCAATCGATGCTCCACTGCCAGCAACGTCAATGCTGCCTCTTTTTCTCCCGAAATCACTTCAAATAAAATGCCCGTTTTCCTCTTGATCTGCGCCAGCACTGCTTCTGAATTGGATGCCCGACGAATGGCTTCAGTTGTCACCGCATACATCTTGTCAGCTGAAAAATCAATGTTCTTCTTTGCTTCAGAAATGGCGTCAATCACCCTCTCTACCGCCTCTAAATTGATCACCCCTGTCTGTACCAGACCATCTGCTGTCTTGACGATCTTTTCAAAGGCTGCGCCGAAGACTCCACTTTGACAGTCGAGTTGGATGACCCGCAATGTATTGGAGCCCAGATCGATCGCGATCACTAATGCTCCTCCCAAAAAGCAAATCCATGTGCAGTGAGGTTCTTTCGTATCTCCTCCTGATGCGCTTCACCTTTTGTCTCCAGATCAACCGACACATTCGCATCACCAAATTTCAAATCCGTCGAAGTTCTATCGTAACCGATTTGAACAATATTGGCGTTCACTTTGCTTAGAAGTTCCGTAAAGAGCATCAGAGATCCCGGTTTATCTACAAGTGTCACGATCAGCTTCATCTTTCTGGCAGATTTGATCAATCCTTTTTCGATGATAAGTGAGAGCATCGTGACATCTATATTGCCGCCGCTGAGTACGATACCGACTTTGCTTCCTTTAGGCAGATCAATCTTCCCATGGAGCAATGCCGCCACACCGACTGCTCCGGCACCCTCGATGAGTACTTTTTGTTTTTCAAGCAAAAATAGAATGGCATTGGCAATTTCATCTTCCCCTACCAGTTGCATCCCATCAACATATTTCAATAAATGCTTAAGTGTTACAGGAGAAGTATCTCTTACCGCGATCCCATCCGCGATCGTCCTCACTCCAGTCGTGTCGATCGCCCGCTTCTCCCAATAAGAGGTTGCCATCGCCGGAGCACCCTCTGCTGCAACACCGATCACTTGGCAATCTGGCGCTTTTGCCTTCACTAACATAGCGATACCGGAGATCAATCCACCTCCACCGACAGGCACAACAATAAGATCAAGATCGGGCACTTCCTCAAGCATCTCTATCGCTACCGTTCCCTGGCCTGCCATCACCAATTCATCAGTAAAAGGGTGGACAAAATCCAGTTCTTTTTCTGCGGCATACCCTACGGCATATCCATAGGCTTCATCGTAATTGCCGCCATAGAGTATGACAGTGGCATCCAACTCCCTGACACCCTGTACTTTGGTCAAAGGGGTTGATTCGGGCATAATGATCGTGGCTTCGATCCCGAAATGCTTGGCCGCAAAAGCCACCCCCTGTGCGTGGTTGCCTGCACTGGCGGCTACCACGCCTCCGCGTTTACCCTCTTCAGCCAGTGTTGCGATCTTGTTGAAGGCACCCCTGAGTTTAAAAGCTCCTGTTCTTTGGAGATTCTCTTTTTTGAGGTAGACTTCATAATCCGTCATTTGACTGAGAATAGGTGCATAAGTGAAGGGAGTGTAGTGTACTACGCCCGAAACTCTCTTATAGGCTTTTTCTATCTGCTTTAAGTCTAACATTATCTTTCCTGAGTAATAATATAGAATTATATCAGCAAAGGATTAAGTATGGAGTGTGAATT
>Ga0209013_10003212_pt1 | contig 14605 bp, 8 predicted proteins | sample Cruoilmetagenom2_FD_187291 | JGI IMG/M metagenome (GOLD analysis project Ga0209013, IMG submission 187291) | Oil polluted marine microbial communities from Coal Oil Point, Santa Barbara, California, USA - Sample 2 (SPAdes) (version 2) | ecosystem: Environmental > Aquatic > Marine > Oil seeps ... | reverse complement strand
TATACCTATCTCCTTCTAGGAGATATCGAGAGTGGTATCGCGACGTTAGGGAAAGCATATACTGCAGCCGAAAGGATTGGAGCCGATCATCAGATTGCTTACGTTCGCCTGAACCTAGGACTGGCTCATGAGCTTAAAGGTGACCATAATCACGCCCTTGAAATGCTAGAACAAGTGTTAGAAGATTTTCAACGTATTGAAGATAAGTATGGGATTGCTGTTAGTCATAATTATCTTGGTCGTGTTGCCGAGTCAATCAACGATACTGCAACAGCTCAGGGTCACTATACTCGCACTAAGGAAACAGCTGAGACACTCGGGATGGTCGGCCCCAGCCTAGATGCGTGTGCAGGCTTGGCACGCAGCTACATGGCCGATAACGATATTGACCAGGCGGCTAGTCTCGCCCAAACCCTTTGGTCTCATCTCCAAACCAACGGTGGAACAGGATTGGAATTTCCCATCCTGGCATACTTGACCGCCGCAGATGTCCACGAAACAATAGAAGATGCCGCCACAGCCAAGGTAATTATTGATACTGGGCGCCTGGAGCTGCACGAACGTGCAGAAAAAATCAGCGACCCAGCACTGAAACGATCTTATCTTGAAAATGTACCCGAACACCGGGCCATCAGAGCGCGGTGGGGAGAATATTCAACCATTTAGAAAGGAGAATGATGATGGGTAGAAACAGGAAATATGAGTTTGAGGAAGAAGGGATCACGGCTTACTTGCACTACCAGGACCCAGCACTCGTAGTTAAAGGCATCAAAGCGATTAAACGAAACACACCTGCTCATAGTAAATTCGAACCCCACCGACCTATCATAAATGTCGTATTAGCAGATGCAGTAAACACAAACAATTACAAAAAGATATTTTCCGGTCAACTGATACTGCATGTCCGTTTCAATCCAGGTGATGTGGCCTTTGCGAAAACTAAGAAATCCGAGCCAGTTCTTATATATTGGGACGGTACAACCTGGGTTAGATTCACAGAAGATGAGCACGAATTTACGCTCTATTATGATCAGGGTAAGGATGATCAAGGTGTCGGTGTAGTGAAAATCCGGCACTGGGGTGATCCCGAGATTGCCTGGGGACCGTAAATCGCTCATAATAAGCGTATAATTGACGGGCTGCATATGCTTCCTATCCACGCGGAAATCAACGACCATGGCTCAAGAACTGCAAATTATTGCCCAGGTACCGCTCTTCGCTCAGCTGCCCGCTGATGAATTAGAGCATCTCGTTAAGACCCTCGACACCTGCCAGTACCGAGCCGGCGAGGTGCTCTTCAGCGAGGGTGAACGCGGAGACCGGTTTTACGTCATCCAAAATGGACAGGTCGAAATAGTAAAGTCGCTTGGTACGGCAAATGAACGTTTAGTCGCCTTACGCGGGCCTGGTGAATTTGTCGGGGAGATGAGTTTGTTCAACCGCAGCGGGCTGCGCACCGCCAGCGTGCGCGCTGCAGAGCAGGTTGACTTATGGGAGATGACCCGCAAGGATTTCGATGATATGCTGCACCGCCAACCCACAATGGCCTATGAAATGGTGCGCGTTTTAAGCAGCCGGTTGAATGCCGCCCATAATACGGCAATCCGCGACCTGCAGGAGAAGAATATCCAGCTCGAGCAGGCATACTATGACCTGCAGATCGCCCAATCCCAGCTGATCGAACAGAAGATGCTGGAACGCGAGCTTCAGGTAGCTCACGATATTCAAGTAAATATCCTGCCGCAGGAGCTCCCCGTGCTGACGGGTTTCAACTTTGGCGCCTCTTTGATACCTGCTCGAAGCGTGGGAGGCGATTTCTATGATTTCCTCCCGCTCAGCGATCACCGGGTTGGGATCATGATCGGTGATGTAACGGATAAAGGCGTACCTGCAGCGATCTTTATGGCTCAAGTGCATGCCTTCCTGCGCGCAGAGGCCGAACGCGAGATGGAACCCGTGACTGTGCTGCGAAACGTCAATCGCCACCTGATGCAAATGAGCCAACACGGCCTCTTTGTCACTGTACTCTACGGTATCCTGAATAACCAGAGCGGCGAATTCATATATGCCCGGGCAGGACACGAGCTGCCGCTGCTCTGCTCGGTAGAGCAGGATGCCCATTTACTGCCAAAATCCACCGGGCAGCCGCTCGGCATTTTCGAAGAACCCGAATTGGACCAAGGGGCAATCCACTTAACGCCGGCTGCCCGTCTCCTGCTCTATACCGATGGGGTTACTGATGAGTATGATTCCCAGGGCAACGCGTATGGCCTGTTGGGTCTTATCGCCGACATCCAGTGCAGAGCCACCCCTTCAGCCCAGGCAACCTGCGATTATATCCTCGAGCAGGCACTTGAACATCTCGGGGGGACTGCCCAGGATGATGACATCACCCTGGTGGCCATACACGCTGATCCACTCCTGTAGATCAAGCCGAACACGATCCGATAAAGACCGCGCAAAGCTGCGTCCAATAACCATCGCCGCAAGGGAACCGGTGTTGGCGGTCTTTTGCATAGTGAACTGGCCCAACTCAACGATCAGGGATATGATAATAATATTCTCATCTACACCGCAAGTATTTATAAGAATTCAATTAGCTGTGATATGATTTTGGGTTGGTATTATGAGCATGTGGGTTGAGATGTGAACCATTGTGAGAATGGCCGCATCGTGTGAGCCGTAGGACTTGCTCTCCATAGCACACTAGTGTTCCGACAATTGTGATGATTTAGTAACGTAGATTCAACTCGCAAGTGCAACTTTGATGGTTGAAAGAGGCAGGTATCAGGAGATAAACCAACACCTTGAGTCGATTTTGCTTTCCCCGCGCGCCATCCCAGCTGCCAGATTCGATGTCAATCCGAAAGCCATCCTCCTTCATTAATATATTCATGACCCACAAGCTATTGCAAAGATATACACATTTTTACGACAGCGATCAAACCACAAATACCAGCGAGCTGAGACCCCCACACCAGTTATGGGATTTCATTCCGATAACTAAAATGGACCAATAAGTCTATAGATCGTATGACTAGAACCGTTTTAGATAAACAACAAATCAGAACTGAACCTGCAGTTATAAAAACTGCGAACCTACCCCTGATCCACCTGCACGATGTCGTGAAGATCTATTCTACTGGCGCGGGTGGTTTCACTGCGTTGAACGGTATCAATCTGGACATATTCCAAGGTGAATTCCTAGGACTCACAGGAAAATCTGGCGCGGGGAAGACAACCCTCTTGAATATGATCTCAGGGGTCAGTTCGCTTACATCAGGAGAAGTCCTCTTCACCAACCACCAAAATGGAACCGGTAAGAATGGATGCGACAGCCTGATTGTGCATTCGATGAATGAGAACGAATTGGCGCTTTGGCGCGGCCGCAACCTCGGGATCGTGTATCAATCCTTCGAGCTGCTACCCCAGATGGACTTGGTGAATAACATCATGATCCCCCAGGACTTCACCGGCAGCTTCCGGCCTAAGATCAGCCGGAAAAACGCCTTAGAGCTGCTTGACCTGGTTGAATTGAGCGAACATGCCAATAAAAACCCATCTCAGATCTCAGGTGGACAGAAGCAGCGCGTCGCCATCGCCCGGGCACTGGTTAACGATCCACCCGTGATCCTGGCTGATGAACCGACCGGGAATCTGGACACAGTCACTGCCGAAACCATTTTCCAAATCTTTGAACAATTGGTTGCGAATGGTAAAACCATCATCATGGTCTCACACGATGCTTCTCTAGCAACACGCTTTTCACGCTGGGTGCAGATATCGGATGGTGAGATCCTAGAGACTTTAAAACCCAAGAATGCCAGCGGAACACAAAGTCATAAATACCCACCCATTGTTATGAAAACTTCTCCTGACGGGGGAAATGGAAAATCGGCGATCAAAGTTGATGAAAGCAAGTTGCGCACAGGTGACCAGCAAGGTGAAAGAGCTGAAAAGCTCGGTAAAATTGACGATGATAATACTTCCATAAACATCTCCGATTCGGAACGAGAAACGTTTACCCAAGGACAAAGTGGATCGCAGCTAAGCGCTACCGATTCCGGTCCAGCGGTTGTCCTGCGGGATGTGATAAAAACCTACCGCAACGCTGCTGGTGAGTTCCCCGCCTTAAAGGGTATCAACCTGCAGATGAATTACGGTCAGTTCATATCGATTGTCGGGAAATCGGGCAGTGGTAAATCCACCCTGTTAAACATGCTAACCGGCATCGATCACCCCACATCGGGGGAAGTGATCATCGGGGGTAAGCGGATCTATGAAATGACTGAAAGCCAGAGAGCTTTATGGCGCGGGAAAAACGTTGGCATCGTCTTTCAATTTTTCCAACTCCTGCCCACGCTTACCTTGCTCGAAAACACTATGCTGCCTATGGATTACTGCGATATTTATCCGGCTCAAGAACGGCGGGCCAAAGCTATGGAACTGCTGAAGATGGTGGGGTTGGAGGAGCATGCATTTAAGCTGCCCGGAGCGGTATCCAGCGGACAACAGCAAAGCGCGGCCATTGCGAGAGCCTTGGCAACCGACCCACCAATTATCGTCGCAGATGAACCAACCGGCAACCTGGACTCCCGCTCGGCCGATACCATCCTAGCCCTGTTCAAAGATCTCGCGGCACGCGGTAAAACTATTCTATTGGTCACTCACGACCCGTCTTTCACAAAGCGCACCCAACAAACGGTGATCCTATCCGATGGCGAGATAATTGATGATACGGTCGCGCGGGCATTACCCCTGCTGGACCATCCACAAATGCTAGATGCTACTCACCGGGCTAAGACCCGTCGCTGCGAGCCGGGCACAACCATCATCCAGCAAGGGGATCTGGTAGAGAACTTCTTTATGGTCCGCAGCGGTGAGGTGGATATTGTGCTCACACGGGATGGGTACCCTGAGATGTGCCTCGCCCGGCTTGGTCCAGGCCAGTTTTTTGGTGAGGTAGAGCTAACAAAAGGGGTCAATTCGGTCGCAAGCGCACGGGCCGCGGAAAGTGGACCGGTTGAGCTGGCGTTATTGGATAAGGAGGATTTCACCGATTTATTGAACAACTCGGTACCAACTGAGCGTGCCATAACGGCTGTAGCCCAGGATCGCCTGAGGGAGAACCGTGCCAGGGACAAGGACTGTACAGAACCATGAGAGTTAGCTCAAGCTACCTTCGACCTCGTTGGGCAAAAGTCCTGATTGACCTTTGGGATTCGAAGCTGCGCACGGTACTGGTCGTTGCCTCTATTGCGGTTGGCGTATTCACCGTCGGTACAATTGCTTCAACCTACTTGATCTTATCCGATGATATGAACGTCAGCTATGCGGCTTCAAATCCTGCCAATATTGAAATCTGGACCGATCCATTTGATGAGAATTTCCTGACAACGATTAAGAACATACCTGGCGTAAAAGAAGCTGAAGGGCGTTACATTATGGATGTCCAAGTCAGCCGGGATGGCGAGGAATGGGTGAGTCTTGACCTTGTCGCTATTGAAGATTATGAGAGCGCAGACATCAACCTACGCAACCCGGTTGATGGCCTAAAAGTGCCGGGTGAACGCGAAGTGATCGTTATCAAGAGTAATTTCAACGATTCTGGAATTCTCCTTGGTGATGATATCCAGATCCAACTTGCTAGTGGTGCTGTACGCACTTTGCCAGTGGTTGGAACCGCAACAGAACAATCCGCAGGTAGAGCTGATTTCATGGCACTACCACATGGGTACATCAGCACAGATACGCTCGCATGGCTGGAGGCACCCGAAAGCTTCAACCGATTAATGGCAACAGTCAGTGGAGATTCCGATAGTGAGGAGGTATTCCAGCAGGTTTCGGGATCCATCGAAGATAAATTGGAAAAAAGCGGCAGGACAGTCTACCGCACACGTTTGGCTAAGACGAATGAGCACCCGATGTCTTCGCTGATCTTAGCGATCCTTGGAGTACTGTTAGCGCTGGGGATTCTTGTTGTGCTGCTGAGCAGCTCATTAATTGCGAATACGCTTAACGCGCTGCTAACCCAGCATATCCGCCAAATCGGGGTAATGAAGCTGGTTGGCGCGCGCAGCTTCCAGATTCTGGGAATGTATCTCATGCTGATATTAGCCTTCGGTATTATCGCCGCGCTTATCGCGATCCCATTGGGCGCCGTTGGTGGTTATGCGCTAGCTGATTACATCGCAAGTCTAGCGAGCATCACACTGCAGGGATTCCGGTTCATCCCACAGGTCGTGCTGCTGCAAGTCGCGATAGCTCTGCTTGTTCCCTTGGGAGCAGGCTTCATCCCAGTTAACACAGGTTCAAAAACTAATGTCCGCCGCGCAATCAGCGGCAACCGATCGGGCCAACAGGGATCCAACGCCAACTGGTTTGACAGACTGCTTGGAAAAATAGCCTGGATTTCGAGACCGGTCTTGCTCTCAATCCGCAATACTTTCCGCCGCAAGGGGCGGCTTGCATTGACACTTTTTACCCTCATACTCGGGGGGGCAATCTTCATCGCTGTGTTCAATGTAAGCGTGTCAATGGAGCAGTATATCGAACAACTGGGTAAGTACTTTATCGCAGATATATCTTTGAATTTCGATCGACCATACCGAATATCCGAGATCGAACAAATTGTATTGCAAGTGCCCGGAGTTGAGTCCGTGGAAGGTTGGTCCGCTGCGGTTGGTGAAATCATTGCCCGTGACGGGAATGAGAATGACGATATCACGATACTGGCCCCTCCGGCTGAGACGAAGCTGATCCACCCCGAAATGATCACCGGGCGCTGGATCTATCCTGGAGAAAATAATACTTTAGTTGTATCGGATGGTATCTGGGAATTCTATCCTGATCTGCAGCCTGGAGATACACTCCCAATGGAAGTGCAGGGTAAACGGGAGGCAGAGTGGACGGTGGTTGGAATCTTTCATTTCACCAGCATGTTGGATACCGTCTTTGCATATGCGGATTATGAGGTAATCTCAGACATCTTGAACTCTTCGAACCGCTCGTTCTCTTACCGTGTCGTGACGGATGAACATTCTTGGGAACGGCAGCAAGAGGTCAGTATTGTCTTAAACAGATACTTGCGTGAGCGCGGCTATCAAGTTGGTGAGGTCGAAGCAGGATTGGCCACATTGCGTGATGCCTCGGAAATGATCAATATCTTGATTGCTTTCCTACTCATCATGGCGATGCTGACTGCACTGGTGGGAAGCATTGGTTTAACCGGTACGATGGGGATGAACGTGCTTGAGCGGACGCGCGAAATCGGGGTTATGCGCGCCATCGGCGCGGTCGATCTTAAAATCATCAACTCCGTCATCATCGAGGGCATGCTGATTGGGTTAATCAGCTGGGGCTTCGCGGTGCTGATGTCATTCCCGATCAGTTTTCTGCTACTCCGTATAATCAGCCAATCGATGCTCAATGCGCCGATAGACCTAGCCCTAACGCCGCTTGGTTCGGGTATCTGGCTCCTGGTCGTGATGATGTTAGCGGTATTGGCCAGCGTACTTCCAGCTCGCAGCGCCGCCCGCTTGACGATCCGTGAAGTGCTGGCTTACGAATAGGTCCCCGAGGACCATATCCACCGAGCAGAAACTGACTTACTCATCTATTGGCTATTGCTAAGATATGCTCTTAAGGGCAGTATTGATCGTTAATCCTGCTGAAATTGATAATGAATTACAAATTTTGATTGAGGTATGAACCGCCGAAAAGTTTTATTTCTCTGTACCGGCAACTCCTGTCGTTCACAAATGGCCGAAGCTATTGTGAACAAAAAAATGAGCACTAGCTGGCAGGCGTTTAGTGCTGGAACGAAACCAGCCGGTTATGTGAATCCCTTCGCACTGCGAGTGCTTTCCGAGATCGGCATTCACCATATGGGGAAATCCACGACCGTAAACGATATCATCAACGAAGACTTCGACCTGGTTGTAACGGTTTGTGATGCCGCCGCGGAAGAATGCCCGCTGTGGTTAGGACCGGAAAGAACCTTCCATCTGGGATTCCCTGACCCCGCTGCAGCAGTTGGCAGCGAATCAAAGATTCTGGATGAGTTTCGCGAAGTGAGAGATGCTATTCTTACCAAAATACCAGAGCTGTTAGCTGACTACGACTAGAGTTAGGCATCATCATAAAATTGATAAGTTAATGATCAACAAACATAAAACGCAGGGGTAATCATGGGTATGCCCCTACGTTATCAGATAAGTTAGTGAAGATTAGGCTAATTTATACTTTCGCAGCTGTCTTAAATCCTCAGCAAAATTTCTTTGGTTTTCATCAGGCAGTCTTCATAGGTCGCTTCATCGTGAGGGCTAGCGCCGTACTCGATAACAGTGCCATCCTACAGCTCTACCCCGAAAAACTCGTTGTGCATGTCTAAGGTCTCCCCAGCCGTTTTTTCGATAAGCGCTGATACTCTGCTCGCCAGCGGGCACATGAATTGAAAAATCTGCTGTGTGTATTATATAATCTATCGGATACACACAAAAAAACAGCTAGTTACCAGTTCCCAACAAAGCGAGCCCGTGCTCTGATGAGAGTAACCACACCCACCATTTGGACCTTAGTAATATTCTTAGCAATCTGTTTATCAGCATGTGCCCAGCAGCCCACGGCAACCCCAGACTACATACACGAAGCCACGCCAATTACCCATGCTTTAGGTGATACACAAATCCGTGAGACCGATAATATGCCGATAGTGTATGTCCCGGCAGGTCACTTCCAGATGGGCAGCGATATTGACCAGGTTAACTATGCCCGCCAGTTATGCCGCGATTATTCGGGTCTGGATATGGTCAGTGTTTGCCGTGTGAGCTCGTTTGCTAACGAGATGCCAAAACATCCGGTTGAGCTGAACGCTTTCTGGTTGGACCGCTACGAGGTCACCAACCAGCAGTACCAGCTGTGTGCAGATGAAGGCACATGCACTCCACCCGTTGAGTTGGGCTCCTTCACGCGAGATGACTATTACGGATCGGAAGAATTTGACAGCTACCCGGTGGTCTGGGTCACTCAAGACCAGGCCAGCGAGTACTGCCGATGGGCTGGACGACGATTGCCGACAGAAGCCGAATGGGAATATGCCGCCCGCGGACCTGAGAATCTGATCTTCCCGTGGGGCAACGAATTCGAACCGCAGCGGCTCAACTACTGCGACGCGTACTGTGCTTTCGGTGTAAAAGATCTTTCCAATTCTGATGGTTATCCGGAAACTGCACCAGTGGGCAGCTTTCCAATCGGAGCAAGCTGGTGTGGAGCGTTAGACCTAGCCGGAAATGTACGGGAATGGGTGGCAGATGGGTATCACAATTATTCCGCAGATCCGCAGATAAATCCATTCACCCCAGCGGCAGATTCAAACCGCATCCCGCGCGGCGGTGGATGGCTGGATACACCCGATGATGTCCGCAGTGCCAACCGGGGTGAGAACACTCCAGATTACACCCGCCACAAAGTCGGTTTCCGCTGTGCCCTTTCGGTAGACTCCGAGCAGTGATCTGGGTTAAGCCTATTTGTAATTCTGGACAAGGTATATAATCACTAACCAGGTGTCTTTATGACGGCGAACAATTCCTCCCAAGACGGACGCTCGGCTGTTCGATTCAGCCGGGTGCTGGGTTTACCATGGGCCATGGCAATCGGTATGAGTGTCACGATTGGCATCGGTGTATTTGTGCTGTTGGGGATGGTGTTAAGGGTCGCTAGCGAGCGGACCAATCTGGTGTACGCCCTGGTCCCGTTGATCTATTTACCCACCATCTTAGTCTTCGCGGAACGCGGCCTGGCTTATATGGAGGGCAATGGGGCTTTCCAATTCGATCGTGCACGTTTCCCGTCCTCAATATTATTCAGCAACTCATGGTTTTCGCTAGGCGGCTTTTTGGGGGTAACGACCCTAGCAGCTTGGGGTGTTGCCTATCACGTCAACCGGGCGCTCACCAGTTTATTCGCGATTACGGTGAACGAGATCTATATCGCCTTGGGCATTGTGATTCTGGTTGCATGGTATCGGAGCATCAGCGCCACCAGTTTGCAGCGGACAAGCATGCGGGTCATCATGGTGGTCACACCAACTCTAGCCCTGGTTTTAGTCGCGGGCTATTTTATGTTTGAACCAGCACCAATGATCGCTCAATTTGCGGTCCGAGGGCCGACTAATATCCCGGAGGGGTTGGCTCTATTGGCAACCATGCTGTGGGGAACCGGTTTAATTCTTGACCGACGCAACCAAATCCAGCGACCAAAACGCAATCTGCTTTTAGCGATGATCCTCATCCTAGGACTGGGGGGGTTATTAGGTTGGGCAGCCTCCCTGCTGGCTGATAAAACCGCTCTGTCATTGGCTGGTGACATGCTCCCATTGGCATCCATTGCCAGGTCAAGCAGCGCAGTGGCAGAAATGATTGTCCTGGTTACCGCAATATTCCTGTGTTTGTTCGCTCTGGATTTCACACTCGTCAGCGGGAGGCGCACCCTGCGCTCGATGGTCAAGGATCGGATGATCAACACCCAATTAACGATCCCGGGCATCAATTTCACGATCAAGATCGGGTCCACATTGATCTTTTCAACTAGTTGTTTGCTCGTGATCGCGCTGCTATCGTTTGACCAGCTTGCACGCGTAACCGCCCTGCTCTTCCTGTTCACTTCTGTCGTGATCATTGTGCCTGGAATGTTCCCATCCCAGTTTCCGCTGCCAGCGAAGCGGCCGTTCAAATTGCCATTCCAGCCACTGATTCCCGCCCTTGCTATCGCGATAAGTATATATTTATCGCTCACAATGCCATACCAAACCTGGTTGTTAGCTGGCGTATGGGCCATATTTGGAATCATCTACTATCTAGTTTACGCACGAAAATCCTTCACCGAAGCCAGGAAACGCGAGCAAGTGGTTGCTGAAGCCATTGAACTGCAGAAGGGCTACCGCGTCTTGGTAGATACAACAGGTCGCTCCAGCATCTCATCCCTTCTCCGGGCTGGAGAGAAGTTAGCCGCGGCGAATGACGGGCAGCTGCTGGTTGTAAAAATCATCACGAATTCCGAATACCAACCGGTAAACAGGGCACGTGGCTTCAGCGCACTGCAGGAAATCAAGGATAAGATTGCGGACTATGATATCCAGTCCGTACCAGCCGACGCGATCATACGATTTGCCCCTTCGCATGCCGATGGAATCCTCGAAACCGTCCGTGAAGAGGATATCGATTTATTACTGGTCGGGTGGAGCACGCTGCGCACCAGCGACCAGGTATATCTCAATCCGGCGCTTGATGAGATCGTACAGCATGCCCAGTGCGATGTCGGCGTGCTGCATGGCAGACTGCCGGAACTCCTGGATGAAGTCACGGTTTCCACTGCGGGTGGACCACATGCGGCAGAGGCCTTGAAATATGGTGAGGCGCTGGCTTTGAGTGATGATGGCGAAATAACCGCCCTCAACATCATCCCGGGTGCCGTCACCCCAGAAAAGAAAAACACCGCTAAGGTCAATCTGAGCCGAGCAATATCAAAAACGCGCTCTCCGGAGCATTTTATCCAAAAGATCGCCCCAGCAAACGTCATTGCTGAGGGTATCCTCGGTGAATCTGAAGAGGCTGACCTGCTGTTGATGGGCGCTTCCCATCGCGGATTGCTGGATGATGCCGTATTTGCCGGGATCCCATTTAACGTCGCGCAATCGCGCACCAAAGCGACGCTCTTGATCAAACACTATGAAGGGACAGGCCAGTTTTGGGTGCGGCAAATCTGGCAGCTGCTGTACAAGTTCTTTCCCAAACTAACTGTCAGCGAACGGGTCGAGGTCACTGAAACGATCCAGGGAGATGCAATCGCTGGGATCGATTTTTACATGATGATAGTACTATCATCGATCATCGCCGTACTCGGGTTGATCACAGACAGTGCGGCAGTGATCATTGGAGCAATGTTGGTCGCACCTTTGATGAGCCCAATTTTAGTCATGGCGCATTCAATCGTATTGGGTGATATCCCGGTATTAGCCAAAGCCACCGAGTCCACCACCAAGGGCATCTTGGCCGCGATTGTCGTTGCCGCAGTGGTAGCCATGGTACTCCCCTCCACACCGATCACCGCCGAGATCATCGCCCGCACTCGTCCAAATATCCTCGATTTGATGGTAGCTCTCGCATCTGGGGCAGCGGCCGCTTACGCTATCAGCCGCAAGCATCTATCTGCTGCACTGCCTGGCGTCGCCATCGCAGCTGCCCTGGTGCCTCCCTTGACTGTCGTCGGTTACGGTTTAGGCTATTCTTTATACAGCGTTGCGGGAGGCGCAATGCTGCTCTTTTTAACGAACCTAAGCGCGATTATCTTCTCTGGTGCAATAATCTTTCTCCTATTGGGATTTAGACCAACACGCGCCGACCGCGGGGTGTATATGCAGCGTTATATCCTGGTTGCAGTACTCATGCTACTGGTCCTAGCAATCCCCTTGGGGGTTGCTTCATACAACCTCGGCAACCAGCTAGATCGCCAGCAGAACGTCGAGACCGTATTCACCCGCATACTCGCCGCTGAATCCGCGGATGTTGAGGATCTCGCCATCCAACCACGTGGAGACGGTTATTTGGTCACCGGGACCGTCTATGCCTACCAGCAGCTAACTTCCGGGGAAATTGCCGATATACAGGACGAACTGAGTGCAAGCATTGGAGCCCCAGTCACCATCCGTGTGCGGGTCATCCCCGCCAGGTTAGAGCAAATTAATCTGCGCGGCACTCCCGTCCCGGCCGAAATGACACCCGTCCCGTGAGATTCCCGCCTCTCGCGAGCGCTCATAGATTCCCTCCACCAAGCCCCCATGATTTACACGGTAACGCTTAACCCCGCACTGGACCGCCAGTACACCGTCGAGGAGATCTCCCGCAACGAAGTATTACGGGCCAGAGACAGCCGCACAGATCTCGGCGGGAAAGGGTTCAATGTCTCGCGTTCTCTGCAGCGGCTAAGAGTTCCCAGCGTGGCGATTGGCTTCGTGGGAGGCCTGACCGGTAAGCGGTTGGCAGCAGGTCTGGATGAGCTCGGCATCCAAAATGAACTTGTGTCCATAGCGGAGGAGACCCGCACCAATACCAGCATCACCGGCCTTAACCAAAATAGTTATATAAAGGTCAATGAACCCGGTCCGGTCATCCAGCCGCAGGAGATAGCGCAGCTCCAAACCAAAATACGCTCCTTGGCCGCGCCTGGTGATTGGTGGGTGCTATCCGGCAACTTACCGCGCGGCATCCCGGGGACATTCTACGCTGACTTAGTGAGAGATATCCAAAGTGAAGACGCACAGGCGTGCCTTGATACCAGCGGCGAGCCGCTGCGCCTTGGATACGCTGCCAACCCGCGATTGATAAAACCGAACTTAGTAGAATTCAGTGACCTGGTGAACTCACCAAAGCTAAACCAGGATGAAGCCTTATCGGCATCCAAGATGCTGCCTCAAGACAGCAACCAGCTTCTACTATTATCCATGGGTGAGCATGGTGCCTTGTTGAGGCACGGGGATCAAATATGGTTAGCCAAAGCGCCCGCAGTTGCAGTGAGGAACCCAATTGGAGCCGGGGATGCGCTGATCGCAGGATTCCTCGCTGCGCTGACCAGTGGGGAGCCTCTGCCAACAGCACTCCACTGGGGTGTTGCGAGCGGCAGCTATGCGGCAAGTTTACCTGGTACCACATTTGGCTCAATCGCAGATCTTGAACAGATTCTCCCGCTGATCCACAGCGAACAGCTCTGAGACGATCGCCGGGAAATGAAGCACTGCCATTCTTAAGAGTGGGGATTCCTGATCTGAGATGACTAAACCTTGAAAGAAGCCGAACAGCCGCCACCTGAGGGGTGCGATCGCCCCCGAACGCACAATCAAAGCATGCTAGAATAAGTTGTCATATTCGATTCGGAGCACGTTGAATGGAAATCGACTTACTTTATGGGCATACCGGCCTCACTGTTGAATTACCGGATTCAACACAAGTTATTCGTTCTATATACACCCCAGGTCTTCCAAACGAGTCCCAGGCGATCCGTTATGCGCTGAAAAATCCGATCAACTGCCCAAGTCTATCGAGCCTGGTACACCCCGGAGACAACGTCGTCATCGTCCATACCGATATCACCCGTGCTACTCCAAATGACCGCCTGCTGCCGGTTATCATCCAAGAGATCGAAGCTGCCGGTGTAGATCCTACCGCTATCACGCTGCTGAACGGGCTGGGGACTCACAGGCCTCAAACACCAGCTGAACTGAGGCAGATGCTCGGTGACCGGATAGTAGATGGCTACCGCTGTCTGCAGCATAGCGCCTTTGACGAAGCGAGTTTGGTCGAGCTTGGTCAAACATCATGCAGGCATCCAGTTCGCATAAACCGCACCTACATGGGTGCAGACGTACGTATCCTGACCGGTTTCATCGAGCCGCATTTCTTTGCTGGTTTCAGCGGCGGCCCCAAAGCTGTCCTGCCATCCCTAGCAGGTGCTGAGAGCGTCCAAACCAACCACAGTGTGGATTTCATCGCCCACCCAAAGGCCACTTGGGGTGTTACAACTGGGAATCCGGTCTGGGATGAGATGTCTGAAG
>Ga0209013_10003211_pt1 | contig 14606 bp, 16 predicted proteins | sample Cruoilmetagenom2_FD_187291 | JGI IMG/M metagenome (GOLD analysis project Ga0209013, IMG submission 187291) | Oil polluted marine microbial communities from Coal Oil Point, Santa Barbara, California, USA - Sample 2 (SPAdes) (version 2) | ecosystem: Environmental > Aquatic > Marine > Oil seeps ... | reverse complement strand
TTATAGATCTTGCCTAGAAATTTTTCCTGCAGTGCATAAGGAATCTCTTTATCCTCTTCCAAAGTCTGTGCATATCCCATGATAGAAGCTATAGGGTTACGAAATTCATGGGCAATCGCTGAGATCATATCTGCGCGCTGACGATTTTTAAGTTTAAGTTTTGCATTATAACGTTGCTTGACCTCTTCACGTTTCTTGGCACTGTCAAGTACCTTAATAAGGTTCTGATTGATATCTTCAAATTCTTGGGTAAAAAATTGTGCTTTATAATCTATTTTCTCTGTTTTTTCAAGATTATCCAAATATTGATTGATAATCAGCAGTTCCTTTTGCATACGTTCTGCTCCACGATAGATAGCATAAATAAATACTGAAAAACCTAATATTAACAACCCTATCGCTTTATAGGCAATATCATTTTCAGGAATGAAAACCAGAAAAATAATACTGAAAACAATGCCTGTAAACACAGCTAATGTGACTAGCCTAGCCATGATATATTCAGTAAAGTGAGGACGTCTATTCATAATACACTTACCTAATTCTCTTCTTCTATATCATTCAAATAGCCTAAAAAATCTTCTGTAACGAAATAACCAATCACAGATTCAAATACCTCTTGGTTTGGCTCCATAAAATAAAAGCTTGGAATAGCCCCTGTAAAATCAGCTATACGTTTAGCAGTGTCCTTATCTGATCTTTGTACTTTCAGTAAAATATAGGATTGTAATTTATCTTGTACACTTTGATCTGACAATGCACCTTTTTTCATTTTTGTACACCATTTACAACGTGGATCTTCTACCATGATCATCACATTTTTATGCTCTTTCTTTGCACGTTCAAAGGCATGATCCATATCTGTTTCCCAAATTAGCTTCTCAAAAGCTCCAAGCGTTTCTTCTTTTTTTTGCATGTTTTGGATTGTTTCATGTTTTTGACTTTTTAAAGTACTGACTTTAGATTCTTTTGCCTTTTCTTCACCACATGCCGGAAGAAACAATAGACCAAAAAATATAATAGCTGGTAAAATTATTCTCATATTTAACACTTATTTTTTATCTTTTTCTACATCATTGATATAAGAGATAAAATCTTCTACATTCACATAACCTAGAATTTCTTCTACAACTGCTTTGTTTTCTTTCATAAAGAAAATGGTAGGTACACCCTTTACTGGTGGCAATACAGACATCGCAGAAGGATCTTCTCTCATCACTTTGACTGTAATAAATTTTTCGAGTCTCTTTTCTATGGCCTCATCTGACAAAGTACGGTGTTTCAATTTTTTACACCATCTGCAGTTTTCACCCTCTACTAAAACCATTATATTTTTATGTTCTTTTTTTGCTAATGCAAATGCTGTATCGATATCTTTGACCCACTCTACTGAAAAGAGCGTACTTGAAAGAAGTAAGAGTCCTAATACTATTTTGTTCATATTGATCCTTAATTAAAATGTTTCACTGTATCTTTAAACACGGCACAAAGCGCTTCCACTTCTTTGATGGATGTTCTTTCATTCGGTGCATGAATTGTATCATTTATCACACCGAACTCTACAACATCGATACCAAATGCCCCCATAAATCTAGCGTCACTGGTACCACCTGCAGTGGAAAGTTTTGTTTCGAGTCCCGTAATATTTTTGATGCTTGAAGAGAGTTTCTTGACTATCTTTGAATCTCTTTTGGTGACAAACGGGTATGAGCCTTGTGTTAATTCCAAACTATAATCTAAGCCGTCAAAACATTTGGCTATGTGGAGTTTAACCTCTTCTTGTGTAGTTTTAGTGGAGTTACGTACATTAAACATCATTTTTAATACACCCGGTGTAACATTTGTTACTTCCATACCTGCACGGATATCAGTAATCACCATTTGACTAGGAGCAAAATCATCATCACCATTGTCAAGATTCACTCCTGCAATTTTGTCCAAAACAGTGGCTATTTGATGTACCGGGTTAATTGCCTTTTCCGGATAGGCTGCATGTCCCTGCTTTCCATTTAATGTTAAATATCCGTTAATGGAACCTCGTCTTCCTATCTTAATGGCATCACCAAATGCAGTCTCGCACGTTGGCTCTGCAACAATACAATAATCCGGTAAAAAGCCTATCTCTTTGAGGTGCTCAAGCATCACAACCGTACCGTACTTAGCATCCCCTTCCTCATCGGAAGTAAGCAGCACGGAGAGTGTACCCTCAAAATGCTCAATCTCTTTACACGTTTGTACAAAAGCAGCCACACCGCTTTTCATATCTTGTGTACCGCGGGCATAAATATTGCCCTCTTTGATCACTGGGACAAAAGGATTTGTGTCCCAGCCATCTCCTGCTGGAACTACATCTACATGACCGGCAAAACAAAGATGCGGTCCATCTGCAAACTTTTTACTTAACATGAGGTTTTTAACACCCTCTTTGTTTACATACATTGCTTCATAATCATCAAGGTACTCTTCTATGAACTTTAACGATCCTGCATCATCCGGTGTCAAAGATTCAAAACTCAACAGTTTGAGCAATAGGTCAACTACATTCATTCAGACTCATTTATTTATAAATTTTTCTATCATCGAGAGATACTCATCCAGATTTTCAAAACGGTGATTGCCACCATACTCAACGATAATTTTGTGTTTATTATAGAGAGATTGTGCTTTAGTATAATCTAACACTTCATCCCCACTTTGCAAAAGAAGTAAATATCTACCTTTATCTGGAGCTGTTTGTAACATTTTAAGTTGTTCTAAATAGACAGACTTAAATTCAAATACTTCTTCATCACAAAAACGTTTTTGCCACCCTGTATATGCAGCCAATGTTTCCCATGGTTGGGTTGATGGGTTAAGAAGTATTGCTTTCATACGGTATTTTTCAGCGAGAATTGTCGCATAATACCCGCCTAACGACGAACCTATGAGGATATCAACTTTTGAAGATTCTAAAATCTCTTCAATCGTATCTATAGCATCTATAGGTGAAGGAGGAAGATCCGGTGCAATCACATTGTCTACACCAAAATAAGATTTAAGGAGTAAAGATTTATTTCCCTCTCCACAAGAAGCAAAACCGTGAAGATAAAGGATTTTAAACATACTATTTTTCTATATCGCCACGATAAGTAACGATACCACCGAAGTGATTAAGTACACGGGTATGTCCATTTTGTCTAAATACATTTTGTACCTGTCCGCTTCTGCTGCCTGTACGGCAAGTAAAGACAACGGCTTTATCTTTGGTTTCATTAAAGAGTTCTTGTGCCCACTGCTGGAAAGAAGAAGTAGGTTTAAGCATATCGGCACCTTTAATGTGACCCATATTAAACTCCATATCTTCTCTTACATCAACCAAAAGGAAATCTACTTTTCCTTCCTCTCTTGCTTGTAATAAAGCATGAAGCTCTTCTGAATTGATGTCACTTTTTTCAAGTAATGTTTGCATGTTATTGTCTCCTGACATTAAAATAATCGCGTATTATAGTCAATCATTATTATAACTTGCTGTTAATTTAAAAATACTTTTTACTTAACTATGTTCTGATCTGTACTCAGGTGTACAAAAAATCTGGCAATGACACACACCATTTTCAGGAATCTCTTTTTCTATCGCAGGCTTACATGGACAGATTCTGTCATCTGTACTTTTAAATTTACCTGGTTTTGACTCATCTGGTTCAACCATAAAACAAGGACAAAATCTTTTACCAAAAAGTAATTTATGACGTGCAAGTCCCATGATCACGCCTTCATTGACATCTTCATTACTGTTATAGACCCAACCTTTACTTTCACATACTTTGTCTGTGAACTTCTGTGTTTTTTCCAACTCTGTTTTAAATTCTTCTGAATTCATATCTAATTGTTGCATACTTTGTATCCTTGAATGTCATGTTATGTTGTAGTTATATCTTAAACTAAATTAATATATAATAAGAGAAATCATAAAATGAACCATCATAAAATAAGGCACAGTATGCAAATAGATAACACCGTTTTAGCTAAACTTGAAAAACTCTCACACTTAAAAATCGATGACTCAAAAAAAGAAGAGGTCATAGAGCAACTTTCAGGTATCCTCAATTACGTAGATAATCTTAATGAACTTGACACAGATGCCTTGGACCCTTCATTTTCAACACTTGATGGTGGTACGCCTTTAAGAGAAGATACTCCTAGAGAAGCAAATAACATTGCAAAAGATATCTTGTCTCATGCTCCACAAGGTAAAGATGATTTCTTTATCGTACCAGCGATCATCGAGTAAATTACATTTATGTTAAAAATTTATGGTATTAAAAACTGTGACAGTGTCAGAAAAGCAATAAAATATCTTAAATCCCATGAGATAGCTTACGAGTTTATAGATTTTCGTGAAACCCCCGTAGATCAAAATACCATAGCTTCATGGTTAAAACATACCGATATACAAACCCTCTTCAATACCAGAGGCACGACCTACCGAACTTTAAAACTGAAAGAACTTGCTCTTTCTGACGAAGATAAACAACTATGGCTTGCAAAAGAGAACATGCTCATTAAACGACCGGTTATTGAGCTTGATAACAAGGTAATAGTTGGGTATAATGAGTCTCAATATCTAGAAACTATAACATTAAAAAAAGGATAATAATGGCTGCTTTTGATATCAAAAAACTGCTTCAAAGTGTTGTTACACATGGTGCATCAGACCTTCACCTCGTAAGTCGTACCGAACCACAAATAAGACTTGACGGTGTGCTTAAACCCGTAAATCTTCCTACACTTACAGGTGAGGATATTGAAGAGATGTGTTACTCGCTCATCACAGAGAAGCAAAAACAACAATTTGAAGAGTATGATGAACTTGACTTCGCACTTTTACTTCCAGGTATAGGACGATTCAGAGCGAACTATTACCGTACATTGGGTGATACTGCTGCAGCCTTCAGAATTATTCCTATTGACGTACCTTCATTAGATGATCTGGGTGCTCCTGAAGTTTATAAAAGTCTCATCAAAAGAGAAAAAGGGCTTATCCTGGTCACCGGACCAACAGGTTCTGGTAAATCAACAACACTAGCTGCTATGCTCAATGAAATAAACCTTCATGAACAAAAGCACGTTATCACAGTTGAAGATCCTGTGGAATTTATCCACCAGAACAAAAAATGTGTTTTCTCGCACAGGGGTGTAGGTGAAGATACTGCTTCTTTTGCAAAAGCACTCAAATATGCTATGCGTCAGGATCCAGACATCATACTCATCGGGGAGATGAGAGATAAAGAAACGATAGAAGCAGGTCTTACCGCGGCTGAAACAGGTCACCTTGTATTTGGTACGCTTCACACCTCTTCTGCACCAGGAACTATTAACCGTATTATCGATGTATTTACAGGGGATGAGCAACCACAAATTAGAGCAATGATCGCTTCTTCTTTGGTTGCGGTTATCGCACAGGCACTTCTTCCTAAGTTAGGGGGCGGTCGTGTGGCTGCTTCAGAGATTCTGGTTACCAATCACGCGATTTCAAACCTTATTCGTGAAGATAAAGTACACCAGATTTATTCACAAATGCAACTAGGTCAAGGTGATACAGGTATGCAAACGCAAACACAGGCACTGCTTAAATTCCTCAAAGACGGGAAGATAAGTCGTGAAATCGCTGTACAATATGCCAACAGACCGGATGAAGTTTCCAAACAAACAATGATGTAAGCAAAAATATCTCTAAAAGTATTTTTAGAGATATATAGATACAATACGCAAAATTATAGTAAAGAATAGGGGATAATGATATGGATTTTTCAATGGAAAGTTTTTCAATGATGGACTTTAATTACTTTGATGTCACGATTTCAGCCATAGTACTGATATTGGGGATCAAAGGTTTTATGCAGGGATTTATCAAAGAGGTATTTGGTCTCTTAGGTCTTGTAGGCGGAGTGTACTTTGCCTCTAGACTTTCTGATAAAGCTGCAACATTTATTGATACAAACTTTTTACATTTAGAGAATGCATCATTACTTAAACTCATTGGTTTCCTTGCAATTTTAATCGTTATTTGGTTTAGTGCTACCATCCTTGGTACTATCTTTTCCAAACTGACCAGTGAGAGTGGTTTAGGTTTTCTCAATCGTCTTTTTGGTTTCATCGCAGGAGGAGGAAAGTATTTCCTTATTTTTGCGTTGATCGTGACTGCTTTATCAAATGTTACACTTGTGAAAGATAATTTAGAAAAATATGTAAATGATTCTGTACTTTATCCATACCTTAAAGAAGCAGGTTCATACCTTATCAATCTTGATACCTCTGATTTGGGCTTAACTGTCTCTGATGCAACAGAGGTCGTTGCTCCTACTGATATGAATGCTTCAGTTGAAACGAATGTTTCAGTTGAGACAAATGCTTCAAGAACTGAAAGCAATACCACTACAGAAAAATAAGGTTCAGTATGATCGCATATCCTCTACTTTTAGAAAAGTTCCAAACACTTCTAAAAGAAAACTCACTTAAGTTCACGAAACAACGGGAACTTGTATTAAAGTTCCTTTATGAAAATGATGGACACTTTACCCCTGAGGATATTTATACATTACTAAAAGAGCAATACCCTGAAGTCAATATCGGTATTGCTACTGTATATCGTACGCTTACTTTACTTGAAACGTCACAGATCGCAAGTTCTATCTCATTTGGCGTACAAGGGAAAAAATATGAACTTGGTCTCAAAAAACACCATGATCATCTCATCTGTACTAACTGTGGTGACATTATAGAATTTTTCGATGAAATCATTGAAAGCAGACAAGAAGAGATAGCCAAAAGATTCAATTTTCAAATGACAGACCATACGATGAAGATCATAGGTCTTTGTGAAAATTGTCAATTAGTAGACTTAACCCGCTCATAAACATAACAAATTGTATGAGGTTACTAAAAAAGTAGCCTCTGCGTCAAAGCAGTCTATAGAGCTTGACTCTATAAGGTGTTCAATAACTAGATAAACAACAGGAGACAGCTTGATATTTGAAAATCAATATATTCAAGAACGAATCAAAAAAACAGAGAAACTAAGAGAAGAAGGTATCAATCCTTACCCTAACCAAATACAAAAAGGAACCCCTTCTACACAGTTTTTAGAAGAGTGTGCTTATATCAAAGAGCAAGAGAGTGATGAGAAAAAAGATGAAAATAAAACTTACTCACTTACAGGTAGACTCAAATTTATTCGTATCATGGGAAAAGCTGCTTTTGCAAAGATAGAAGATGCAGAGGGTTTGGTTCAGATCTATTATAATAGAGATGAACTTCCGGAAGGTTTTTATAATAATGTAGCAAAGAAACTCTTTGAGGTTGGAGATATCATCGAAGCAACAGGGTATCCATTCGTTACGCAAACAGGTGAACTCACCCTTCACTGTAAAGATATGAAAATCGTCTCTAAATCTATCTCTCCATTGCCTGAAAAGTTCCACGGACTGCAAGACCATGAGCTTAGATATAGACAACGTTACCTTGACATGATCATGAACCCTGAGGTAAAAGAAAATTTTGTGATGCGTAGTAAGATCGTTTCACTTGTAAGAAGATTTTTTGAAGACAAAACATTTTTAGAAGTAGAAACACCAATGATGCATCCTATCCCTGGTGGAGCAAATGCAAAACCATTCATTACACACCACAATGCACTTGATGTTGAACGTTATCTGCGTATCGCACCAGAACTTTACCTCAAGCGTCTCATTGTTGGTGGTATGGAAGCTGTATTTGAGATCAACAGAAACTTTAGAAATGAAGGGATGGACCATACCCACAACCCTGAGTTTACAATGATAGAGTTCTACTGGGCTTACAAAACATACATCGAATTGATGGAAATTACTGAAGAGTTATTTGACTACCTCTTTGATAACCTTGGTCTTGAGAGAAAACTGCCTTATGGTGACGTTGAAATAGACTTTGCAACACCATTTGCGAAAATACCATACATCGAGTCACTCACAAGCATTGGTGGTGTACCTGCAGATGTTGCTACAGATAAAGAAAAAGCATTGGCTTATCTTAGAGAGCATAATGTAAAAGTGGATCCTAACCTTACGTTGGGTTACCTGCAGGCTGAACTCTTTGATGAATTTGTTGAGGGAAAACTCATCAATCCTACCTATATCACAGATTTCCCAGTCGATATCTCACCACTGGCAAGAAGAAGTGATGACAATCCGGATATTGCAGAGCGTTTTGAACTTTTCATGGCAGGTAAAGAGATTGCCAACGGTTTCTCTGAGCTCAATGATCCTATCGATCAGTATGAGAGATTTAAAGGACAAGTGGATGCTAAAGAAGCTACGGGTGATGATGAGGCAATGCATATGGACACTGACTATGTTAAGGCACTTAGCTATGGTATGACACCAACAGCTGGTGAGGGTATTGGTATAGACAGACTTGTCATGATGCTTACTAATCAACACAGCATCCGTGATGTACTTCTCTTCCCGGCTATGAAACCTGAAGCTCCACGCCCTGAGCTTGCACCTATCTGTGAAGTTGAGAATAAATGTAAAAAATGTGGTAACGAAAATATAGAAGAACTTAAACCCGCTAAAAAAGGCAAAGGTATGTTCTGTATGGATGTAGCTGCCTGTAAACAAAGAGTGCAAGAGAAGCAAAAGTAAAATTTGGATATAAATCCAATAATAAACCTAACAAAGGATACCGTATGAGTTATGCTATAGAAACATTTGACCCAGAGATTTTTGAAGCGATTGAAAATGAGAGAGAAAGACAAACAGATCACTTAGAGATGATCGCCAGTGAAAACTTCACGATTCCTGCTGTTATGGAAGCAATGGGTTCTGTTTTTACAAACAAGTATGCTGAGGGTTACCCATATAAAAGATATTATGGTGGATGTGAATTTGCAGACGTTGTAGAGCAACTTGCTATCGACAGAGCTTGTGAGCTTTTTGACTGTAACTATGCCAATGTGCAACCGCATTCAGGATCTCAGGCAAATGGAGCTGTGTATGCAGCACTTCTTAAAGCCGGAGAGAAGATCCTTGGGATGGACTTAAGTCACGGTGGTCACTTGACACATGGTTCAAAGCCAAGCTTTTCTGGTAAAAACTACTCATCTTTCACTTATGGTGTAGAGCTTGATGGTCGTATCAACTATGATAGAGTACTTGAGATCGCTAAGATCGTACAACCTAAGATCATTGTATGTGGTGCTTCTGCTTATGCCAGAGAGATAGACTTTAAAAAGTTTAGAGATATCGCTGATGAAGTTGGTGCTATCCTTTTTGCAGATATCGCTCACATTGCAGGTTTGGTATGTGCAGGTGAACACCCTAGCCCATTCCCATATGCAGATGTAGTCACAACAACCACGCATAAAACACTTGCTGGACCTCGTGGTGGTATGATAATGACAAATGATGAAGATACAGCGAAAAAGATCAATTCAGCTATCTTCCCTGGACTCCAAGGTGGACCACTTGTACATGTGATCGCTGCGAAAGCTGTTGGATTCAAACATAACCTCAGTGATGAGTGGAAAGTACATGCTAAACAAGTAAAAGCAAATGCGAGTAGACTTGCTGAAGTACTCGTTGAAAGAGGCTATGATGTTGTCTCTGGCGGTACAGATAATCACCTTGTACTGGTTTCATTCCTTGACAAAGATTTCTCTGGTAAAGATGCAGATGCTGCGCTCGGTGCAGCAGGTATCACAGTAAATAAAAACACGGTTCCTGGTGAGACAAGAAGTCCATTTGTAACTTCAGGTGTACGTATCGGTTCTCCTGCCCTTACAAGCAGAGGGATGAAAGAGAAAGAGTTTGAACTCATTGCAAACAAGATCGCTGATGTACTTGACAATGTTAATGATGCTGCACTTCATGCAACTATCAAAGAAGAGATGAAAGTACTGGCACAAGATTTTGTTATCTATGACAAATCTATCTACTAAGGTCTGACAATAAAAGTTTTAGATTTAGATCTTTTTGATGACCATTATTACATCAAAAGAAATACGATTGTTGAACAAATACAGTTTGACAATCGTACCTTTTATGCCAAATTTGAACGCATAAATGAACCACTTACACCTCTGCTGTTTGAGCAACACCAAAATAGACAATATAGTATCGCAGCACCCCTACTTAAAGATAACCATACCAACTATCTGCTGATCGAATATAAAGGTGACGAACACAAAAGATTTCAACATCTTATCAAGCACCTGTTTAAAACACTAAACATCACTGACTATCATATCTATCAAGGTAAAGATATTGAACGCTTACAAGTCTTTATAAGTGTAAAACAACTTACATTAGAAGAGGCAGATGCCCAACTTCAGACACTTTCAAATGCACTCAAAGAAAAAATGACTAAAAAGTGGAAATGTTTACCTTCAATTACACTGCCAGAAGCATATAATATCGTCACACTACCCTATAGTAGTCTCTAAAATTTAAATAATATATATAAATATGATATAATCAATTCAAATTTATATCTGGAGACCCTCCCCTTATGCATGATCACAATCTTGATGACCTGATTATCGATAATATCGAACCTAAAAATAGTAAAACCAAAAGCTTTTTAACCATTATCGCATTATTGATCGTTGTATTGATCGTGGCTATTATACTCACTAAAATTTTACTCAAAACCCCAAATAGCAACGGGCTTGCTTTTGAAGAAAATATAACAGAGATGATAGCGCCAGAGCTGCAGCTAAAAGAGACTCCTCAGCCACAAAAAGCAAAAGAAGAGCCATCTCTTTCAAACATTATCGAGAGTAAACTCAAAGCACCAGTTTCTGAAACAAAAAAACCGGCTGTAGTGATTAAACAAGAAGAACCAAAACCAGAAATAAAACTACTAGAAATACCTAAAGCAGTAGAAACAAAAAAAGAACCGGTACTTTCAAACATACTGCATCAAGAGATCAAAGCACCAGTTTCTGAAACAAAAAAGACAGTCGTAGTTCAAGAGCCATTGCCAACTATAAAAGAAAAAGAAGCAAAAGATACAGCTGACATAGCATACTGGGAAGCTGTGCAAGAGAAGAGAAAGGCCGAACAAGCAGTTAAAGAAGCAGTGACACTCAAAGAGCCAACTGTCGTGATTAAAGATGAGAAAACGAAAGAAGTTGTTAAAGAGGCTGTTCAAATTAAAGAACCTGTTAAACCTAAAAAAGTAAAAGCTCCTGTAGTAAAAACACCTAAACCAGTGGTAACCCCAGTAACAAAACCGGTGAAAAAACCTGTAGCTGCCAAACCTGTTCCTAAATCTGTATCTACAAAAAGATACTATGTACAAGTAGGTGCTTATAGAAACAAACCTAGCGCACGTTTCATGTCGGTCATTCGAAACAATGGGTACAAATATAGAATTACAAAACCTGATACAAACGGCATAAAAAAAGTACTTATAGGACCTTATAGAGACAGAGCATCAGTAAATCGTGCTCTCATCCAAGTAAGAGACCGTATTCATAAACGTGCTTTTGTAGTAAAAAGGTAAGTCAAGATGCATAAAACAATACTTTTTGATCAACTCACTCCTGTTGCTCTGTATGGAAAAATAAAAGAAATTTTTCCAAATGAAGTCACTATGCTTTTTGAGAGTGTCGTAAATACCAGTGATGGTAATTTTTCTTTCATCACTATAGGTGCACAAGAACGCCTCAGCTATAAAGATAAAACAACTACTTATACCGATAGAAGCGGTACTAAAAAAACGTTAAAAGAAGACCCATTCAGTTTTTTAAAAACGTATTATAAATCTGTGGACAAAGATGCTTATAAAGAAAAGGCTTTGGAAGTCGGCTTCTCTTTTGTCGATGGATTTATCGGTTTCATCGCTTATGATATGGTAAAAGTATTTGAACCTGTACTTGAAGAGAGTATGGATGATCTACTTGATCCTCTAAATACGCCAGACCTTGATCTGGTACGTCCTAAGATCATTATTGCATATTCACACAAGAGTGCAAAACTTACAATGATATTGAATGATAATTCGATGAACGAGGGAATTACTGCTATTGAAGAGATCTTGAGCAATACTTGTACCCCTATGCCACTTAAAGCTGTACAACTTGAGGGAGAAGGCAGTTTCAGTATAGATGAAGAGCGTTTCAAAGAACTGGTTGTAGAGTCTAAAGAAAACATACGTTCTGGAGATATTTTCCAAATACTTTTAGCCAATAGATACACACAAAAAGGGAAGATAGACCCATTGAGTTTTTACAGAATACTACGTTCTAAAAACCCTTCACCTTATCTTTTCTTGCTGGACTATGAAGAGTTCTCTATCTGTGGTTCTTCACCAGAAGTGATGGTACGTTTGACAGAAGGTGAAATACTTCTACGTCCTATCGCAGGTACGCGTAAACGAGGTAAAAACCACCATAGAGACAGAGAGTTAGAACTTGAGATGTTAAACGATCCTAAAGAGTGTGCAGAACACCTTATGCTTATAGACTTAGGTCGAAATGATGTAGGTCGTGTGGCACAGACAGGTACAGTGAAAGTCACAGATATGATGCGTGTGGAAAAATACTCTCACGTCATGCACATGGTATCGGATGTTGAAGGCATGTTGCAAGAAGATAAAGATATGTTTGATCTCTTTGCTGCTACCTTTACTGCAGGAACCATGACAGGTGCCCCTAAAATAGAAGCGATGAAGCTCATAGCCCAATATGAAGGTCTCAAACGTGGTTTCTACTCCGGTTCTGTAGGCTACTTCTCTTTTGACGGGAACATGGACTCAGCCATTGCTATACGTACTTCACTCATCAAACCAGACAGTATTACGCTACAGGCTGGTGCCGGTGTTGTTGCAGACTCACAGCCAGAGTTGGAATACCTGGAAGTGAAAAATAAACTGGGAGCGCTGCTCTCTACACTGAAAGAAATGGAAGCACTTTAAAGATGAGCAAAGCACTCTTTGCCATCTTTGGAAATCCTGTCTCTCACTCTAAATCTCCATTGATGCATAACCTCTCTTTTCAAGGACTTGATTTTGACGGATGTTATGCACGTTATCTCCTTGAAGATGGAGAAAAGCTCAAGGAAACATTCTTTTCACTTGGTTTAAAAGGTATCAACATCACCGTACCTCACAAAGAGTATGCTTATGATGCCTGTGATGTGTTAGATCCCTTTGCCAAAAAAGTGGGTGCGGTCAATACTATCGTTGAAAAAGATGGGAAGCTCTATGGATATAATACGGATGCACCAGGTTTTTTAAAAGCCATCTCAGAATTTGAAAATGTCAAAACCGTACTTTTTTTAGGTGCTGGTGGTACAGCAAAATCTACATCAGTCATACTCAAAGAAGCAGGCTATGATGTGACTATCCTGAATCGAAGTGAAGGCAGGCTCACATACTTTAAAGAAAATGGCTTTAAGACATATACCTTTGATGATTTTACCTCCCAATCCTATGACTTGATCATCAATATGACTTCAGCAGGACTTGAAGATGATTCCCTCCCCGCTCCTTCACAGATACTGGAACAGGTCATCCCCACAGCCAAAGCCTGTGTAGATGTCATCTATGGGAAAGAGACACCTTTTTTAAAACTTGCTAAAACGTATAAGAAGCCGACAAAAGATGGATCTGATATGCTGCTCTATCAAGGTATCATCGCTTTTGAATACTTCACTGAACATGCTTATACATTTGACGAGATAAAAGCACATATGCAAAAAGCATTTATCTTATGAAAAAGATTTTCATAGGCTTCATTTTTTTATTGCTTATGGTCACAGGAATTATTTGGTTTAGCCTTCCTAAAATTGCCCCCTACTACACCCAACTTACTAAAACACGTGTTGGTTTAAATCTTGACCTTCAACCAAAAGCACAAAAAGATGCACATTTTGTCGGTTCTCAAAAATGTAAAGAGTGTCATGAGGAAGAGTCTCATGACTGGAAAACCTCCTTGCATTCAAAAATGATACAAGAGATAAAAAGCGATCCTTCTGCAGTCGTAGCAGACTTTACGCAGCTCCCTTCTGATGCAGATTTTACACTTGCTCAAGCTGTGTACACAGTAGGAAGTAAATTTAAACAACGCTATATGATTCCTGCAACTATCAACAACAAAGAAGACTTTAGGCTCGGAAACTATCAATGGAATGAAGAGACAAAGAAATGGCAGCCATTCAAGCCTTACAAATACTGGTACAAAGATGCATATCCACATGACAATAAGGAATTTCCCACATCCAACACATGTGACGGCTGTCACTTTACAGGGTATATGTCAACAGGTAAACGTATAGAACCTTCTATCTCTTGTGAAAGTTGCCATGGCCCTGCCAGTAAACACGTAGAAGATCCAGATAGTCCTGTCTTTAAGGCCAGTATTTCTGACCCTATCCGTACCAATGAGGTGTGTTTTCAATGCCATATGAGAAATAGAGATAAAAGACTCGAAACACAAAACATGCAAATAAAAGATCTGTGGATGGAGGCAAAAGATTATCCCGACGGATACGAACCGGGCAAGCCATTGATAAGCTACAAACTGCCTGCCCCTTTTGCATTAGGAGAAGAGACAAAAGAATTTTGGGCAAATGGTGCAGCTAAGA
>Ga0209013_10003210_pt1 | contig 14611 bp, 13 predicted proteins | sample Cruoilmetagenom2_FD_187291 | JGI IMG/M metagenome (GOLD analysis project Ga0209013, IMG submission 187291) | Oil polluted marine microbial communities from Coal Oil Point, Santa Barbara, California, USA - Sample 2 (SPAdes) (version 2) | ecosystem: Environmental > Aquatic > Marine > Oil seeps ... | reverse complement strand
TAAGATCATATCCAACGATTGTTTTTTTAGATGAAAATGGAGAGTTTTTATCACCAGTTATAGGCTATAAAACACCTCAACAATTAGAATTGTATTTAAAATTGTTTAAAAATGACGAGCATATTAATATGAAAACACAAGATGAGTTTAGTGTGTATTACAAAGCTTTTAAGCCTGAGTTTACTAATTAAAGGCTATTAAAACTTTATTATAAAGGCTCCCTTTTTTGTCGTCTGATGAAAAGGGAGTTTCTGTTTTCTGCAAGTCGCTTCCCATCGTTTTATATAAGACGTATAATTACTGCCATCAGCAATAATAACTTTTGGATGTATAGAATCGATTAAGCGTTGTAAGTTTACCCTTGGTGAATGTCTTAATAAAATATAATCTGGTTTAAAAGATTTTATATTATAAACAGCAAGACTATCAATAATTAAAAGCTTTTTATTGTTAATAGAGTAGATAGACCGAAGTGAATCTTTATTCACATATTTGATGTGATTTGCAACAGTATAATTTCTTATGGTTTTATCTTTTTGATTTGTGAGACTATCGAAATCATTATAAATAGTGATTTTATTATTGGTTTTATAGCCTATTAAAGTAAATCGATTTTTATGAAAAATAATAAGTTCATTAGTGTTTTTAGTTTCATAAATAATATAAATAAAGACTATTTGAATACTAATTATTGCTATTAAAACTAATTTTATTCGTTTAGCATTTACCTTTTTTAATAGTTGTACTAAAGATGTAATTAATATATAAAAGCTGAAGAGATATAATATTCCAAATGAGATGTCTTTAAATATGAATTGCTCTTGGTTAGCAATCCAATTCATAAAATAGTTCATATAACTAATAATGCTACCAAATGTATCAGCAATAAACTCAGGTAAAATATTTATTATTGCTAAAGCAATGACTACTATTCCAAATCCCAAAATAAATCCAAGTAATGGAATAATAACTAAATTAGAAATCATAAATAAACCTGGGAATTGATGAAAATAAAATAAGCTAATTGGTAATACTCCAACTTGAGCGGCAAGTGAGACTGTAAATACTTGCCATAGTTTATCAATAATTTTGAATCTAGGTTTCCAAATTTTATAAAGTAATGGTTGGATTGAAACAATACCTAGAACAGCTAAATAACTTAGTTGAAATCCGACGTCAAATAAAAACAAAGGTTTGAATAGAAGCAAGAAGAACATTGAAATAGCCAATGTATTATAAATGTTAGTAGGTCGTTTTATGTTTATTCCTATTGCAACTACACTAAACATAGTTACTGCTCTAGTTACTGAAGCAGATAAACCTGCAATTATTGCAAAACTCCAAAGTAAACCAATAATAATTATAGTTTTTATTAACCGCCCATATTTTATAGTCTCAATTGGCTTTAGAACATAGTTTAAGAGTATTAAAATAATGCCAACATGTAATCCAGAAACAGCGAGCATATGTACTGCTCCTGCATTTATATAGTTGTTGTAAATCTGTTCATTTATATCTTGGCGTTGTCCTAGCAACAGCGCATTTATTATTGATAATTCATCAACTGAAAAATTGTATAATTCTAGTTTTTTGTTGATTATGTTTCTAAGTTGCGCAGCAAAACCAGACAGTGTAATTGTTTTAGTTCTTATTTTATGAAGCGTATGGTTTTGTGTATAAATCTGATGATAGATGTATTGTTTCTCTAAATAGGTTTTATAGTTGAATTGATTTGGGTTTAATGGACTCTTTATGGTTTTAAAGTTCGTTTTAGTAACCAATATGTCATCAACATTTAAAAGTTGTTTTAATGTGTCTTTTTTTATGTTTAATAAAAGTTTTCCTCTTAAATTTTTAGTATCAATCTTAATGATATCAATAGCATATTTGTCATAATAAGGATTCATTTTTAGAACTTTTCTAATTCTAAAAGTAATAGTGTAGGGCTTGTTTTCTTTTATTTCTAATTGTGAATAATGATTAATGAAATTCTTTTGATCATGAAGGTTTTCAACTAAAATACCAATAGTTATAGTAGTTAAAAATGCTAGTAATCCAAACCAAATATTTTTAGTAAACTGTCGTTTAGCTTTTATAAAAGAGATGCTTAATACAACCAATAATAGCGTTATGGTGTAATAAGTATAAACTAAAGATATTTGAAAAAAAAAGGATACTAGAATGCCTATACTTAAGCAAATGGTTAATTTAATTATTATAAAATCAAGGAGTTTCACATCCTTAATATAGTAAATATTCTATAAAATAACGATTAAATCAAGTAAATTTTCTATAAGACTCTTCGTGCTTGAACAAATGCATAGTACCAATAACGTTCTGCCAAAGATGAAGTAATTACACCTTTACTAGTTGTTGAGTGAATAAATTCAATACGCCCTACTCTTGAAGATACTACTAAACCAACATGATTAATTTTACGACTATTCTTTTTTGTAGCAAAGAATAATAAATCTCCTTTTTCAACTTTCTTTATATCTACCCAATTCCCTTGGATAGCCATGTCTCTCGAAATTCTTGGAATAGAAATATTCTCTTTTTTAAAAGCAATGTAAATAAGACCAGAACAGTCCATGCCTTTACTGGTTGTCCCTCCGTATTTATATTTTACACCTTCAAATTGTTTAGCATTATTAATAATTTTTGTTGCTAACTTAGAATTATTAGTAGTAATTGTTTTAGTAGTTTTTGCAGTATTCTTTTTAGTGACAACATTCTTCTTTGATTTACAAGAAATAAAACCGACTAGAATAAGTAGGATTATGGCAATTCTTCTCATAAAGGTTTACTTATTAATGGCATTATATATTAGCTGTGCAGTTTTTTTACTTGCACCTTTTCCTCCTAGTTTTTTCTCTAATTCGTAATAATTTATAAAGAATTTCGTGCGTTCGTATTCATCTAGGATTATGTCTAGTTCTTGTTTAAGTTTTTTAGAATGAAACTCATTTTGAATTAATTCAGTAACGACTTCTTCATTCATAATTAAATTTACTAATGAAATATATTCTAAATTCACAAGGCGTTTTCCAATTTGGTAAGATAACCAACTGCCTTTATAGCAAACTACTTGAGGTATTTTAAATAAAGCTGTTTCTAGTGTTGCAGTTCCAGAAGTTACTAAAGCAGCACTAGAGACACTTAATAAATCGTATGTTTTATTAGATATAAAATGCACATTGGCATTTTTAATAAAAGGTGTGTAAAAACTATAGTCTTGACTAGGAGCACCAGCAATTACGAATTGGTAATCCGGATAATAGTCAACAATGCTTAGCATCACAGAAAGCATTTTTTTAATTTCTTGTTTTCTGCTTCCTGGTAACAATGCAATAATAGGTTTATCGTTTAACTCATGTTCAGCTCTAAAAGCGTATTCATCAATAAGAACCCTATCTGAAATGGCATCAATTAAGGGGTGGCCAACAAAATGTACAGGGTAATGATGGGATTTTTCATAGAATTCTTTTTCAAAAGGTAAAATAACATACATCTGGTCGACATCATGTTTTATAGCCTTAATTCTATTTTCCTTCCATGCCCAAATCTGTGGTGAAATATAATAATGTGTTTTAAATCCTTTATTTTTTGCCCATTTAGCAATTCGCAGATTAAAACCAGGGTAATCAATAAAAATAATAACATCAGGATTAAAATCTTCAATATCTTTTTTGCAAAAAGATAAATTACTAAATATTGTTTTTAAATTCAATATGACTTCAGCAAAACCCATAAAAGCCAAGTTCTTGTAATGTTTCACTAAGCTGTTATTAACATTTTGCATGAGATCTCCTCCCCAAAATCTAAAACTTGCATTTACATCTTCTTTAAGTAATGCTTTCATTAGATTAGAGCCATGTAAATCTCCTGAGGCCTCGCCAGCTATAATGTAGTATTTCATTCAGCTACAAAAATTTAAATATAAAAGTGACTACAGCAATTAAAACAGTTGCTAATAATACACCTCGAGCACGATAATCTTGCTTCTTTTTTATAAAGATAAAAAAAGCAATTAAATTAAGTATTGCCCCAAGGCTAATAAGTTTACCAAGAAAATCTTCATTAGATGCTGCTTTTATAACCTTAATAAAATCATCTCCATTTCCTAAAAGTGTAGAAGCAAAAAACAATCCTGTTGTATTGGCAATAATACCAACAACTACACCAATAAATATTTCTTTTTTAATCATTAAAATCCCAAGTTTTTAAGTTTTGAATGCTATGATGAGCAGTTAAATCAAACTGAACTGGTACTACAGAAACATAGCCATTTGTTAAAGCCCATTCATCAGTTTCTTCACCTTTATCTAAATTAACGAATTTTCCTGTAAGCCAATAATAATCTTTTCCTTGAGGTGTTTTACGTTTGTCAAACTCTTCAACCCAATTACCTTTAGCTTGCCTGCAAATTTTCACGCCTTTAATATCCTTTTCTGAAAGATTAGGGATGTTTACATTAAGTAAAACGCCCTCATTTAATTTATAGTTTAATACATTTTGCACTATTTTTTTTACATAATGTTTAGAAGCTTCAAAATCAGCATTGTAATTATAATCAAGTAGCGAGAATCCAATAGCAGGAATACCTTCAAACCCTGCTTCAATAGCGGCACTCATAGTTCCAGAATAAATGACATTTATTGAAGAATTTGAGCCATGGTTAATACCAGAAACACATAAATCAGGTGTTCTCTCCAGTATTTCATTTACAGCTAGTTTAACACAATCGGCTGGAGTGCCAGAACAACTATATTCTATTTGATTTTTGTCATCAATTATGACTTTTTCAACAAAAAGAGTGGAATTTATAGTAATAGCATGCCCCATTCCGCTTTGTGGACTGTCTGGGGCTACAACAACAACATCTCCTATTTCATTCATAACTTCAATTAAGGCTCTAATTCCGGGTGCAGAAATGCCATCATCATTAGTAACTAAAATAAGTGGTTTGTTTGCCATGTTTGATTGATTAAAAACGCTGCTAAAATACATAAATTACAAAGTAAATATTAAATTTATTCTGTTTAACAAAAAATTAGTAACTATTTGACTTTATTGGCATGGTTTTTTCTTTATTTTAGTAGAAAATATTTTCAGTGCTATGCGATGCGAGTTTTATTTGTATGAATTGCAAAAACAATAAAGTAATCTCATAAACGTTAAAAAATAAATATGATTAGATTTATGAAAAGGAATTATAATAGTTTAGTATTAGTTCTCTTGTTGGCTTTTGCATCTTGTAGCTTTACAGCAAAAATTGACAATGATCCAGATAAAGACAAATTGCTTATTCAAGTGATTACGTTTGCTTTAGAAAAAATGCATTTTGATCCAAAAGATGTTAATGATGAGTTTTCTGCTGAAGTGTTTTCAAATTATTTAGACCAATTAGATCCTCTTAAGCGATATTTTTATAAAGCAGATATCAAAGAATTTGAAAAATTTAAAATGGAAATTGACGATCAAATTAAAGCTAATGACATCTCATTTTTTAATTTGACGCACCAGCGCTTAGAACAGCGTATTGAAGAGGCTAAAACGATTTATAAGGATGTGCTTGTTACACCTTTTGATTATAATATTGAAGAAAGCTTTTTAACAAATTATGAGGATATAGATTATGTGAAGAGTAAAAAACAAATGAGAGAACGTTGGAGACAGCAACTTAAATTTTCTACAATATCTAATTATGATGATTTAATTTCTGAACAAAATAATACGAGTGATATTGAGAATAGTGATGACGAAAATTCTATAGGTCAAGTATCTAAAACAGAAAAAAAGCCATTAGTACAAATGGAAAAAGAAGCTCGGGAGGAGACATTAAAATCTATTGATATGTATTTTAATGATTTTATTGATGATATGGAGCGAAGACAATGGTTTGGAATTTATGTAAATGCTATTGTATCAGAGTTTGATCCACATACAGCGTATTATGCACCTAATGATAGAGATGTTTTTGACCAAAGAATGTCTGGTAAGTTAGAAGGGATTGGAGCTAGATTACAAAAGAGAATGGGTAACACTAAAATAGTTGAACTTATTTCAGGTGGCCCAGCATGGAGAGGTAAAGAGCTAGAAGCGGGAGATCTTATTATAAAAGTACGTCAAGAAAACGAAAATGAGGCTGTTAATATTGTAGGTATGCGATTAGACGATGCTATAAAACTAATTAAAGGGCCTAAAGGAACTAATGTAACATTAACTGTAAAAAAATTAGACGGATCTTATAAGGATATAACTATAACTAGAGATATTGTTGAGATTGAAGAAACTTATGCTAAGTCATCAATAGTTGATAAAAATGATAAACGATTTGGAGTAATCAACTTACCTCAATTTTATGCTGATTTTAAAGATTATAAAAAAATAAATGCTGCTTCAGATATTAAAAAAGAGATTGAAAGATTGAAGGCACAAGGGATGCAAGGTTTAGTTCTCGATTTAAGAAATAATGGTGGGGGTTCGTTACAAACGGTTGTAGATATGGCTGGTTTATTTATTAAAGATGGACCAATTGTACAAGTTCGTTCAACAGGCGAAGCAAAAGAAGTTTTGAGAGATCACGATAAGTCTATAATTTGGGATGGACCTTTAGTTATATTAGTAAATGAGTTTTCTGCATCAGCATCAGAGATTTTGGCTGCAGCTATGCAAGATTATAAACGAGCTATTATTATTGGAGGTAAGCAAACTTTTGGGAAAGGAACAGTTCAGAATTTTTTAGACCTTAACAGAATGGTGCGAAATAATTCAAATGGAGATTTAGGAGCGCTTAAACTAACAACACAAAAATTTTATAGAATTAATGGAGGATCAACTCAATTAGAAGGGGTGAAAAGTGATGTTGTTGTTCCAGATCGATATAGCTTTATTAATGTAGGTGAGAAAGATCAAGAAAACCCTTTGCCATGGGATAAAATTGACGCTGTAGATTATACATATTGGGATAGTTATTATGATTATGAGCAGACTATTAAAAATAGTAATGAAAGAATGAGTAATAATGAACAGCTTAAGCTAATAGAAGAAAATGCAAAGTGGTTGAAAACTAAAATGGATGAAGATACACATGCATTAAACTATGAAAAGTATAAAGCTAAATTATTAATGAATGAAGAAGAAGTTGAACGTTTTAAAGAAATTTCTGAATATAAAACAAATTTAACTTTCGAATCACTTCCTTATGAAAAAGAACTTTTTGTTTCTGATTCTATTTTAGAAGAAAAGAGAGAGCGTTGGCATACAAATTTAAGTCAAGATGTATATATGGAAGAAGCTCTAAATGTGCTTGAAGATTTAAAAGCATCTTACGCTATAAAAAAAGTCGCCAAATTAAAAGATTAAAGAATATATGAGTATTAAAGCAAGCTCATTAAGTAAATTAGCGCTCCAAAAATTCAAAACGAGTTTTTGGGGCGTTTTTAGTTTTTGCTTTATTGTATTAGTAGGTCTGGTTTCTGTTTTTGCTTACCTTTTTGCTCCCGACAATTCGCAATATGCTAATCAAATGCATTTGGCAATTCATTCTAAAAAACCAGGTTTTAGTGTAAATATTCTTACTATACCTTCTAAGCTAGATGAAGAACAAGGTTTTTTTGATAAAATATTCTTTGGAAGTAAAAATACTAATACCGAAATACCTATTACAAATTATTTTATTAAAAATAAAAATTTAACCTATACAGAGTATGCTTCAGATGGCCTAATTGGTCTCACAAAGAGTATTGAATTAGATGTCTTTCCTAATAGTAGTGTAGATGACTTTATTGTTGAGAAAAAATTTGTTTTTGGGACAGATAAATATGGAAGAGATTTATTAAGTCGGATATTAGTTGGTGCTAGGATTTCATTTTTTATTGGATTTGTCGCTGTTTTTATTTCTTTACTCATTGGAATCTTTATGGGAAGTATTGCTGGGTATTACGGTGGCAAAGTAGATGCCTTTATCATGTGGATTATTAATGTCACATGGTCCATTCCAACTTTACTGCTAGTTATTGCTATTACTTTGGCTTTAGGAAAAGGGTTTTGGCAAGTGTTTATTGCTGTAGGGTTGACAATGTGGGTTGAAGTAGCAAGAGTTGTTCGTGGACAAATTATTAGTGCAAAAGAAACACAATACGTTACAGCCGCTAAAGCATTAGGATTTAATGATTTCAGAATTATTGCTAATCATATTTTGCCCAATATAATGGCACCAGTTATAGTTATTTCTGCAGCTAATTTTGCTGCAGCTATTTTAATAGAAAGTGGTTTAAGTTTTTTGGGTATTGGTGCTCAACCACCAATGGCAAGTTGGGGAGCAATGATAAAAGATCATTATAATTATATTATTTTGGGAAAACCTTATCTAGCAATTATACCAGGTCTATGTATAATGAGCTTAGTTATGGCTTTTATGCTTATTGGAAATTCTCTACGTGATGCTTTAGATGTTAAAGCTTAGTTTATTTTAACCACTGAGATAAATCTCTATCAGTTATTTTTTCAATATTAAAGATGTCTTCTTTTAATGCTTCAATTAATATCTCTTTATTTCTTGTAGACAATAAAGGTTTTTCTACTATATTTTTAGATTTAATATAATTGTGACTTAGAAGAATAAATATTTTTTTAATTTTTTTAATTAATGTGTCTGGCGCATCGTATTTATAATGTAGTGTTCGTTTATTGAAGCTTTTATTTTCATGTAAGTTCTTTTTGTCAATTTTTATTGAATCAATATTCAAAAAATAAAAAACATCATTTAAAACTTTTTGAGGCTCGTTAGAGAAGTCTTCAAAAAAAAGAAGTTTAATATTTTTTCTACCAAAAACCTCAATATAAGGATGTATTTGAAAGTAATATTTACTTAAGTTCAGAAAGTGATTATTGTTACTAATGGCAGTATTAATATTTGAAGTTTCATAACCACGATTAAACGCATGGATATAATGAGAGATAATTCTATCTATTGGGTTTCTAATGATATATATAAACTTCATGTCAGGATTATACTCATAAATATCAGTATGAATATTATTATTAAATAAAGGCTGTTTCGTGTAATTTGTAGAGCCCTCACCATATAATTTAGCATTAGTTTTAAAGAGAGAATGGTAGTTTTCAATATTTAATCTCCAATTAGAATTACTAAAAAATTGTGGCTCTTTTGGATTGCTAAAACATATCTCTGGATGTAATGAAAGTCCGTTGCACAAGCTTGTTGTAGCTGATTTTGCTGCTCCTATAACTAGAAAATTGACTTTCATTTTTTAATAGAAACTAATCGTTTTTAATATTATTATTTAAGTTATCTATATAGTTTAGAACGTCCTCTTTACCGATATCTTTAGAAGATGATGTGATAAAGTAGTTTGGCATGTCTTCCCAGGTTTCTAAAAGAATGTTTTTATAGACTTCAATATGATTTTCAATGGCTTTTGGCCTTAGTTTATCAGCCTTAGTAAACACAATAGAAAATGGTATCATATGCTCACCTAGCCATTGCATGAATTCTAAATCTATGGGTTGCGGTTTGTGTCTAATATCAACTAAAACAAAAGCGCAAACTAATTGCTGTCGTACGTTGAAATATGCCGTAATAAATTTTTGAAATGTTTTCTTTGCATTTTTAGATACTCTTGCGTATCCATACCCAGGCAAATCAACTAAATACCAGTTTTTATTAATTATAAAATGATTTATAAGCTGAGTTTTTCCAGGTCTACCAGAGGTTTTTGCTAGGCTTTTTCTACTTGTAAGCATATTTATTAGAGAAGACTTTCCAACGTTACTTCTTCCAATAAAAGCATATTCTGGAAACATGTCTTTTGGACATTTTGTTACATCAGAATTACTCATTACAAATTCTGCTGATTTGATTTTCATCTAAAAATTCTGATTTATAAATCTATTAATTTAAACAGATTTTAGTTTTAGTAGGTTTAGAATTCTCTTTCGATTAACCATTTATCGAGAATTTCATTAAATTTTTCAGGATGTTCCATCATTGCTGCATGACCACATTTGTCAATCCAAAATAAATCAGAGTCAGGTAACAAACTGTTGAATTCTTCTGCAACTTCAGGAGGTGTAACATTGTCATTTTTCCCCCAGATAATACAAGTTGGAGTTTTTATTTTTGGTAATTCTTTTGCCATATTATGCCTAATAGCACTTTTTGCAATTGCAAGTGTTTTTATAAGTTTATTTCTGTCATTAACTGTATCATATACTTCATCTACAATTTCCTTTGTTGCAACTTCAGGGTTGTAAAATACGTCTTGAGCTTTTTTCTTTATAACATCATAATCACTTCGCTTAGTGTAACCTCCACCCATGGCGCTTTCATATAATCCAGAACTACCTGTTATAATTAGGGATTTTACTTTTTGAGGATATAATTTTGTATGATATAATCCAATATGACCGCCAAGAGAATTTCCTAGTAAAATAACATCTTTAAAACCTTTAAATTCTATAAAATCGTGTAAATATTTCGCAAAACTTTTAACGTTAGTTTTCAGTAAAGACATTGTGTAAATTGGAAGTTCTGGAATTAAAACTTTATATCCTTTGTTACTAAAAAAATTTGTAACAGCATCAAAATTACTAAGTCCACCCATTAAACCATGAAGTATTATTATTGGTGTTCCTTCACCCACCTCTATGTAGCTAAACTTTTTTTCTTTTTTTAAACGATGCGCCATTAACTAATTGTCATATTCTGTTAAAACAAATATAGGTAATTCATTTCTATAATAAACATAATAATTTGAAGCTCAAAATTAGTTTTCTGAAGAGATATTAACAATAGAATATTAATAAAACAAGCGCTGCTCTTAAAGTATTGATTTTAAGCAAATAAAGAGAGGGATTTATTTTTCATATCGAAAAATATTGCCTTTAATCGAAAATTTATTAACAATGTGGTATAATGTGGTAAAATGTGGTATATTTTTCGATATATTTGAAGCTTAATCATTGAAATCAGATATTAATATTTTGAACACATTAATTGGGACATACGAATGTAAAGTAGATGCCAAGGGTAGACTTATGTTGCCTGCTGCTTTAAAGAGGCAGTTGTCTCCTGTGTTACAAAACGGATTTGTGTTAAAAAGAGCTGTTTTTCAGCCTTGTTTAGAAATGTATCCTATGGATGAGTGGGATATTTTAATGCAAAAGGTTAATAAACTCAATCGTTTTAAAAAGAAGAATAACGACTTCATTCGTCGTTTTACTGCTGGAGTGAAAATGGTTGAAGTAGATAGTACGGGGCGTTTATTGATTCCTAAAGACTTAACGTTTTTCGCAAGTATTTCAAAAGATATAGTGGTGTCTTCATCAATTAATATTATTGAAATTTGGGATAAAAGTAAATATGAAAAGGCTATTGATGATGCAACAGTTGATTTTGCAGATTTAGCTGAAGAAGTAATGGGACAAGATGATGATCATGGAATATCATAACCCAGTTTTATTAAAAGAATCTGTTGATGGTTTGAATATCAAAGATACTGGTGTCTATGTTGATGTTACGTTTGGAGGTGGAGGGCATAGTAAAGAGATTCTAAAAAGAATAGGTGTAAACGGAAAGCTGTTTGCTTTCGATCAAGATCAGGATGCACTTGAAAATACAATTGACGATAGTCGGTTTGCTTTAATAAATGAAAATTTTAGACACATAAAGCGTTTTCTAAGATTTCATGGAATAAAAAAAGTGGATGGCATTTTAGCAGACTTTGGTGTTTCTTCTCATCAATTTGATGTAGCAGAAAGAGGGTTTTCTACCCGTTTTGAAGCGAATTTAGATATGAGAATGAATCAGCTAAACGAGTTGTCTGCTTTTAATGTTGTAAACGATTATGGTGAAGAGCAAATAAGACAAGTGTTTTGGCAATATGGTGAATTGAGGTTAGCTCCAGCAATGGCAAGATTAATTGTAGAGCATAGAAAAAATGAAGTAATTAAGACTAGTGAGCAATTAAAGCTAGTGTTAAAAAAGTTTTTGTCACCACGATATGAAAATAAGATTTTGGCGCAAATTTATCAAGCAATTCGTATAGAAGTGAATCAAGAAATTGAGGCTTTAAAAGAGTTTTTAACTCAAACGCCAGAATTATTAAATAAAGGAGGGCGCTTAAGTCTAATCTCTTATCATTCTTTAGAAGATAGATTGGCAAAACGATTTATTCGAAACGGTATGTTTGAGGGAGAGCCAGAACGTGATGTGTTTGGAAATTTTGAAGTGCCATTAAAGAAAGTAGGAAGTTTAATTGTACCGTCAAAAGAAGAAATAAAACTAAATAATAGAGCAAGAAGTGCAAAGTTGCGGATTGCAGAAAAGCTGTAAATGAAAAAAAGTATCTATAGCATTTTAAGAGGAACCTTTTTAGTAAGTGAGGATTCTTTTAAGAATTGGAGAATGATTCTCTTTATATCTGTATTAGCTATAGTCATGATTGCAAGTTCTCATAGTGCAGATAAAAAAGTTCATGAGATTGCAAGGATAAATAATGAAGCAAAAGAATTGCGTTCTGCTTTTATTGAAGGAAGGGGAAAGCTCATGGAGTTAAAAAAAGAATCTTCTGTTGAAACAAAAATGAAAAAAAAGGAAATAGCGATATCGGAAATTCCACCAAAAAAAATAAAAGTTAAATCACAAAATTAAAGTTTCAACTTGGCAGAAAAAGAGCAGAACATATTAAACCGATTGTATTTTATAGCAGGATGTATGTTCATCTTCGCTCTAGCAATTGTGTTTAAATTGTTGAGCATACAGTTTGTTCAAGGTGATAAATATAGAGCTCTTGCTGAAAAGCGAACTATCAAAAATGTTATTATTCCTGCAAACAGGGGGAATGTTTATTCTGTAAATGGTAACTTATTGGCAACATCAATTCCTAAGTATGATATTAGAATTGATGCATTAACATCTTCGGCTAATACTTTTGAAGAAAACTTAAAACCCTTAAGTGATTCTTTGTCCAATTATTCAGGAAAAACATCTAGTTATTATCAAAAAGAAATCAGAAAAGCTCGAGCAAATAAAAACAGATATTATTTGTTAGCAAGAAATATTGGCTATTCAGATTATATACGATTAAGAAATTTTCCTTTACTAAAATTAGGGGCTTTTAAAGGTGGCTTAATTGTAGAGCAAACTACAAAACGAGAGCACCCAATGGGTGGAATTGCTCAGCGTTCCATTGGTTATGAGCGTTTTGATGACAAAGGGAATGCGACTAGAGCTGGACTTGATGGGGCCTTCGGAGTTAAGTATTTAAGAGGTACAAATGGACAGCGCCTAAAACAGAAAATTGGTAAAGGACAGTGGAAGCCTATCGCAGATTATAATCAAGTGGAGCCTCAAGATGGATATGATGTGTACACAACTTTAGATGTAAATATTCAGGATATAGCGCATCATGCATTGTTAAAGCAGTTAGAATTCTATGAAGCAGAGCATGGATGTGTTGTAGTGATGGAAGTTGAAACAGGCGAAATAAGAGCCATTTCAAATCTTGGAAGAACAAGTAAAGGAGGATATTATGAAAAGCTTAATTATGCAGTTGGCGAATCTCACGAGCCTGGCTCTACATTTAAAGTCATGGCATTAATGGCTGCTTTAGAAGATAAGGTTATTGATACCTCAACGATAATTGATACTAAAAAAGGAGTAAAAACATTTTATGGAAGAAAAATTTATGATTCTCATCATGGAGGTTATGGGGAAATTTCTGCCGCTAGAGCATTAGAAGTATCATCAAATATTGGTTTAGCAACTATTATAGATGATAATTATTCAAAAGAACCAAAACGTTTCATTAACATATTGAAAAGTTGGTCTTTACATGAGCCTTTGGGACTTCCTATTATTGGAGAAGGAAAACCAGTAATTCCTGAGCCAGGTCATAAGTTATGGAGTAAAAATGCTTTACCTTCAATGGCTTATGGTTATAATTTACGATTAACACCTTTGCAAACGCTAACATTTTATAATGCTATTGCAAATGATGGTGTTATGGTAAAACCAAGGTTTTTAAAACAAGTTAAAGAGTTTGAGAGTGTTATTGAGTCGTTTGATAAAGAGGTTATTAATAATAAAATATGTTCGGATAATACATTAAATGAGATTCAAGAAATTCTTAAGAATGTAGTGATTAGAGGTACTGGAAGCGGATTACATTCTTCATATTTTTCTATGGCTGGTAAAACAGGAACAGCTCAAACTGAATATTGGATGGACGATTGGAATGATAATCGTCGTTACGTGTCGTCATTCGCAGGGTACTTTCCTGTAGAAAACCCTAAGTATTCGTGCATTGTTATTATTCATAAACCAAGTATTATAAAAGGCTATTATGGAGCAGATGTTTCAGGTCCGGTTTTTAAGAGAATTGCTCAAAAAATATTTACAGATACACCAATAATTGATGAAACGGAATCTCTAATGGTGAAAAATATTTCTGTAGAAAAAGAATTTGAAACTTATTTTGATACAGCTCAAAAGTATAAAACTATTATGCCTAATGTTATTGGTCTTCCAGCAATGGATGCTTTAGCTTTATTAGAGAATATAGGCCTTAAAGTGAAAATTGAT
>Ga0209013_10003209_pt1 | contig 14611 bp, 12 predicted proteins | sample Cruoilmetagenom2_FD_187291 | JGI IMG/M metagenome (GOLD analysis project Ga0209013, IMG submission 187291) | Oil polluted marine microbial communities from Coal Oil Point, Santa Barbara, California, USA - Sample 2 (SPAdes) (version 2) | ecosystem: Environmental > Aquatic > Marine > Oil seeps ... | reverse complement strand
CTGAGTTCTCTGCAGACGGCGGATCCACCGGTTACAGACCGCGATCCCCGCGAGCGTGGCGAAGAGCACCACAAGCAGGAGCAGGAGAAGTTCGGGTCCTGCGAAGTACGAGGTCGAGCACGTAGCTAGCCCCTCCGGGCAGAGCCCCCAACCGGATCCCCCGCCGGCCAGGTCTGCGATCACGAGCATCGGAACCAACGCCGTTGCGAGAGCAATAGCGATCAGCACACCGAGCAGTATTCGGAGAACGATCAACACAAGAGGGAGGCTAACCCGGATCGACGGTTGCCCCGGTTCCCGGGTCGCTGCTACGGTCAAATGCCACTCATGTCATTCCCAACAGATCCCTCGCCAAGCCCCGTGCCCGCCGGGTACCACGTCGAGTCATTCACCGACGAAGAGCGAGCTCTTCTGAGCCGCTTCTTTACCAACGTCGACGAACCGGTCTTCGGAATCGTCAACCTTCCTGAGGTCGTGAAGGGTGCCCTCTTCGCCCGATACAGCCGGTCAGCCAACTCGGTCCGGCGCCTCTTCCTCGACGAGTTCGTGTCCCAACCCGAGCTGGGCGTCCGGGCCATCGCCCAGACCCTCGACGACGGCGAATCGAAGATGGCCACTGAGAAAGCCCGGGGTCTGTATAACCGGGTCTTCACACAGTTCGGAGACGATTCGGTTGCGCAGCTAGGCGGGGCCCACCTCGCATGCGAGCAGGCATCGAACATCCTCACGAAGGTTCTCGAATGGGGCCGTCTTGCCTCCTACCTCGAGCAGTCGACCCGGTACATCTTCTACGACCGGAAGCTCGGTAACCGTTACCGCTATCACGTGCCGGACGAGCTCATCGGAACATCCCTCGAGGCCGAGTTCCGTTCCACGATGGACGACGTCTTCGACACGTACTCAATGCTGATCGGCCGGGCCGTCCCCTACTACGAGTCGCTCTTCCCGAAACAGGACTCCGATTCGATAGGCGTGTGGCGCTCGACGATCCGAGCCAAGGCCTGCGATGATCTGCGGGGAATGCTGCCGGCTGCAACGACATCGAACGTCGGCATCTTCGGGAGCGGTCAGGCGTATGAGATGCTCTTGATGCGGATGAGAGCACATCCACTCGCCGAAATTCGCGAGTACTCCGATCTGATGCTCACGGAGCTGAGGAAGATGATCCCCTCGTTCCTCACCAGGGTCGACGTCCCCGATCGCGGCGGGGCGTGGAGCGACTATCTGGCTTCCGTTGCTACCGATCTCGAATCGAGAGCTGCAGGTCTTAGCCTGAGCCCGGAGGGCCGGTCGGAGGTGAACCTCGTCGAGTGGGACCCAGACGGCGAGGACAAAGTCGCTGCCGCCGCCCTCTATGCCGTCAGCGACCTCCCCGATGATCAGCTGCTCGCCTACGTGCGGTCTCTCCCGGCGGAGGATCGGGCAGATCTCATCAGAACGGCAGTAGGCGCGCGCACGAACCGGCGCCACAAGCCGGGCAGGGCGATGGAGCGAACGTCATATCGATTCGACGTCCTGTCCGACTACGGCATCTTCCGTGACCTGCAACGCCACCGGATGCTCACGATCGAGTGGCAGCGTCTCTCCACGGACCACGGCTACATCACGCCCGAGGCGATCGCCGACATCGGCGCGACGGTGGCGTGGAACAATGTCATGGAGCGGACGGCGGCCCTCGCCGACAGAATCGCCGTGGCCCACGGGCCGAACGTCGCCCAATACACTGTTCCGTTCGCATACCGGGTTCGCTACTACATCCAGATGAACGCACGGGAGGCCTTCCACCTCCTGGAGTTGAGGAGCCAGGCATCGGGTCACCCGGGGTATCGAAGAGTCGCTCAGGACATGCACCGACTCATTCGCGAAAAGGCCGGTCATCGGGTCATCGCGGATGCGATGCAGTACGTAGATCATGCGAACTACGACTTGGCAAGGCTGGAAGAAGAAAGAAAGCAGGCAGCGAGACGCGCGGCCCAAGGATTGGAGCCCTGAGCTGTGAGTTTTGAGCTGTGAGCTCGACTCTTGCTCACAGCTCACAGCTCACAGCTTCTCCTACCCCTTCAACGGAATCCTCAGCACCAACGCGTCATCTTCCACCGCCCACTCTGCTCGACCTACGAGCGAGTAGTCCATGAAGTCGAGTTCTGCGCTGTCGATCCAGACGCGCCTGGCCTCGCCTTCGAGGGGTGGGATGCCGCGCTCCTTCACGGCCTTCGCCCGATCGCGGAAGCGGGCAAGGAACTCGTCGACGTTCAACTGGGCCATAGGATCTCCTGTTCGTCTGCGACCGCAGCGTACCCCAACGACCGTCGTCGCTGCGGGTCCATACGATCACCATGGCTACCCTTGACTCATGATCGAACGCCGTCTCCTCATCGTCTCCGGCAAGGGTGGAGTTGGCAAATCTGCGGTCTCGGCAGCACTCGGTGTCCTCGCCGCTCGCCGCGGAAAACGTGTTCTCGTTCTCGCGATGATCCAGCCGAGCGGACTCGCCGCCCATCTGGGTGTCGATTCCTTATCGTACGAACCGACGCGCATCCAGCCTGGACTGTTTGCCGCTGCCATTGATCGATCCCACGCCCTCGAGGAATATCTGGGGCTACAGCTCCGTGTGCCCCGTTCGCTTCCGATGAGACAGTTCTCCGGAGCCCTCAGCGTCCTCGCAGACACCGCCCCCGGGATTCGAGAGATCGTGACGATGGGAAAACCGATCTTCGAGGTCCTGCGCGGTGAATGGGATCTCGTGATCGCCGACGCTCCTCCACTCGGCCAGCTCCAGTCCTATCTCTCGGCTCCCGAGACCATCACCGGGCTCGTACCCACCGGTGCCGTGCGTGAGCAGGCGTCCCGGCTCGAGTCCACACTCTCCGACCCGCTGGTCAGCGGCTTGCTGCTCGTCACAACCCCCGAGGAACTCGCGGTTGTCGAAACGAGAGAGGCGATCGCTGAGATCGATGCGTCACGGCAGATCCTGATCGCCGGTGTCGTCGCGAATCGGGTGCTGGATCCACTCGGCGTCTCAGCCGAAGCGATCGCCGCCGTCCCGGATAGCCCTGCTCGAGCCGCCGGGCTCCTTCACACCGGGTTGGTCGAGTCTCAGTCCTTCTGGCTCGACTCGATCCCGGATGATCCCCGTCTCCCGTTCCTCTTCGGGTTCCACACGCCGGCAGAGGTTTCGGCACGACTGGCTGAGATCTGCGAGTCGTTCGCATGACCCGTGAAATCACGACAATCATCGTCACCGGCGCAGGAGGCGTCGGCAAGACCACGATCTCCGCTGCACTCGCGACACGGCTCGCGGGGCCCGACCGACGGACAGTCGTCATGACCGTGGATCCTGCGCGTCGACTGGCAGACGCCCTCGATCTGCACTCTCTCGGCAACGAGCCGAGCCCCGTGCCTGGGGTCACCGGCTTGTGGGCGTCGACACTCGATGCCTCTGCTTCTTGGGAAGGGGTCGTCCACCGATACAGCGACCCCGACGTTGCCGAGCGTCTCCTCAAGAACAACTACTTCCGGGCTATCGCCGACCGCTTCCCGGCCGCCCAATCCTTCGCTGCGGCGGAGACCATGGCGATGATGATCGAGTCGGGGAATTGGGACGCGATCGTCGTCGATACACCACCGTCGGCCGGCGGTCTCGATTTCTTCCTCGCCCCTTCTCAGACCGCGGAACTCATTGGGGGGAAGCTTCTCCGTTGGCTCACAGGGTCGCAGCTCCCTGGCCGACGGTTCCTCTACCGGTTCACGGGCCGTCCGATCCTCATGATCGCCGACGCGGTCCTGGGTGGTCCCCTTCTCGAGGACGTCGCCGAATTCCTGCTCGATCTTCGGACCATGTACGACCAACTCGCAGCACGGGCTGTGACCATCAAGCGCCATCAGCAACGCGCAACGACCCTTGTGGCGACGACCGCGGATCCCGCACCCGTCGCTGAAGTGCTCCGTTTCTTCGAGGAGCTGACGGACGTGTCGATTGAGCCTGCAGCCGTGATCCTGAATCGCGCGCTACCGCTCGATTGGACGGTTGCATCGCGACAACCTATTCGCGGCATCCCGGATGCCGAACTCCGAGCCGTTCTCAAAGCCAACCTTGTCCGGTGGGGCGGTGAGGCCCGACGCCAGACCACGTCGATGGAGGGCATCGCTGATCGATACGGGGTACCGCTCATCACCGTGCCGTGGGTCGCAGACTCCCCCACGACCGTTGGCGGCCTCGAACGACTGCTCGCAGGAGTCGAGGGACTCGACGAGCTGACAGCGAAGAGTTGACGGCGAATAGTCGCCGTGTAGTACGTATGACGAATGACGTAGTACGACTCGGAGACCTTGGAGACGGGGGATTCGTTCGGTTTCTCCAACCGATACGTGGGGGAGCTCCAGACGTCAGCCACGAACCCAAGAACGGATGTCTCCCCCTGATCTCGGGTCGTGCTACGTCCTACGTATGGCGTACTACTGCCTGCTGTCCCCAGTCCTACATCACCACCGAGGGACCGAGCAGCTCTCTCAGCTCGGCGAACAACGCCGATCTCGGTTCGACCCTGTGATCGGATCCGAGTTCGATGACTCGTTCGCCACCGTCCGACGTCATGTGGAGGAACACGCCGGCGTTCCCCGGATGGTTTGAGAGGACCCCGCGCAGTTGCTCCACGGTTGCTCGCGACATTCGAGTCGCAGGCACTCGCAGCCGGACCGTGGCCTCGGCCTCGAGACGCGGCTCGCGAACCTGCTGCGCGATCATCTTGACATCATCGCCGCGATGGTCGACGCGGCCGGTGATGACCAGAACGGCGTCCTCACGGATCATCGGTCCGAACTCGGCGACGGTGCGCGGGAAACACACGACCTCGACCGAACCCTGGAGATCCTCGAAGTTGAAGAAGTACATGGGATCTCCGGCTTTCGTGAACCGCGTGTTGATCGACCCGACCACGCCGCCGATCGTGGCCGTCGATTTGTCGTCCAACTCCCACATACCTGGCATCGAAGTCGAACACATCGATTCGAGCATCTGTTCGACACCGAGCAGCGGATGGTCGGAGACATAGAGACCGAGCATCTCCTTTTCGAACGCGAGCTTCACCTTCTTTCCCCACTCAACGTCAGGGATCACCAAACCCTCGGGTTGTGACTCGTCGTCGGCGCCACCGAACAGGCTGTACTGACCCATGTCCTCGGCGCGACGGCGAGAGATCGTCGCATCAAGGGTGTCGTGTGCGACCTCGAGGAGACCAAGGCGGCTGTGGCCGAGCGAGTCGAAAGCACCCGCCTTGATGAGCGACTCGATCGTGCGCTTGTTCAGAACGCTCACGTCGACCCGATCGACGAAGTCCCCAAAATCCTTGAACCCGCCGTCGGTGTCTCTCTCCTCGACGATCTGGGCAACGACCGCTTCGCCGACATTGCGGATCGCCGAGAGACCGAAGGAGATGGAGCCATCCACTCCTACGAAGTCCGACTCCGAAACGTTCACGTCGGGAACGTGCACAGGGATGTCCATAATGCGGCACTCGTGCAGATAGATCGCGGTCTTGTCCTTGTCGCGCTTGACGGACGTCAGCAGGGCGGCCATGTACTCCGCCGGATAGTGCACCTTGAGCCAGGCCGTCTGATAGGCGACCAGGGCGTACGCCGCAGAGTGTGACTTGTTGAAGCCGTATCCAGCGAAGTGCTCGATGAAGCCGAAGAGCTCCTCGCCGAGTTGCTCTGGATGGCCGCGCTCGACGCAACCTGCGACGAACTTCTCCTTCTGTTCCTCCATTACGGCAGGGATCTTCTTCCCCATTGCCTTGCGGAGGGCGTCCGCTTCGATCATCGAGAAGCCGGCCATTGTCTGGGCGGCCTGCATGACCTGTTCCTGGAACACCATGATCCCGAAGCTGTCAGAAAGCACATCCTCGAGATCGGGGTGGAGATACTCGATCGGAGATTTGCCGTTCTTCCTATCGGCGTATTCGAGGTGCATGCCTGCGCCGAGCGGGCCCGGCCGATACAGGGCATTCAACGCGACCAGATGGTCGAAGACCTCGGGTTTGAGGTTCCTCATGAGGGCCCGCATGGGTCCCCCTTCGAACTGGAACACACCCATCGAGTCGCCTCGTTGGAACATCGCGAACACGGCCTCATCGTCGAGAGGGATCGCATCGATGTCCGGCTGCGAACCCGTGTTGCGCTCGATAAGTTCGAGAGCACGCTCAATCGTCGTCAGGTTGCGCAGACCAAGGAAGTCCATCTTGAGAAGACCCAGCGCCTCGACGCCGTGCATCTCATACTGCGTCACGACCTCGGCGTCGACGCCTTTGCGCTGGACGGGAACAACGTCCGTGAGTGGAACCGGGGAGATCACGACCGCTGCGGCATGGATGGAGTCCTGCCTCCGTAGCCCCTCCAGGCCGCGTGCGGTCTCGATCACCTCTCGCGTGATCGCATCTGACTCGTAGAGCTCACGGAGACCGACGGCAGCCGTGAAATGATCCCGCTCGAGCTGCTCTCCCTCACGGCCGGGATCCTCGAGACACTGGCTCAGTGTCGCATCCTTGCCGAGGATCGACGGAGGCATGAGCTTCGCAGCACGGTCGCCGACACCGTACGGATGCCCCAGGACCCGGGCGGCGTCGCGAATCGCCTGCTTCCCCTTGATCGTCGAGAACGTGATGATCTGCGCCACGTGGTCGGAGCCGTATCGCTCCGCGCAGTACTGGATCATCTCGCCGCGATACCGCTCATCGAAGTCCATGTCGATGTCCGGCATCTCGCGTCGACCCGGGTTGAGGAAACGCTCGAAGATGAGTCCGTATGCGATCGGGTCGAGCCCTGTTATCTCCAGGCAGTAGGCCACGATCGACCCCGCCGCGCTCCCGCGGCCAGGACCGGTGCGGATGCCTCGCTCTTTGGCGTGCCGAATCAGGTCCCACACGATCAGGAAGTACGCCGAGAATCCCATCTCGTCGATGACCCGAAGCTCGTAGTCGAGTCGCTCGGCGACCTCTGCATCGAGCTCTCCGTATCGTCGCCGCGCCCCCTCCATCACGAGCTCGCGCAGATACCCTGTCTCATCCATGCCATCGGGCACCGGGAACTGTGGGAGCAGAATCTTGCCGAATTCCAGGTTCACGTCGATACGTTCCGCGATCAGCAGGCTGTTGTCCGTCGCTCCCGGGTATCGCTCCGCGGGGAAACGCTCGCGCATCTCCTTCGCCGTCTTGATGTAGAACTCCTGCGATCCGAATCGGAACCGCTCCTCGTCGCTCTTGTTCGCTCCCGTTTGGATGCAGAGCAATACGTCGTGGGCTTCTGATTCGTACGCGTACGTGTAGTGGCTGTCGTTGGAAGCCAGGAGAGGTGCGCCGATATCCGTGGAGATCTGAAGCAGATCGTCCATGATCCGTTGCTGCCCGGGGATCCCATGGTCCTGTACTTCGATGAACCAGTTGTCCTTCCCGAAGATGTCCTGGTACATCGCAGCGGCCTTCACCGCGGCGTCGTAGTCGCGAACCTGTCCGACGTTGCCTTCCTCACCCGTCCCGTCGGGGGCAAGGAGTTGCGGCACATGTCCTCCGAGGCATCCCGATGCTGCGATGATCCCCTCGCTGTGTTCGGCGAGGAGTTCGAGATCCATGCGGGGCTTGTAGTAGAAACCTTCGAGATACGCCCTCGACGCGAGCTTCATCAGATTGCTGTAGCCGACTTCGTTCTGTGCCAACAGCGTGAGGTGATAGCGCTTGTCCTCCCGTCGGGGCAGCCGATCGAAACGCGATCCGGGAGTGACGTACGCCTCGATGCCGAGCACGGGCTTGATCCCGACGTCTTTCGCCGCCTTGTAGAAGTCGATGACGCCGTAGAGCACACCGTGGTCGGTGATGGCGATCGCCGGCTGACCATCTGCTGCCGCAGCGCGCACCATGTCCTTGACCCGCGCTGCACCGTCGAGCATCGAGAACTCGGAGTGAACATGGAGATGGGCGAATCCGTCGCTCTGCAACGGGACTCCTCGGTGGGCGAACTACAGCTATGTAAGCACGACCCGCGACGCCATGCGATACCGGTCTGCGGTGGCTCTCAACTACGCCTATCCTCGATGAACAACCCGATTTCCAAGGAGAACCATGCGCATCGGCATCCTCACCGGCGGCGGAGACGTTCCCGGCCTGAATCCATCGATCAAATCCGTCGTCGAGCGAGTGGCCGACGGCGGCCACGAGGTAGTCGGGATTCGCCGTGGATGGGGAGGGCTCCTCAACGCCAACCCGGCAGACCCGGAATCCATGGCGGAGCACTTCATCGATCTCACTCCCGGCAATGTTCGGACGGTCGACCGCAGCGGCGGAACATTCCTCCACACGAGTCGCACGAACCCGGGGAGAGTACGGAGCGACGAGTACCCCTCGTTCCTGGGAGATCCGCCGGATGGAGACGGACCGTTCGACGCGACAGATCACGTCCTGCGTGTCCTCGAGGCGATGAAGATCGACGTGTTGATCCCGATCGGCGGCGACGACACACTCTCCTACGGTCTTCGCATGCATGAAGAAGGCGTTCCCGTCATCGCGATACCGAAGACGATGGACAATGACGTCCACGGCACCGACTACTGCATCGGTTTCTCCACTGCCGTAACCCGTGGTGTCGAGTTCATCCACAATCTGCGCACCAGCACGGGAAGCCACGAACGGATCGCAGTTGTTGAACTCTTCGGGCGCTACTCGGGTGAGACATCGCTCGTTACCGCCTATCTCGCAGGGGTTGATCGGTCACTGATCCCTGAGGTTCCGTTCGACATCGACCGGCTTACGGACCTGGTCATGAGCGACAAGAACAAGAATCCATCGAACTACGCGATGGTCACCATCTCGGAGGGTGCAACGATCAAGGGTGGTGAGATGGCCCTCTCCGGCGAGTCTGATGCCTACGGTCATCGCAAACTCGGAGGGATCGGTCAATACGTCGGCGAACTGCTCGCCGAACGCACCGGCCAGGGGATCATCAATCAGACCGTTGGATATCTGATGCGCTCGGGTCGTCCGGACTCTCTCGACCTCATGGTGGCTCGCAACTACGCCGTCATGGCAGCCGACCTCGCCCTGGAAGGTGCTTCCGGGCGTATGATCTCGCTTCGCGGAGGCACGTACACACACGTGCCGATCTCGGTCACCGGCGAAGGCGTAAAACGCGTCGACGTCACCGAGTTGTACGACTCGATCAACTATCGGCCGAAGGTGCGTCACGTCGCCGGCAAGCCGATGTTCCTCTACTAGACACGCCGCCCTTCAGGAGATCACAGCATGAGTGTCATCGGAGTACTCACGGCCGGAGGCGACTGCCCCGGACTCAACGCCGTCATCCGCGGCATCGTGGCTCGCGCCGACGAGCGCGACTCTGAAGTGCTCGGTATCAAGAACGGATGGGAAGGCCTGATGCAAGGTCAGACTGTCTCTCTCGACCGGGACGCGGTACGCGGCATCCTGACCAGGGGCGGAACGATCCTTGGGACGTCCCGCATGGACCCATATGTCCATGGCGATGGGTATGCGTCCTGTGAGCGGACCATCAAGGCCAACGGGATCGACAGCCTCATCGTCATCGGGGGCGACGGGACGTTGCGGTCGGCGTTGAAGCTCTCAGAAGAAGGTCTGCCGGTTATCGGAGTCCCGAAAACCATCGACAACGACATCTGCGGAACCGATATGACGTTCGGATTCGACACCGCGGTCGGAATCGCGACCGAGGCAATCGATCGACTCGCGACAACGGCAGAATCGCACAACCGGGTCATCGTCGTTGAGGTGATGGGCCGCACGAAGGGCTGGATCGCCACCTATGCCGGGATCGCAGGCGGGGCTGACGCGATCATCATCCCCGAGTACGACTACAACATCGATGACATCGTCGACACGCTCCGCCAGCGGCACCGCAAGGGGATCAAGTATTCGATCGTCGTCGTTGCCGAAGGTGTCGACCCACCGCCCGGCTACGAACCCGCCGAGCAGAAGAAGGACGCCTTCGGATTCGATCGGCTCGGTGGCGTCGGATATCTCATCGCTGCAGCCATCGAAGATCGCACCGGTTTCGAAGCTCGTGTTTCGGTGCTCGGCCACGTCCAGCGCGGCGGTACGCCCTCGGCGTTCGACCGAGTTCTGGCAACACGCCTCGGCGTCGGCGCTGCCGATCTAGCGATCGAAGGTAAGTCGGGCGTCATGGTGGCGCTGCGCTCGATGTGTATCGAGTCAGTGCCCCTCAGTGAAGCCGTCGACTCCATCCGAGGCGTCCCGGAGAGACTGTTCAAAACAGCGAGTACGTTCTTTGGATAGGGCCTGCGGCCGGGTAGTCCGTAGTCCGTAGGGTCCTTGTGAATGGCGGCTCGTCTCGCCGCCCTTACGGACTACCGAGTACGGAGTACGGAATACATCCGGCGAAGCCGGATCACGTTCCGATTGGGGGGCGTTTCTTTGGGGCGCTCTTCGTTTGCTCCACTGCCTTCTTCGGCTTCGCAGTCTTCTCCTGCGGTTCGGGGGCGTTCGCTGCCGCTTCGCACAGTTCGGCGAAGGACTCGAGGATCGCGTCTCCGAATCGTTCGACGTCAGGCATGATCGCGTAGTCGGCGTTGATGCCCCACGACACCGTGCCGTCGTACGAGAACAGCGCTACTCCGAGACCGTGGCTCTCCCACAACGGGACGAGTGGGTACGTCGCCTCTACACGGGCATCGAGCAGGTACAACGGGAACTGTGGACCGGGGACGTTCGTCACGGTCATATTGAACGGACGGGCGTTCGCCGCGAGGCGGGCTCCGAGAGCGACCAACGTGGCTGGAGCTCCTGCAGAGACACGAACGAGAGTTGCTGCCCCGAGGGCCTGATCGGTGTCCTTGAGCATCTCTGTCTCACCGTTCACCGTCCCGAGGCGGGATGCCGCGTCGGGATCATCGATCGGAAGCGAAGCCAACCACATGGCCACCTGGTTCCCAAGCGTTCCGCTCTGATCCTTGGAACGCACGCTCACCGGGGCCATCACCCTGAAGTCGGCGCCTTCGAGATCCTTTTCGGAAGTCTCGCGATTCTCGATCAGGAACCGTCGGACGGCACCGGCAACGATCGCAAGGAACACGTCATTGACGGTCCCTCCGAGTTTGTTCTTGACGGTTTTGACGTCGGCGAGAGGGATGTTGACCCAGTCGAATCTGCGCCCGGGCCCGATGTCGCCGTTGATGGCGGTCTTCCCTGTCGGGATGAGCCATCCAGACGCTAACGAGGCCCCGACCGCCTGCAGACGAGTACCGAACGACTCGGCCAGCCCTGCCACGTTGTCGAAGGTGTTCTGAACATGTCGAATGGATCCGATCGCCTCGGAGATGCGCCGCGTCGTCTCGCGCACCAGCAGTTCGGTGCCGTTGGGTGCCGGGCGGGGTTCGTAGACAGGAGGAGGGATGATCTCGTCGGATGGCACGAGCGACATGAGCACCGTCATCAGGTCCACGCCGGACATCCCATCGATCATGCAGTGGTGGATCTTCGTGACGATGGCGAAACGATCATGATCGAGACCTTCAACGATGACCATCTCCCACATCGGCTTCGATCGATCGAGCTGCTGGGACATGAGACGGCCGGCGAGTTGCTTCAGTTGCTCCTCGGTGCCCGGACGGGGCAGGGCGATGTGGCGAATGTGGTAGTCGATGCTGAAGTGATCGTCGTCGACCCAGACAGGGAACCGTTCGATCGGGACCCTGGCCAGCCGCTGCCGGTATCTCGGGATCATGTAGAGCTTCGACCCGATGAACGCCCGAAGTCGATCGATGTCGATGCCGCCGTTCTCGGTGGCGAACGACCCGGCGTCGAGAATCGTGACCGCTCCAACATGCATGTGAGTCGTTCGTGATTCAAGAGCGAGGAACGAATTGTCGAGCGAAGACAGGCGCTCATAGTGGATCGACATGGGACCTCCTCCTGGCAATCTACCAGTGAGCGTGTTCGGGGCACTCCGGCGTGATCATTCCACCGCTCCTCGCGTGGGTGGCCCCAGGTCGGCGAGCGACCGACGGAGATCCTCTGGCAGAGCCGCATGCACGGTCATCGGCCCCGAACCCGCCGGATGCTCGAATGTGAGCGCCTCGGCGTGGAGCCAGGTTCGTCCGGGGTCTCCCGGCATCCGCCGCCCGGGCCCGTAGACGGGATCGCCGATGATCGGATGATCGATGGCGCGCATGTGGACACGAATCTGATGGGTCCGTCCCGTCTCCAACGTGACAACCATCAGCGACTCGTCATGATCTTCCCAGTCCGCCATACGGCGATAGTGCGAGCGCGCCGAACGCCCTCCTTCGGCAACGGTCATCCGTGTGGGGTGGGCGTGGTCTCGTCCCACCGGTGCGTCGATCGTGCCGGTGATGTTGGTGAATCGTCCGGAGACAAGGGCGAGGTACCGCCGGTTCACTTCCCGTTCTTTCAAGGCTGCCTGGAGATGGTCGAAAGCGGCCGGTGTCTTCGCCACGATGAGGAGCCCAGAGGTATCGCGATCGATACGGTGCACGATCCCCCATCGGCGATCCTGACCAAGTTGGGCTGTCTCCGGGAAGCGTGCCAGGAGTCCGTTCGCAAGTGTCCCGCCGGGACGCCCTGCGCCAGGGTGAACGACGACGCCGGCCGGCTTGTCGACAACGATCACGTGGTCATCCTCGAACGCGACGCCGAACTCGACTTCGGTGTCCGCTACGACGGGCGTCTCCACGACCACGAGTTCGACCTCGATCAGATCGCCCGCAGATACTCGTTCCGCAGGTGAGAGGGGAAGACCCGCCCGTTCCACGCCTCCCGTCTCGATCGTCGCCTTGGCGATCCTCCTGCTGACGACACACAGAACGGCAACGGCCCGATCGGCACGTTCTCCGTCGAGCTCGTCCGGGATCTCGAAGCGCTCGCTCATCGCCGGAGAAATGCGCCGATAAGGAGCAGCGCAACACCGACGTTGATGGCGATGTCAGCGACGTTGAACGTCGCGAAGAACGGAACATTGATGAAATCAACGACGGCTCCGTCAAGGAACCCGTCGCCCCGGAACATGCGGTCCAGGAGGTTGCCGACCGCTCCCCCGAGCACGAGGCCAAGTGCAACGGCATCGAGGCGATGACCCGCTGTTCGGAGGGCGAAGAAGATCATGACCACAACGCCGATAACGACGAGGCCGATGACGGCACCGCCTTTGGCGAACAGGGAGAACGACGCTCCGGTGTTGAAGAACAACTTGAAGTTCAGTACTCCGTCGATGACGACGATCGGCCCGTCGTCGAGCGCATGAATCGCCCAGGCCTTCGTCGCCTGGTCGACGATCACCACGACGGTGGCAACAGCGACGGCGAGAAGACGAAGCTTCAGCGCCGGGACGCCGCTTCCACTGTTGTCGTCGCGTACGGCAGGGCTTCCAGCCTCGCCACCGGGATCGGATTCCCCGTTACTTCGCATATCCCGTAGAGGCCCTTCTCCATCCGGTCCTGTGCGTGCAGCACTTTCTCGAGCAGGTGTTTGGTGTTCTGTTCCACGGAGACGTCCATCTCCATCTCGAGCGCAATCGCACCGCCGTCGGCATTGTCTGGATCCGGATTGTGTTCGGATGCGCTCTCGGCCAGACGACCCGCTTCGCGCTGACGATCGATCTCTTCGAGGATCGCGCTGAGACGCATCCGCTCTTCCTCAAGCCGACGTTCGAGCCGTTCCAATGTTGATGGCGCCAATTCCCTGACCATACGCCTCCCCGATTCGGACCGAGACGATAACAGCAGCCAGAGACTTCGCGTCGATTCATCCTTCGAGAGCCCCGGCAACGGCTGCACGGTCGACCCCGCGGATCAGGACCGTCTTCGACTGCGACGAAGGACCCTTCACGATCTCTGCGGAGCCACCGACGAGTTGCTCCAACAGGTCGATGACCGCCCGGTTCGCCCGTCCTCCTTCCGGTGGAGCCGAGACACGGATCTTGATGGCGTCTCCATAGCGGCCCTTGACCTCTGTGCGCGACGCACCCGGCACGACGCGTACACGCACGGTGACACCTTCATCGTGGCTGGCGACCGGTTCCATGAGACAAACGTACGCCGTAGCTGGTCCTAGTCGGGCGCTTCGGACCTGAGCGGGTCGGCCAGAGCATGGAGACAACAGGCAGTAGTACGAAGTGCGTATGACGTAGCACGACCCGGATCAAGAAGTAGTACGTTCTACGTATGACGTAGTACGACCCCGAGCCGGGGGCACTCTCGCTCTTTGAGGAGCTCGCGAAGTGCCGGTGCGCAGCCACAGATAGACAACGCAACCAGCCGAGGCAAGACCTCCGAGTCGTACTACGTACTGCGTACTTCGTACTTCGTACAAGGTCGACCATGCGATTAGCCTCTGAGAACGCGATGACGGGGACGAACCTCCGGAGATCACGTGGGAGCAGCGATCCGACGACGGTGAGAGGTCGGAGCCACGTGCCGGTGGACATCACCCTCGAGCGGCGGGTAGAAAGCCGGCGGTGCCGGTCGTAGACCCCGCCGGACCACTCCACCGTGACGGAGCGAACGAGCGGTCGGTCCCCGGATCGACAAGCCGGGTGGTACCGCGGGCCACCTCGTCCCGGC
>Ga0209013_10003208_pt1 | contig 14612 bp, 8 predicted proteins | sample Cruoilmetagenom2_FD_187291 | JGI IMG/M metagenome (GOLD analysis project Ga0209013, IMG submission 187291) | Oil polluted marine microbial communities from Coal Oil Point, Santa Barbara, California, USA - Sample 2 (SPAdes) (version 2) | ecosystem: Environmental > Aquatic > Marine > Oil seeps ... | reverse complement strand
CATCGCCAAACGCCAGACCGCCGCCGAATACCTGAAGGAATTGGAGAAGATCGGAGTCCTGACAACCCAAAAAATCGGACGGGAAACGCTGTATTTGAATGATATGCTGTATGAACTGCTATCCAAAAAGTAACACATACACCGGGACAGTGCACAGATAAAATACATGTGCACTGAAAGGCGGCAATTTAGTGCGTATTTTCGGGATGTGCACTGGTTCAGTGCATTTCATGCCCATGGGGATTGCTCCTGGGATGACATGTCGGCGTTATCGACATATCTACGCAACGTGTCGATAAAATCGCAATTTATGGACACGTTGTCAGGTCTTGTCCATAACATGGACATGTTTTCCATCTCTGCCGGAGAACGGATGAGACCCTCCGGAATCAGGCAACAGCCTGTTGCCCTTTTGCAGCCCATTGGCGTACGGAATACGAACTACCCCGGGCGCTTCCGGAAAAGCTGAAATCTTCGCTGCCGACCATTGAAAAGATGGAGGCGGAACTGAGCGGGGAAGCGGAAAATGGGGAGTGAGTGGAAATTGGATGAACTCTCCACCAGGATTCATGACGAGGTAAGGAAGGCAGTCAACGAGGAGGGCCTGCTCAACCTCGGCGGCGTGTACGGGGACAAGAACGCCGCCATTCCAGGGAGTGCCACCCGACCTGGAAACCTATCGAAGCCGGGGACATCGACGTCTGGACGCCAGGACCTACGACTCCAGGTGCTCCGGCGCTTTTCCCAGGAGCCTGTCGAGCAGATCTTTCACTTCCTCCAGAATCACATAGCCGCAGGGCACGAGAATAAGGGTGATGCCTGTGGCGAAGAGCACGCCGAAGCCCAGGCTTACGGCAGTGGGGATCAGGAACTGGGCCTGGATGCTCCGTTCCAGCATCATGGGGGTCAGTCCTGCGAAAGTGGTCAGGGAGGTAAGAATGACGGCCCTGAAACGCAGGGCTCCGGCCTGGCTCACGGCCTCAAAGGACGTAAGGCCCAGGCTGCGGATCCGGTTGGTGGCATCGATCAGGATCAGGGAATCATTGACCACCACGCCGGCCAGGCCCACGATGCCGAAGAGGCTCAGGAGGGTCAGATTGATGCCCATGAGCAGATGCCCGAGGATGGCGCCTACGATCCCGAAGGGAATGGCGGACATCACGATTAAAGGCTGGGAAAATGACCGGAAGGGGATGGCCAGAAGGGCATAAATCCCGAAAAGGGCGATGACAAAGCCCTGCATGACATCGGCCATGGATTCTTTTTGTTCTTTTCCCGCCCCTTCCATGGCAAAGCGCAGGCCCGGGTGGCGGGTTTTTAGCTGGGGCAGGTAGTTTTGTTCCAGATCCGCACGCACTTCACTGGCATTGGTGACGGTTTCGTCCACATCCGCAATCACTTTAATAACACGACGGCGCTGTGCGCGCTCAACAGTCGTGTACCCCTGCTCGATATGGACTTCCGCTACCTCGGGAAAGGGCACCTCCTGTCCGTCCGGAGTGCGGATGCGCATGTCTTCCACGGAGCGTAATGTTCTGCGGTCAGCCTCCGGGTAACTCACAATGACCTTCACCTCATCCTGGTCGCGCTGCAAACGGAGGGCCTCTGCACCGTAAAAGGCATGCCTGACCTGCTGCGCCAGGTCGCTGAGGGTGATGCCCAGGCTGCGTGCCGCCGGTTTGAGTTTGAGCTGCATTTCCTCCTTGCCCGGAAGAAAACTGTCGGTGATATCGAACACACCGGGGTAGCTCCTCAGCTCGTCTTTTAGTTCTTCCGCCGCATTCAGAAGCATGTCATGATCGGCCAGGGACAGATGCACTTCTATGGGGTTGCCGGGAGTGAACAGTTCGCTCTGAAACGTAACGGAGTCCGCATCCGGAATGTCGCCCGCTTTGTCGCGCCATAAATTGACCAGTTGAAAAGCGCTCACATCCCGCTCTTCGCTGTTTAACAGCTGCATGTAAACCTGCGCCAGATGTCCGCCCACCTGCGCACTGCCGGAGGCTGGACCGCGGCCGGACAGGTGCTGTCCCACAATCACAACGCTATGTTCAAAAAGGGGAGGCCTGTCTTCGGGCCGATCTATGTCCGCCTCGGCCAGCACTTCCCGCGCCAGCTGCTCCAGATGCGTGACCAGGTCCATGGTTCTTTCCACCGGGGTGCCCGCTGGCATGGTCAGGGAGCAGATCAACTGGTCGCTTTCCACTTCGGGGAAAAGGGTAAATTTCAGCATCCCCCCGGTCCATAATCCCAGGGTGAGTAGCAGGACCGCCAGTCCCAGCGCGATTGTGCCGTAACGCCATTTTAGAGCAAAGGACAGCAGTTTTGCATAAGGCCCGCGGATGACCCGTTTCATCCAGCGGGATGCAAATTTTTCTTTTTCAGAGTCCTTTTTTTTACGGGCCTGAGCGCCTTTGCTCCTGTTCAGGTGGGCCGGCAGGATCAACAGGGATTCCACCAGTGAGCCTACCAGCACCAGGATGACCACCACCGGGATATTCCTCATGATTTTTTCCATGGCGCCGGTACCCAGTACGAGCGGCCAGAATGCCATGATGGTGGTCAGCACCGCGAAAATCACGGGTCGTCCCACTTCCAGGGTCCCGGTGACAGCGGCCTCCAGCGGGCCGTTCCCCCCTTCTTCCTGCTTGCGGAAAATATTTTCCCCCACCACGATAGCGTCATCCACAACGATTCCCAGGATCAGGATAAAGGCGAAGAGAGACATCATATTGATGGATACATCGAACACGGGCAAAAACCATAGCCCGAAGGCGAATGAAAGGGGGATGCCCAGGGTGACCCAGAAGGCGAGACGCAAATCAAGAAAGAAGCCCAGAAGGAGGCTTACCAGGATCAGCCCGAGTGCCATGTTCCTGAGCAGGAGGTACAGGCGGCTTTCCAGAATTTCAGACCGGTCTTCATACAGGGCGATATCGATTCCCTCGGGAAGACCGGGCCTGATCTCTTCCATATACTTTTGTACGGAATCCACCACATTCAGGGTATTTTGATCGGCTACCCGGAATACCTGTATGACGCCGGCGGGCTTTCCCTGGAACCGTGTAAAAAGATCCACATCCTGGAATCCGTCTTTCAGAGTTGCGATCTGTCCGAGGGTGACCGTAGCGCCGTCAGGCCGCGTGATGACAGGAATGTCGTAATACTCTGCAGCATAGTAGCGGCGGCCTTTCGTCCGAACCAGAATTTCACCGCTTGCTGTTTTTACGCTTCCCGCCGGAAGATCCAGGCTGCCTCTTCTCACGGCTGCCGCCACCTGGCCCAGGGTGAGGCTGTAACGGCGCAGCGTTTCTTCAGAAATTTCGATATGAATTTCACCCAGCCGGATACCGAAGAGCTCGGCCAGGGTGATGCCCGGCAGGTTCGTAATTTCGTCTTTAATATCTTCGGTGAGTCTTTTGATCGTTGCTTCCGGTGCGTCTCCGTACACAGCGACATTGATGACCTGCGTCCTGCGGGTGAGTTCCCGGACGACAAACCGCTCGGCTTCTTCCGGAAAGGTGGTGATGCGGTCCACCTCGGCTTTGACCTCGTCGAGCAAATTTTTCAGATCCCAGTCCGTCATCACTTCGATGGTGACGGTGCCGAATCCTTCCCTGGCCTGTGAATCGATCCGTTTAATCCCTGCCAGGCCCGCCACCTTTTCTTCGATCCGGCGGATAATGGATTCTTCCACTTCCGCAGGGGATGCGCCGGGATATTCCGTTGTAATGATGATGCGGTCCAGGGAGAATTCGGGGAACACTTCGAGCTTCATGGTCAGTGCGGTGGTAATGCCGGCCAGGAGAATAAACAGCATGAGCAGATTGGCAGCCACGTGGTTATCCGCAAACCAGGCGATGATACCTCTCATGAGGGATTTTCCTCCGGTAAGGACAATGTTCTAACGCGCATACCGTCCGTAACGGCTTTAAGGGGAGAGACGACCACGGATTCCCCGTCCTTCAGGCCTGAAGCGATGATAACCTGTTCCCCCTGGAGTTTGGCTACTTCTACAGGACGAAATTTCAGGCGGTTTTCTTTGTTTACCACCCAGACGATATTGTCCTGGCGCAGGGCTGAGCGAGGGAGGGTGACAGCGTTCGGCAGGATATCTCCCTGAATGTCCACGGTAACGAAGAGCCCCACCACCAGCGGCGGTTTTTCTTCATAGGGCTTTTCCACCCGCACGACCACCCGGATCATACGGGTGCGCTCGTCCACTTTTCCTTCGGCACGGACCACTTTCCCGGGCCAGGTGATCGCTTTGCCGGCAATTTCCGCATGGACCAGTGCCGGCGGCGGAAGGCTGTTGCCATCACTCAACCCGGGGACATAAAACCAGAACAGATCATCTTTTTCCAGGGGCACGTAGATTTCAGCCGCCTCGGTGGAATAGAGGGAGGCTAACGTCTGTCCGGGAGAGACATACTGTCCGATATCGACATTCTCCTGGCTCACGCGGCCTTCAAAAGGGGCTCTCAGTTCGGTCCGTTCCAGGTGCAGCCGGGCTTTTCTAAGCTCCGCGCGGGCAGCTGCCAGCCGGGCTTCTGCGGCCGCCAGTTGCGGTTCCTTGGCCACCAGGGGGGGCGGCTCTTCACCTGCATCGGAGTCATCCGCATAGTGTATACGCCATTCCTCTTTTGCCGCCGCCGCTTCTTCTTCGGTCAGCTTGAGCAGGCTTTCGGCGTCCATGACCTGTGCTTCTGCGAGGGTCACTGCAAGCTCGTAATCCACCGGATCGATACGCAGCAGAATGTCTCCTCTAAGGAATGCCCCGCCGTTCACGAGTCTTTCGGACATATAGATGACTTTGCCGTCCACCTGCGGAACCAGGTTAATTTCCCGCAGGGGCCGTACGGTCCCCTCGCCTTTAATACACATGGGAAGGTTTTCTGTTTCCACCCGGATGGTGCGGACGGTCGGTACGGGGATGTCCGGTTTCTCTTTTGCAAGTTCTTTTTTCCTTGCCGTCAGGGCAGACAGTCCCAGGATTCCGATGATAATCAGGCTGATCGCTATGGAGCCGTGCAACAATCTTTTTTTTGTAATGATCATAATCACTCACTCATAAGAGGCTAACCCGCCCTCACTTCGCGCGCCTTGTATCTGCAGGCATCTTCGCCGTTTCGCGACGATACCTGGTGAGAAATGCGGACTAAAACCATAAAAAGTAATGAGTTTTCTGTGGTTCTACCGGAGCGGGCTCGGCCCAGCCGCCTCCCAGGGCCCGGTACAATGCCACGCGGTTGCTCAGGATAGCCAGGTCGGCCAGCACCAGGTCGTCCTGGGCAATGAAATTGGTTCGCTGGGCATCGAGGACGGTCAGGTAATCGACAAGCCCCCGCTTATAGCGGCTTTCCGCCACTTCCATGGTGCTGCGGGCTTCCCTGAGCAGGTTCAACAAACGCTCCCGGCGTTCCAGTTGCTCCTTTCGGGTCAGCAGCGCCCGCTCCACCTCTGCGAAACCGTTCAAAATCGTTATGGCATATTCCACCGCTTCCTGTTGATACCGGGCTTCCGCCGCCCGCTGTCCCGCCTCCAATCTGCCTGCGTTAAACAGGGGCTGCACAATTCCCAGGGCCACGTTCCAGAGCTCGCTGCTGGCTGAGAAAAGGCCGTCCAGTTCCGTGCTGTTATATCCGAAGCTTCCTGTGAGGGAAATGCGGGGGAAACGGCTTGCCTTAGCGACGCCCACCCGTGCATTGGCGGCCATCAACCGCGCTTCCGCCGCTCGGATATCCGGGCGCCGGAGCAGAAGATCCGAAGGCAGTCCCGGTGGCACCGGTTCCAGATGCCTGAAGTAGTCCTCCGGCTGAGGCCGTGGCGGCCGTGTTTCAGGATAGCGTCCCAGCAGCACGGCCAGGCGCTGCTGGGCGGTTCCCAGTTCCTGGCGCAGGGCCGGGAGCACCGCTTCGGCCTGGGCCAGAATACGGCTGGCCTGTTTTAAATCCAGGATCGAGGTCAGGCCCCGCCTGTAACGCCGCTCCACCAGGGCAACGCTGTCACGGAAGCTTGCAATATTCTGCTCCGTAATTTGAATGCGCCGCTCCAGGGATTCGATCTGCAAATAGAGGGTAATGGTTTCGGCCACGACGGTCTGAGCGATGGTGTTACGGGTTTCTTCCATTGTGAGGAGGTCGGCCAGGGCGGCTTCTTCAGCCCGGGCCAGCCGTCCCCAGAGGTCGAGTTCAAAGGAAGCCGGCAGCGAGAGGGTGTACGAGTTGATGGTATAGCCGGCTGGAGAGCCCGGTATCGGAATATTGATCGGCTGCCGCTGTCTCTGTGCCTGAAACTGCAAACTTGCTTCCGGGAACCGGTCCGCCCGTGTCTGGACGAAACGTGCCTGGATTTCGAGGACCTGCGCGACGGTTTTCCGGATATCCAGATTGTTTTCCATCACTTCGTCCACGAGTCCATTTAATTCCGGGTCATTGAAAACTTCCCACCAGCGGTCTTCAGGGATTGTTGTGACCGGCCCGAAGGGAGCATTCTGATAAGACTCCGGTGTTTCGATTCCGGTGTCTGGCTGCTTGTAATCCGGCCCCATCTTCATGCATCCATTTAAAATGATCAGTGCAGCGAGAACCAGGGCCGTTTGAGAAACCGTGTATTTCACCGGCCAGCCTCCTCTTTCTCCAAATTCAATCCATGCAAGGAAAAATCGGTGATTTGCCTGATGAGCCTGTCCTTGAATTCAGCATCGTATTTTTGACCTGTAAGGCGGGAGACCGCCTCGCGGGCAAAATTAAAATAGAGGATCATGCCAAAAATGTTTAAAATATGAAGCTTCAGTTTATCCCGGTCTGTTTCCTGCGGCATGAAAGCACCCATCTGGCCGAGGAGCTCTTTAACCATGGGACGCATGGCCTCTTCTACCAGGATGTCAAAGGCTTCCGTGGGCTGGCAGAGTTCCCTGGTGATAAGCTGATGGTGCCGCCTGCGCTCCTCATCAGACAGGGGGCCTGCAATAAAAGCCTGTGCCAGGGCCTGCACCACGGCATCGGGAGAAGGGGATTCCTGAGCTGCCAGCGCGGTTTTAAAAAAATCCCTGACCCGTCCGGCCCGGGGCAGCCACCGTTCCCGAAAAACCTGCAGATACAGATTCTGTTTGTGTTTGAAATGATAATTCACGGCCGCCAGGTTGCAGTCCGCGGCCCTCGTGATTTCCCGGATGCTGACAGCGTCGAAGCCCTTCCGGGCGAAGAGGGTTTCCGCCTCGTCCAGAATGCGTTCCCGGGTAATGTCGTCCTTGCTTTTCTGCGTCATGGAACCTCTCTTGCCTGACAAACGTTCGTATTATACAAACGTTTGATTGAAATGTCAACCCTTTTTTAAGCAGTCGTATATTAACAGTATGGCCGGGATACCTAAATCCACCACCGAATTTCAAGAAATCCTTTATTTGACGGTGGATTTAGGAGATTTATCCCCGCTCGCGAAATGGCGCGCAACATCGATTTCCCTGGGAAACAGGGCCTGTGCCGGCCTTCTCGTGAAAATAGGGACTGCTACTGATTTCTCCGAAGGAGAAATTGGTTGCTGTCCCTGTTTTCACTATTTCATAAATAGAAGGGGCTGTTCCCGCTTTTCGTCCCTATTTTTCCCATCCAGACAAAAGGTCGGAAACACCATTTATTTTTGAGATATAAATGGTGGAGTCCCCATTTAAATACAGAAATGATACGGCTTATTTTGACTTGACATGGAAAATCGGCCGGGTTATTATAATGACCGAACGGTCGGTCAATAGACTTTATCACCTTAGTTAAATAGAAGCTGTTGCCTGGACGGGAGTCCCGTCCAGGCAACCACCATTTTCTTCAAAAGGAGGAACCATGGTTCCCAGGGTTGTGGACAGAGAGCAGCGAAAAAAGGAAATCGCAGGGATCGCCCTGGATCTTTACGCGGAAAAAGGATTTGAGGGGACCTCGATCAGCGGGATTGCGCGCCTTGCGGGCATCGGCAAAGGCACTATTTATGAATATTTCGATTCAAAAGAGCAGCTCATGATCAGCGCACTCACGGCCTGGGTTGAGACACTTTCACGGAAAGCGGAAGGAGAGCTCGAGGGACTCGATGATCCTGTCGAGCGCCTGAAAAAAATTGTCCGGGGAATAATGGAAGGTTTCATCTCCGATCCGCGGAAACTGAAACTTATTGTTACCATGTTTCACATGCTTATCACCGATAAAACCTTTTATGCACGGCACAACATGGCAAGGGAGGTGCTGCAGGGCATGCAGAAGACCATTGTGGGAATTCTGCAGGACGGTGTGTCCAGGGGTTGTTTCCGCCCTGAGGCAGCCTGGGATGCGGAAAAGATTGCCATGAATCTCCTTGCCTATCTTGACGGCATTGCCCTGCACCACTACATGAGCGAAAGCTATTTCAGCCTGGAGTCTCTGGTCGATTTCTACCTTCAACAACTTTTGCAGAGCCTGAAACCCTGTGAGGCGGATTCCTAGCGCGCATTTCTCACCAGGCATCTTCGGCGTTGCAGCAGATAGCTGGTAAGAAATTCGGGCCAGGATTAAGGGGAACTTTTTATAATCAAGCCCTCTTCGTCCAGCCACACGTCCACGTAAGAGATCAGTTCTTTGAGCAGTGCGGTTTTGTCCGGCAGGACATGACCGGTTTTAAGAGGGATCAGCTTCTTGGGCTCTCCGGCCTTATGATAGAGCTGTTCCGTGCAGATGTAAGGGATGAATTCATCCTCCGGACTGTTGATCATCAGAAGCGGCCTGGGGGAAATGCGGGCCACGTAATCCAGCGGTTCCACGGGCGCCAGGAGCATGCCCGCCGTCCAGCCGGCAATAGAGGAACCTGTGACGGATGCCACCATGCGCCTGATGTTTCCTCCCCCGTAAAGGGCGCCCACTGCGGCGATGCGCTCGTCTATGCCTCCTGCCACAATGGAAATGGGGGCGCCGAGGCTAACGCCGATGAGAACGATTTTCTCCTGAACCACGTCCTCCCGCTGGTATAAATAATCCACCATCATCACGACCCCGCGCACGCTGTCCAGCCCTGCTTTCCTGAGCGCAGGGATAGAAGGCAATACATCCCAGCCTCTGAACGACCGCTTTCCGTGATAAGGGTAATCCATTCCCATGAGGATCAGGTCCCGTTCACCGGCCAGCTCAGAGGCGATCTCCACGGATTTCTTTCCCGTCTCCAGTCCGCCGATCACGATAACGGCCGGAAATTTCCCGCTTTTCCCGGGGAGGCTCAGATAGTATCGGACCGGCGGATCCGCGTCCTTTTTCAGGAGCACTTCATAATCATTGTCTCCGAGAGGGGTTTCCTTGATCTGAAGAGGAATGTCGGAGCTCAGGAAAAAAGGCTCGTAATCGCGGGAGGTCATGCGGACAAGAGAAAAGATCATGGATAAAAAAAGCGTTCCTAATATAAATAAGATCTTCATGAAAACATAAAAACACGGGTCCTGGAAAGGGTGACTCCCCCGGATTTCTCACCGGCCATCTTCGACGTTTCGTGAAGATGCCTCGTGAGAAATCCAGGCTACAATTTTTTTATCATATATGATGGATTTTAGAAAGTGCGAAAAAGCGGCACCACCTGGCCGACCGGCATCCCGGGGAATTTTTTTTTCAAGTTGGTGACCATATCCGGATCGACGGATGCATCCGCAGGGAACAGGATCATGTCCGCCGTATCGGGGGGAAGCCTTGAATAATGCCAGACCGGCCTGTCCATGAAGGACTCGCCGAATCCCAGCCACCGGCCCTTTTCATGTAAAAACCCGTGCACCCGAATCCCGTGACTTTCGAGATAATCCTTGAGAAAAGAGGCCCCCTCCCCCTTTCCGAAGATCACGGCCCTGGATATGTCCCTTTCCGCCCCCGGGGCATAATCGATGGAAGCCTGGTCCATATGGCCGCCGGTCTCTGACGGTTTTTCCGGCTGAAGTTCTCTGATGCGGATACCCAGGCAGCGCCGGCAGGCCGAGAAAGGGAGTTCCCCCCTGTAAACGATGCGTTCCCTGATGTCGGCTACGGCTGCGGCCGCTTCGCGTAAAGTTTTTCCCCGGATATTCATGGCCCGGGTCCCGCCGTTAAAATCCAGACAGCATAAGACCACATCCCCGTTGCAGAGAACGGCAACCTGATGTTCATTGGCAACCAGGGGACAGCCCCCCTGTTTTGCCGGAACAACAAACTCGTGGGGACCGAGAAAGTTTTGCTGCCAGGGATCTCCCGGTCTGAATGACATATGCACTCCGGGGAGGACGTCATATTTTCCCCAGGGCCATATATGGGACGCTATTTCCGAACCTTCGAGTTGATCAGGGTCAGCGGCAAAAACAGGCTCTTTCCATTCCCCGGCCATTTCTTTTGAGATGCTGTGCCAGAAGCGAAGCGCTTCCCGCGCATTTTCCTTTCCGGAAAGCAGCTTGGCGCCTCTTGGCGCATAATGCGATGTGTCCATAATATGTATTTCGATGTCAGCGCAGGACCCGTTATCCCGCCGGGCGCGCAAGATATCCTTTACATTGGATTGAAGCTGTTCGTAGGAAATATCCCCTTTCGGCCTTTTTATCATATCATGCTGTTCCTCATCACATGTCTGGAGGCTCAGCATGAGGTGGGACAGGCCGCTCTGAAAAAGGGTCGAAGCCAGCCGGTAGTCCAGGCGCGTGCCGTTCGACACGAGTGTGTGGTGAATGCCATGTCCGGCGGCAAGGGCAATGATTTCAGGCAGATCCGGATGTATGGACGGCTCCCCCATGACATGAAAAGCCAGGCCGCCCACGCCCCACCCTGCATATTCTTCAATGAGCCGCATGGCAAGGGACGACTCCATGCGCCCGGGCGGTCTCGTAACCATGTCCTGCGTACAGAAAAGACAGCGAAGATTGCAGATGTTGGTCATTTCCAGAAGAAGCACATCAGCGTCAATGCCGGTGGAAGCCGCCACTGCGGCGAGCTCGGCGGAATTGCCGGATGTCTTTCCCATCCTCTCCCGGTGGAGTGCCAGCCTGTGTGGTGTCACAGGAATGATTTTCAATTTTTTTTCGATCAAAGCTTCATATAGACGGTCGCTCAGCGGGGGATGCTTCACCAGGATGACCCGGGAGGCCATGGAGGGATCGGACCGGAACTTTTCTGTCAGAAAAGCAGCCAGTTCCCTGTGGCCTTCCGGCGTGGGAGGAAAAGCAGGGGTGTCGTTCTCAGGGTCTCCGCCGGACCAGGACAATGCTGTTTTCCAATTTTCACCGTCGTAGCCGATGCCCGCAAAAAGCCTTTTCATTCTGGATTTTTCCTGTCAATCCTGCCGGTGACATATCTGAAGATAAATAAAGCAATTGCTGCGGTCAGACCGATAGCCACGAAGTAATACCATATATAGTGAGCATCGGCATAATAGGCAGCCTTCTGGGCCTGTGTCAAACCGGGGGGAAGTGTTTTGGGGTCCGGGCAGTAGGCGTCCAGCAGATAGCCCGACATGATGAAACCGGCCAGGGCCGAGAAAAATGAATGGAGGTGGCTGAAGCCCAGGTACAATCCTTCTTCACCTTTGGGCGCCTGCAGGGAGAAGTACTCGAGAAAACGGGGCGAAATAAAGCATTCGGCCAGTCCCTGAATCGCGATGCCGGTAATCATCATCAGGGTCAGCGGGTGCATGGCAAGGGATCCAAGAATGGACACGGAGGGCCCGGTGATTTTCTCCAGGATAGTGCCTCCGGACATGGCCAGGGCGGAGAAAGGCATGAGGACCATCCCCACCAGCATAGAGGTCACGGCATGGTATTTTTTCATCATCTGGGTGATCAGCACCACAAAGATCACCACCACCGCGGGATTGACATTGGCCAGCCACTCGGGCCTGGCCTGTTCTCCCAGGAGGCGGATCACGTATTTCGGCATGGTGGCGTATAACTGGCTCTGTATGATCCAGAATCCGGTGACGATCAGGATGAGGATGATCAGCCGGGGTTTTGCACAAATCCTGACCAGAGACCGGAACACCTCGTGAATCGACTTGCCTTCACCGGTCGATGCAACGGGCTCAAAAAAGAAGATGACGAACAGGACCCCCAGAAAAGCCATGGAGGCGGAAAAGAAGTTCACATATTCCACGCCGATGCCCTGGCGGATGTAAGGGACGATGGTCTTTCCACTGAAGGAGCCGATATTGACCACCCAGTAGAAAAGGGAAAAACCCCGGGCGCGGTTGGCCTCTGTCGTGGTTTTTGCGATGGTGCCGGAGATCAGGGGCTTGATGAACGCGCCTCCCACCATGACCACGGACAGGAAAAAAACGACCGGCAGTTTGCCGTGAAAAATCCCGAGGAAGCAATAACCCAGGGTTAACAGACTGAAGGCCAGGACAAGTCCCTTTTTGAACCCGATTTTGTCTCCGATAGCGCCCACAAAGGGGGGCAGGAAGTACAGCCCGGCATAAAATATGCCCGCCACATATCCCGTCTCCTTGTCCGTGAACCCGGCGATGTCTGTGAGGTAAAGGGTCAGGACGATGAAAAAGCCATAGTAGGCGGCCCGCTCGCAGAGCTCCATCAAATTTACGAGCCAGAAATCACGGGGGAATCTCCAGGACAGGCCTTCCTGACTATTTGTGGTTTCCACGGTCATGCAAGCCTCCAGGAATTTGTTTCAGCAGGAAGGGTCATGCTAATACATTCAGGCATGAAAAGCCAGTCGGCTTGTAAAAGGGTTTCATGACAGAAGGGGGGGACGTTGGTGACATATTGATATTTTGTTTCGATTACTTGCTGGTTGAATAACATCGATAAAATGTCAATATATCACCAACGTCCCCCCCTTTATTACGGGTTAAGGTATGACAAAGGTCTCCCGGTTTGTCTTGGCCCAGTAAGCATTCATCTTGGTGGTGGCCTGGATATATTTGATGCCGGATGAAACGTTATCGCCCAGTCTGAAGTCACCGTTTCCATAGCCGAATGCATCGAGATGGACAGGGTCGCTGACAAATCTTTTAGCCATGTGCAGATCCCCCGGGCCGATATCATAGGTCAGCCCGGAAGCCGGCAGGTAATATGGGCCGTCCTGGCTGCTCCATGCGGAGGCCCACAGGGCGTCTACACAGCCCCAGACTTCCACCGTCATCCAGGCCCCGGGGCCGGGCGTTCCGCTCAGGTAAAGATCGGGATTGTAATTGGCCGGGCCGCTGAAGGTGCCTGAAGAAGGGAGGCGGACAGTGGCTCCGTTCCCGTCGTCCGCATGAAAATAATATGCATGCGAAACATCCGTGGAGATATCCCGCGTGCGATAACGGTAGACCCCGTCGCTGTCAGGACCCGAATCAAGCACCATGGCATGGTCGGCACCGTCTATGTTTACATATATACCGGCCGGCATATCTTCATCGACATCGTAATATTTGACGGTAAATTCATAACGGGTTCCATAATATCCGAAATCCGGGCTGAGGGATGCATAGGCCAGTTCCGGTTCGTGGTTGACCGGCGGATTGCCTCCAAGCCGCAGATCCGGATTCCCCCAGAGATTCCAGCAATAGGTTTCATAATGGTTCAGGTGCCATCCTCCCTCCAGGTAGAGTTTGAGCATGGCCCGGCGAAGGGCGTCTCCCTGGGGATAATTTCCGGAAAGGACATTGTTGGTAAACCAGTAGTCGCAGGATTGCCCTGATCCGTCCGCAGGAGCATACCAGGGGATGGTGCCCAGGGCGACCTGGGAGGACCCGACGAATCCAACCGCTCCATGCTTCAGCATTTCCCTGCCGATATTGCTGTAATTGGGGTCCACGTTGTTGCAGCAGCAGGCGAATATGATGGCCGGGTAGTTGTCGTTCAGGGAGCTGCAATCGGAGGAATGAATAAAGGAGGGTGCTCCCAATCCCAGGATATGGCATGTGGTGGCGGATCCGTGCCCGCCCCAGTTCACAAAAGCGAATTTTTCATTCGACCACTGGTTGACCACGTTGCCGCGGAGAAGGGGATAATCGCAGGGATAGGACGAATAATAATCGACGTTCTGCTCATACAGGCGCGTCATGTTCCAGTCCGCAAGCCAGGCATGATCCATCTTGACCTCCATCATCGTGGCGGCCTCACAATTGTCGTACCAGAAAGCGCCGAGCAGAAGGATGTTTTTCTTGTACGCAGGGTCATTATTTTGCTCGAACGCTTCCGACTTCTGGCAGACGTGCTGCAGATTTGTCGCATCGCTCCATGGAATGCGGCCGATGTTCACTTCCGCATAAAAATCGATCTGATCCCCATCCGGTTCGCCGTAGAGGCGGTTGCCGTTCAAATCCCAGGATTCTGCATCAGACAGAGAGAGCTCTGCATAGTAAAAATCGGTTCTGGGGCGGCCGTATCCCACGTCTTCGCAACCGTTGCGCATATCGATTAAATCCACGTTGCCGGCCAGAAGCACGTCTTCGATGCCCCATTCGGCGGTGGGATATTTATCCCTTAAAAAATTCCTTGTTTTTTCTGCCAGGTCGATGCCGGAATAGTTTGCTGAGATCCATTCGAGCGTTACCACCTCCGGACTGCGCCCTTTGGCGGTTTCCCAGTTCACCAGGGAGGTGACAGCGCCGGTCAGTGCATTGGACGTGATGATAACGAAATCCTTTATATC
>Ga0209013_10003207_pt1 | contig 14613 bp, 10 predicted proteins | sample Cruoilmetagenom2_FD_187291 | JGI IMG/M metagenome (GOLD analysis project Ga0209013, IMG submission 187291) | Oil polluted marine microbial communities from Coal Oil Point, Santa Barbara, California, USA - Sample 2 (SPAdes) (version 2) | ecosystem: Environmental > Aquatic > Marine > Oil seeps ... | reverse complement strand
CAATGTATTTTTTACAGAGCTAGCCCGCATATTTCATGAAAATGCTCTAGCGAGCGCATTCCCCGTAGCTTGTTGGAGCGGAGCGGAAATCCCGTCGCCGGGGCTGCGGGGTTAGCGAGCAAACTACAATAAATATGGAATAAATACCTTACATTTCGAAGATTCCCTGTCCCGCTTTAGTCCCGCTAAAGCGGGACAGGGAGCTTCAATTGCTGTCGTGAGACCACGAAGATGGGCGTGCCACCTGGCAACCGCAGGGTGCTGGTTCCGAAGCGTACCTCAACGGTACGTCGCAGGGGGCAACACCCGAGGACGCACGGAAGGACGGCCATATCCGTGATCGCAGCAAGTGATTCATGAGATATCCGGGCTAAAAAAACACCCCCATGGAAAACTGCCATTTACTCTTATTTTCACCCTTATCAGGATCAGGATTGTAGCCCCACTCCAGCCGTAACGGCCCCATTGGCGAGTACCATCGAATGCCGTAACCCACAGCATACTTCAGGTCGCCCAAGTCTATATTGTCGCTATCATCGTAGGAATTGCCGGCGTCAAAAAAGAGCACTCCCCGAATACCCTGCTGCTCTACGAGGGGGAAAAGAAACTCGGTGTTAAAAAGCACCATCTTGTTGCCACCAATACGGTCTCCGGTCTCTGGATCGCGAGGGGACACGTCGCCGGAGTCAAAAGACCTGATGGAATTGATACCACCCAGGTAAAAACGTTCATAGATGGGAACCTCACCGTCAGTTTCACCTATATATCCAGTTTTGCCGTGCAAAAATCCGACGCACTTCCAAAAAAGCGGGAAATACCAGCTTGAATTAAAAACGGTCTTGACATAGCCGGCATCACCACCGAGCGCGCCGCCAGCGTAATCCACCATCAAACTGTTATCAGATCCGCGAGTGGTGAGAAAAGTGTGGTCTCTGGTGTCTCTCCGCAAAGTACTGCTCAGGGCACTGGTAACGAGTTTCCCCTCTTGGTCCTGGATTTCAGTTGCTGCGCTAGAAGACACATCTGATACATCAGCGTCGTCATAGGTATAGGAGAGGTAAAGCCTGGTGTAATCCCAGACCGGATAGCTCAAGGAGAGTTTTCCCCCGTTGCTGTCCTTGGTGAACTCATCGTAGTCCCGGGACCAATTATAGATCTCGGTTGTGGCGGCAAGCGGGATATCGAATAGCCAGGGTTCCGTAAACTTCAAAGTAAACCTATTGGACTTACTCCCAACCTGGGCCTGGAACGCCAGGTCCTGACCTCGGCCAAACAGGTTCCGTTCGGCTACCTGCGCCTGGAAGAAAAAATTGTCTGCCGTGCTAAATCCGGCTCCGGCTGATATGAACCTGGTCGCCTTTTCTTTTAATTTTATATCGACATTCATCCGGTCGGCAGATTCTCCTTTCCGGGTGTCCATTTCGACATCATCAAAATAGTCAAGTCGCCGCAGATTCCCAACACTCCTCTCCAGCTTGGCCTTGCTATATCGTGCCCCTTCAACCACCTTCAACTGCCGGCGGATAACTTTGTCCCGCGTCTTGGCATTACCGCTGATTTCAATCCTGCCAAAATCTACCAACTCCCCTTTTTTGACTTGGTAATTGACATCAACCACCTGTTTCGTCCTGTCCCGGGCAATGTTTGGCTCTACCTCAGCGAACGCGTATCCCTGAGAAGTATAGTAGTCCGTAAGCCTTTCAAGGTCTCTGGCCAGAACCTCCCGATGGAAGTACTTTTTCTTGGACAGTTTGATCCTATTCAGCAACCTCACGTCCGGCTCGACATCCTTCCCGGTCACCTCCACTTTGCCCACCCGGAATCGTCCCCCTTCGTTTATGGGAAAGTTGATGTAAATCCCCTCTTCATCATAGGTAATCTCAGGACTTCCCACCCTGACATCCATAAAGCCATGATTCAGGTAGAAGGCGGCAATCATATCCGAGTCCACTTCCAACTTGTCCCGCTTGAGAATTCCCGATTCAGTGAGCCAGGCAAAACCGCTTTTTTCCGAAGTCATGACAATATCTTTGAGGTCATCATCCGAAAAGTGCTGATTGCCTGTGAAGGTGATCTTGCTGACATAAAGCTTGTTGTTCTCCTTTATGCGAAAACTGACATCCACCCGGTCACCCTCAACTGGCTTTATCTCGTAGGTAACCTCCGCATTATAATAGCCTTTGTCCCGATAAAGCGCCCGGATCTTTTCCACATCTCCCTTGAGGACTGAACGTTGTAGAATACCATATTGTCTCGTGGTCATGGCAGCACGAATGTCATCTTCTGTGATAGATCTGGAGCCGCGGATTGAAACTTCATTTATGGTGGGCTTTTCCTCCACCACAAAAACCACATCCTGTCCTTGGGGAGTGTCCTCCGCCTCTATACGGACCTCTTTGAAATAGCCCATCTTGTAGATCTCTGTCAAATCTTCACGCAATTTGGCCTGATCAAAAAGGTCGCCGCCTTTGGTCTTTACCCTCAATTTAATGGCCTCGGTTTCGACGCGCTGATTGCCCCTTACCAGAATCTGACGAATCTTTTTTCTCCTCAGGATGCGAATACCCACTTCTCTGGAGAGATCAGAGACCGCACCGGCAAGATTTTCCAGTCCCACTTGGGTTACATAGATGGGTACCGTAGGCCGTCGTTGATCAACATCAACCAGACGCACATCAAAACTGATTTGTTCCCCTATCTTACTGAGGCTGCCATAAACAACGAAGGTGCTTCCCAATTCCGCGCCGATTTTTCGAGCCTGAGCATCGGTCATCTCTTGAGCCACCCACAACGGCTCCCCTTCAAACGCTTCCACCGCAGGTACCGGCTGGAATCCTTGCTGCTTCAGGCTCCTGACCAGCATATCCATTAGCGGCTTACGCAGGTGGGTAAGATCCTCTTCGCTGTAAAACGACAGGGGAATAATAGCAAGACGAATAGTGCGGGAATATAGCGGCTGGGGCCAGGTGAGAGACAGTACCAGCAGAACAAAAAGAAGGCGTTTCACAACGTACTCGCTCTCTGCAGGTCACTCGATCTCGTTTAGTAGTCCGTCTTTCATCTGCAACTGTCTTTGCATCATGCCTGCAAGTTCCATGTTGTGTGTAACGACAACCAGGCTCACGTTTTGTTCCTGGTTAAGGCTCAGCAGAAGCTCATGAATGTTCCGGCTACTGTTCGTGTCCAGGTTACCGGTGGGTTCATCAGCAAGAAACACCTTAGGATTCAACACCAGTGCCCTCGCTACCGCAACCCGCTGCTGCTCTCCTCCAGATAGCTCTCCGACACGATGCTGCAAACGGTGGTTCAAGCCAACCAGATCCAAAACGAACTCCGCACGCTCTTTCGACTCCTTTTTATTCTTGCGTCCAATGAGCGCTGGTAACATGCAGTTTTCCAATGCAGTAAACTCAGACAGCAGATGATGGAATTGAAAAACAAATCCGATGGTGCGATTGCGGTAGGCGGCCAACTGTTGTTCTTGGAAGTCAAAAACGTTCACTCCCTCATAGGTAACCTCACCGTCACTAGGCTGCTCCAGAGTTCCCAGTATGTGGAGCAGTGTTGACTTCCCTACTCCGGAAGCTCCTACCACCGCAATGCTCTCCTGCCCTTCCAGGGTGAGATCGATACCACGCAATACATCAACGCGACGCTTGCCGCTGCCGAAGTGTTTATAAAGCCCCTTCACCTGGAGGATAAACTCGGCCCTATTCATAGCGGATGGCCTCCGCTGGGTCAAATCGCGAAGCCTGCCAGGCCGGATACACACTGGCCGCCAGAGTAATGACTATTGCCGCCACGGCGATGAGTGCTACGTCAAGTGGGTTCATCTGAACCGGCAGGGTAGATATGTAGTAGACATCGCTGGGCAACTCAATAAACTTGTACGTGGCCAGCAGTGTGCAAAGGGTGTAGCCTCCTAGAAGCCCGAGTAGCGTTCCTACCAGGCCGATCACCGCTCCCTCAATCATGAAAATCTTCATAATACTTCTGCGGGTGGCACCCATAGATTTGAGAATAGCAATATCCCTGGTTTTTTCTATAACTACCATGATTAAAGTGCCCACGATATTGAACGCTGCTACCAGAATAATGAGGGTGAGGATGATGAACATCACGATCTTTTCCAATTTTAGGGCAGAAAAAAGGTTCTTGTTCATCCTCATCCAGTCCCTACTCCAGTAAGGATAGCCGCCCAACGCTTTGCCAATGGCTCTGGCCACCCGATCTGCCGCATAGATGTCATCCACCCTAACCTCGATGCCTGTGACTCGATCCCCGATACCGAGAAACCGTTGAGCAGCCCATAGGGACACGTAGGCTATGGTAGAGTCGTATTCGTACATTCCCGAGTCAAATATTCCCGCCACCCGGAAGGTTTGACTCCTGGGCACCCGGCCGAGGGGAGTAAGACGACCCAGGGGAGAAATCACCGTCACGGGATCTCCCCGTAACGCCCCGATATTCCTGGCAAGTTCGTTACCTAAAATGATTCCTGGAGTGGATCTCATCCCTTCTGGCTTATTTTCAGCTTCTAGCTCTTCGAGACTGCCAGCACGCAGATTCTTTGGTAGGTTGATAACCTTGCTGGCGGTCTTTGGTTCGATTCCTCTGAGCACTGCCCCAGATATGGCTTTGCGAGAACTGATCATAACCTGGGTGTAAATAAAAGGTGTGGCAGCGTTAACCCCAGACACTTCCCCCACCTTCGCTCTTACTTCCTGGTACTTGGAAATATTTCCATCGAAACGGGAAATAACCACATGGGAGGTCACCCCAAGAATTTTGTCCCTCAGATCCTCCTTGAACCCATTCATCACTGCTATTACAACGATTAGTGCGGTCACGCCAACCATAACCCCTGCAATGGAAATGAGGGTAATAAGGGAGACGAAGGTCTGTTTGCGTTTGGCCTTTAAATAACGAAGGCCTATGAACAGTTCATAGGACATATTAGAAAGGATCTTGCTCTAAGGGTTTAGCTACGCTCTGGCCTGAGGTGGGGAAATAAGATCACCTCCCGGATGGACGGCAGGTCTGTGAGCAGCATGACCAATCGATCAATACCCACCCCCTCCCCGGCAGCGGGAGGCATGCCATATTCCAGGGCGCGAATGTAGTCATCATCCATGAAGTGCGCCTCTTCGTCGCCAGCCTCACGGGCCGCCACTTGCTGTAGGAATCGCTCTCTTTGGTCAATGGGATCGTTCAATTCGGAGAAGCCATTGGCAATTTCATAGCCACCAATGAAAAGTTCAAATCTATCCACTAAAGAGGGATCTTCCTCATTGCGCCGTGAAAGTGGAGATACATCAATGGGATAGTGGGTAATAAAAGTTGGTTGTTCCAGCTTCGGTTCCACCAGGATATCAAATAGCTTGGTGAGAACCTTTCCGGACTCTTGTCCAGCCGTAGTGATTCCCAGAGTCTCAGCCTTGGTCCGAAGTTTTTCCTCATCTTCCACCTCGCTCCCCTCTAAACCTCCAATAGCGACGAGTGCATCGCGGAGTCGATAACGGGGCCAGGGTGGGCTCAAATCGATCTCCCTATCTTGAAACGATAGATGGAGGCTACCATTTACTTCTTGGGCCACCCAGCAGACCATTTCTTCGGTAAAGGTCATCAAGTCTTCATACGTAGCATATGCCTGATAGAATTCCAACATGGTAAATTCTGGATTGTGCTGGAAAGATATCCCTTCATTGCGAAAATTTCGATTTATCTCAAAAACCCGCTCAAAGCCACCCACCAGGAGGCGCTTGAGATACAGTTCAGGAGCGATTCGTAGATACAGGTCAATGCCCAGGGCATTATGAAAGGTCTTGAAAGGACGTGCAGTGGCACCACCGGGAATAGGCTGCATCATCGGGGTCTCCACCTCAATGAAACCATGACCCTTGAGGAATTCTTGTATTTTCTGAATAATCTTGGCTCTCTTGATAAAAACCTCGCGAACGTTGTCGTTTACCACCAGATCCACATAGCGCTGACGGTACCTGGTTTCGACGTCACGAAGCCCGTGCCATTTTTCGGGTAAAGGTCGCAGACTCTTGCTCAGGAGTCTTACCTCCTGGGCTTGCAGGGTCAACTCACCTTTATGAGTCCGAAAAACAGTACCCGTGACGCCGACAAAATCACCTATGTCCATCTTTTTGAAAACCCGATACTCGTCTTGACCTATCACGTCTCTTTGAACGTAGACTTGAAGCTTATCAGTAGCATCTTTGATGTGCATAAAACAAGCTCGGCCAAAGGAACGCATGGCCATGATGCGGCCGGCACAGGTAAGAATCTTTTGCTCTTGAGCTAGATCCTCTTCACTCCATTCCCCGTAGTGTTCCCTAATATCCGCCAGGTGATCCTGAACGCTAAAATCATTCGGGTATAATTGGACACCCGCATCTCGTAACTCCCGAGCCTTCTGTCTCCGCTGTCGCAATACCTGGCTTTCTTCACTCATAGCCATATCTCTAGAATGATAGGGAACCGGGCGGCCAAAAAAAATGAACCACAGAGCACCGAGGACACAGAGAAAAAGATGCAGTTTCCAACCGTAATTCGCAGGAGTACTTTACTGCGCCAAAATCATCATCGCAGCCTGTGGTCTCAGGACCTCAAAACGCGTTACGATAAATCATTTACCCAGTGGAGTCAAGCACTATAGGCGGGCTACTGAGGTCTGTCTAGGGGGTCTTCCTCTGCTAGAGGTAAGTGTAGCGTGAAGGTAGTACCACTGCGTCCATCGCTGTCGAGGAAGATCTTACCGTCATAGTTCTCCACTATCCGGTGCACGATGGTCAGGCCCAGACCCGTGCCCTGGTCTTTGGTGGTAAAGAACGGATCGAACACTTTCCCCTGATTCTCTGGCAAAATCCCTGGGCCCGTGTCTGAAATTGAAATTTCGGCCAGTTTTTCCTGAGCGCCTCCTGATCCTCGCTTCGTACGGATAGCGGTGGCGAGGGAGAGACGACCACTGTTTTTCATTTCTTGGACAGCGTTGAGTACTAAATTCCAGATCACCTGTTGGAGTCGTTGAGAGTCAATGTGAACCCATAGGTTCTTGCTCAGAGTCTTTTCAATACGAATAGGTCGGGAGAGCTCCGGGCTGTTTTTAAACATCTCCAATGTATCTTCAATGACCTCGTTCACCTCCACCGATCGATCCACCGCTTTTTCCGGCCGGGAAAAAAGGAGAAACTCGTTCACCAGTGCATTGAGCCTTTCCGCTTCCCGCATGGTGATGTCCATCAGCCGCTGTTGCATCGGTCCGAAATCTACCTCGTCCCTGAGCATCTGTATCGAGCCGCTCAGTGAAGCGAGGGGATTCTTAATCTCATGCGCAATACCAGCTGCAAGTTCACCCGCCACTGCCAAGCGGTCCATCCGTCGCACCTGTTCTTGCATCTGACGAAATTCAGTGAGATCTTGAAATATTAAGATCAACCCTATTTCGTCGCCCCCTGGATCCTTTAGGATCGATTGGGAGAACCCTAAATGGAGCCTAGTCCCATCTCGTCGATCAAAATCAACGTCAATCCCTTTCTGCGGTTGAGGCATGTCATCATTGTCGCCCCCTCTATCACTAATACTCAAATAGGGTACAATTTTCGGAAAAATATCACCAATGTGAATCCCCTCTAGATCCCTATAGCCGAATCCAGAAATCTGCTCGACTGCCGGGTTGATATATGAAATCTCGAGTTGATTGTTCAGAGTTATAAGTCCAGTATTGATACTTTGAACAATATTACGGTTTAGCAGTTCAAGTTGGTCCAGGTCGTACTGCTTTGCTTTCAGTTTGACGCTACTGCGGCGAAGCTCCTCAGCCAGATAACTGCTCAAGAAAGCCACCAGATAAAAGGCGGCAATGTTCATCAGCAGGGTATAGAAGTAGTAGCCGATGGTATAGGTGGTCATCAGCTCGGAAGCGCGAGTGTAATATGGATGAATAATGCCGAAATATTGGAGGTCCAACAAGGAGCCGTAACCTATACTACTAGCCGAGGCTATGAGGAGGCCTCCACGACGGTAGAGCATGATGGCAGCATTGATAATTGTGAGTATGTACATAAACGAAAAAATGCTCTCGATGCCTCCGGTGACATAGATCAATGCCGTCACGAAAAGTACATCGAAAACGAGCTGTACATAAGCAAAAAGAATGTATTTCTTGATGCGGTCTAGCAACAGGGCATAGCAAAGAGTCAGAAAGTAGATGACACCGGTGAGAATGTACAATGAGGCAAGTGAGGTATTAGAGAAGGAGGGATAAGCTCTTGCCTGCACAACAACGGTGGCAACAAGGAGAAAGGTGGCAAAAAGCAGCCTGAGAACCATGAGCCACTTGATTCTCCCCAGAAGCTCCTTGTTGCGCTCTGTCGAATCCTGTTCCAACTCAGACATGGTTGATCAGCCACCCATGGCTCCGGCCATCTGAAATATGGGGAGATACATGGAAACCACGAGACCACCAATGGTACCTCCCAGAAAAACCATCATAAAGGGCTCGAGCATGGCGGTGAGAGCGTCAACGGCTGCATCAACTTCATCATCGTAGAAATCGGCAATTTTGCTCAACATGGTATCCAAGGCACCAGTGGCTTCACCCACCGAGATCATCTGTACAACCATGGACGGGAAAACATCACTGTCGGCCAAGGGCTCGGCAATGGTCCGGCCCTCACTAATGCTTCGTCTGGTTTCCCGTATTGCCTCCTCGATGGTCATATTACCAGCAGTAGCTGCTACGATGTCCAGACTATCCAGGATTGGCACACCGCTGCTGATCATAGTGCCCAGAGTACGGGTGAATTTGGCCACAGCTACCTTGCGGAGTAGCATGCCGAAAACGGGAACCTTGAGGACCAGTTTGTCCACCAGAGCTCGGCCTTTGTCAGTTTTATAGAATCGCCTGAAAACAAACACAAAGAGAACGAATCCGACAATGATGTAGAGAATATAGTTTTTGAGGAAATCACTCATCGCTACCACTATCTGGGTGGGAACAGGAAGTGCTTTGCCGAAGTCGGCGAACATTGCCTGGAACACCGGGATCACAAAAATAAGGATGACCGCCACCACCAGAACGGCGATTACCATAACCACGATGGGGTAGGTCATGGCTCCTTTGACCTTTTTTTTCAATTTGGCAGCCTTCTCGATGTAAGCCGCCAGTCGATTCAAGATGATATCCAGAATACCACCGATCTCGCCCGCGGCCACAAGGTTAACAAAAAGGTCGTCAAAGACATCAGGATGCTGTTTCAAAGCGTCAGCAAAGGTGGACCCTTCCTCAACGTCCTCTTTTATGTTCTTCAGTATCCGTTTAAATGTCTTATTGTCTTGCTGGCTGAAAAGAATCTCCAGACACTGAACCAACGGCAGACCCGCATCAATCATGGTCGCAAACTGGCGGGTCATAACCACGATATCCTTTTCGGTCACCTTGGGCTGGAGAAACTTGACGTTTTCAAATAGGTCTTTGGGTTTTGGTTTGATCTTAGTGGGCTCAATACCCTGACGTCTTAGGGTGAGGCGAACGAAATTTTCGCTCTCAGATTCCATCTCACCCTTTTTCTTTTTTCCCTTACGATTGACCCCTGCCCATATGTAGTCTGGCATGGCCGCTCCTTTGTTAATCTAGTAGGCGTTAATGTTACGGATGGTTACATCCTCCCAGCCTAATCACCATGAAACGCTTGTTTCTCCATCCCAGCGCTTCATGCCCTGCAGTTGTCCTACTGTCTATGGTTGCCAGCTGAGGAAAATAAAGCAAGCTAATCTTTCACCGAGCAGCGGACAACTTCCTCCACGGTAGTAATTCCTGCTTTTAGTTTATTGATGCCTGACTGCCTTAGGGTCAGCATACCTAACCGCATCGCTTCACGTTTGATCTCGGTGCTGGAAGCTCCTACCAGAACCAGCTCCTTAAGCTCCTCGTACAGCGGCATAACCTCATAAAGGGCGATGCGGCCTTTATACCCTGTTTGGCTGCAGGTGGGGCAACCCGTACCATGGTGGCATTTGTAGCTACCCACCTCTTCGTCAGGAACGCCTAAATCCAGCAACGTCTCCTTGGGGATTTCCAACTCCTCTTTGCAATCGGCACAGATTTGGCGGGACAGTCGCTGAGCGAGAATAAGATTTACAGACGAGGAAACCAGAAAGGGTTCCACCCCCATATTGAGCAAACGGTTGACGGTGCTCGGTGCGTCATTGGTATGGAGGGTGCTCAAAACCATATGGCCCGTAAGCGCCGCTTTGATCGAGATTTCCGCGGTCTCGAAATCACGGACCTCGCCCACCATAATTATGTCTGGGTCCTGACGCAGAAATGAGCGCAGGGCCGATGCGAAGGTGAGTCCAATGCCTTCATGGATCTGCACCTGGTTGATCCCGCCCAGGTTGAACTCCACGGGATCCTCAGCAGTGGATATGTTTTCTGTGGCTTTGTTCAATTCTGAAAGAGCACTGTAAAGAGTTGTGGTCTTGCCGCTTCCAGTGGGCCCGGTTACCAGCACCATCCCAAAAGGCTTGTAGATCGCATCTTTAAAATGATCCAGCTGCTTTTCCTCAAAGCCCAACTTGGTCATGTCCAGTTGGAGATTGGATTTGTCCAGAAGTCTGAGCACTATCTTCTCTCCAAACAGGGTTGGTAGCACAGACACGCGGAAATCCATCTCCTTGCCCTTGGTCTTGAGTTTGATGCGACCATCTTGAGGCAGGCGGCGTTCTGCGATATCAAGCCTGGACATGATCTTGATCCGCGAAAGAAGCGCATTTCTCAGCTTCATCGGCGGCTTCATCACTTCGTAAAGGACCCCATCAATCCGGTAGCGTACCCGAAAACTCTTTTCATAGGGCTCAATGTGGATGTCACTGGCCATCTTCTTGATGGCATCCACCAGGATCAGATTAACCAGCTTCACCACTGGCGCCTGCTCGGCCGCGCTTTCCAGTTCCCCGAGATCTACGTCGTCAGAACCCTCAATCACATCTACGCCTTCTTCATCGAACTCACTCATAACATCTTCTAGGGACGCGCCAGCATCGTAGAATCTGTCCATGGCCGACTTTATCGAAGTCTCTGTTGCTACCGTAACGCGGATGTTTTTCCGGGTGAGGAATTTAATGTCGTCAATGATGAAAATATTGGAGGGATCCACCATGGCTATGGTCAACGTCTGCCCCTCCAAGGAGATAGGAACGATCTTATACTTCTGGACGATGTTCCCGGGTATCATCTCGATCACGTCAGAATCAACGTCCAGTTTGGAAGGATCGGTGGAGGGCACGCCGAATTGCTTGCTCAGAAACTCCATGAGTTCGGCCTCTTCGATATACTCCATCTTCACGAGGTTGCTTCCCAGCATGCCCCCGTTGGCCTTTTGCTCTTGGAGTGCGCTATCCAGCTGTTCGGGTGTGATCAAACCCTCGCGTACTAAGAAATTGCCAAGCTTTTGCGCCATCTAAGGACCTTACCTCCCTTAGTCCGGATATTTCATCAATGGACTGCTGCGACCGCGGATATGACCGTCCTTCTCTCCGAGCTGCAGGCTCTACGAGCCGGAAGCCGGGCGTCCTCGCCTGTTCCTTCGGCTACGCTCAGGACAAGCTCGCTCTGCACGGTACTGTTCAAGTGCGGTTCGCTCCGCCCCCCTGCGATGACCCGGTGGCATACCCTTCTCCACAATCTCGAGAGGGCGATTCGTGCAATATCCGGGCTAGCAGGATTTCTCTACCTTGGTCTCGGGGTATTTATGCAAAATACAGACCAAGGGCCTTAAGGCCCATCCAACCCAGCAACCACAGCAATCCACTATGGGTAATGTAAGTTAGTATCTAAAATAACTAATGATAATTTCAACTTAGGAAAACAACTTTTCTTTGTCAAGGCAAATTTCATTGCAGTGAAATGTGGCTTTCTCGTGTTTCGGTACACTTTTGGATTCACCGTATTTGCACGTATAGTACTTGAATTAGTTCACTCCGTGCGGCTACCCCAAAACACCGGCAGGCCGATTGTTCGCTCAGTGCTTCAATTGACACATCTAATGACACGTATAAGATGTCATTGGGTTCAGAGTCTCAAGTTTAGAAATTCGGCATAAGATTAGTCAGCAGACTTGGAACCTCAAACCTGGAACTTTGAACCTTATTGATCTGGCCTTTCACTCCTGCCCGTTAGCCCGGATATTTCATCACGCCCCGGCGTGACTCCGACCGCGGATATGACCGTCCTTCCGGGCGTCCTCGGGTGTCGGACCCTGCGACGTACTGTTCAAGTACGCCTCGGATCCAACCCCGCGGTCTCGCGGGGTTGAGCGGTGGCACACCCTTCTCCACGGTCTCGCAGCGGAAATTCGTGAAATGTCCAGGCTAGAAAAGCGCCATGCGCTTGGAGCTATGCTGTATGCGTTATTTAATACCGGACCTCCAGCAAGCAAAGGCCCCGAGCCGGTGCTGTCATTCCCGCTTGTTTTCGGTCGCAGGCGGCCACAACCGCAGAAAACTCTTCCACTGTGAGCTTTCCCCGTCCCACCTCCACCAAGGTGCCAACTATGTTGCGCACCATGTATCTGAGGAATCCGTTGGCCTCAATGGTGATCGCCTGAACATCTTCTCCTGCCGGGGCGATCCCGGTGGACAGGACTATCCTCTCACTGCTCCGAACACTGCTCCCCGTTGCCTGGAATGAAGAAAAATCATGTCTTCCTTCGAGGAGCTTCAGACATCGTTCCATGGAATCCCATCTCAGTGGTTGCCCGATATGCCAACCGTACTGCCTCCCCAAGGCAGGCGGCATCGGTCCGTTATAAATTCGGTATTCATAGACCTTGCTATGTGCTTGGAAGCGAGCATGAAAGCGATCAGGTACCAGAGTCAATTCCAGGGCAACAATGTCATCCGGAAGCAGGCCATTTAAACCACGTCGTAGTCTCTCCGGGGGAATCCTGGTTTCACTGAAGAAGTTGGCTACCTGGCCTCTGGCATGGACACCAGCATCGGTTCTACCGGCTCCTGTCAATCGAACCGGAGCCTGAATCATAATCGCCAGACGCGTTTCCACAACCTCTTGGATGGTCAGCACACCCTTCTGGCGCTGCCACCCGTGGTAGTTGGAGCCGTCATATTCGAGGACTAGCTTAAAATTCTTTCTCTGGTCATTGGTCATAGGTGATTAGTCATGTATCATTTCTTTCACCGCGTCGCCCCTTCTCCCCATCACTCCGCAGTGCCTCGGGCGTAAAGCCTCCAGGCCTTGCGACTACGGCTGCCAAACCCGAAGCTTAAGGCCCTCATCCTCATCGAAACCAAACATCAGGTTCATGTTGCAGATGGCCTGGCCAGAGGCGCCCCTGGTCAAATTGTCGATGGCGGAGATAGCGATGATTCTACCGGTACGAGGCTCTAACCGCCAACCGATATCACAGTAGTTGGTTCCCCGGACGTGTAGGGTAGAGGGCAGTTGCCCTGGATTCAAAACCCTGACAAAAGGGGCGTTACCATAAGCTTTCTGGTAAAAACCCTCGATCTCTTCGTCGTTAACCCTTCCTGAAAGGTTCGCATAAAGAGTGGTCAAAATCCCCCTCGACATAGGAACCAAATGCGGGGTAAACACCACCTTGATCGCTCTTCCAGCAAGGCTGCTGAGTTCTTGCTCGATTTCTGGAGTGTGGCGGTGCTCCCCAACTTTGTAGGCCTTGAATCCCTCATTGGTTTCACAAAAGTGAGTGGTGAGGGTAGGCGTCCTCCCAGCACCGCTAACTCCTGATTTACAATCGGCTATCAGGCTGTCCGAGTCTAGAACTTCAGCGGCCAACAGTGGTGCAGCCGCCAATATGACTCCGGTGGGATAGCAGCCTGGATTGCCAACCAGACGGGCAGATCGGATCTTATCGCGGTGAAGTTCTGGTAGACCATATACCGCTTCAGCCAGGAGATCTTTGGTTGTATGTTCCTGATACCACTGTTCGTAAACTGCCGCATCTCGGAAACGAAAATCAGCACTCAGGTCCACTACCCGCTTGCCGGCGCGCACCAATGGAGCTACCACCTCCATGGCCGTCTTGTGCGGTAAGGCAACAAACATGCAGTCTGCTTTTGCCACCAGGCTCTCGAGATCCAATGGTTCGCATACAAGGGAACTCACCCCTCTCAGTGCTGGAAACACCTCATCGATGCACTGTCCTGCATAGGACTGAGAAGTGATGGCAATCAGTTCCACTTTAGGGTGTTGCTGAAGGAGAGCAACAAGCTCAAAGCCAGCATACCCCGTGCCCCCAACCACCGCCACACGTACTTTCACAGCTACCCCCTATCCCGAATGTTTCACGAATCCGCCTAAGGCGGACCGCGGATATGACCGTCCTTCCGGGCGATGTGTTGAAAATCTCCCCGTTGAGTACGGTTCTAAATCTATACGGCTACGAGTTCGACCATGGGGGAGTACTCCAGCACACCATGTGGTGTTGGACTCCGACCAGATCGAAAGCAAAGATTCTGAGATTAGATTCAGAGCGTGGTTCCGAAAGCTAAAAAAAAAGGAGGGCCGAGCCCTCCTCCCAAATCCCAAAGAATACAAGCCTATCGTTTAGAGTATTGGAATCT
>Ga0209013_10003206_pt1 | contig 14613 bp, 14 predicted proteins | sample Cruoilmetagenom2_FD_187291 | JGI IMG/M metagenome (GOLD analysis project Ga0209013, IMG submission 187291) | Oil polluted marine microbial communities from Coal Oil Point, Santa Barbara, California, USA - Sample 2 (SPAdes) (version 2) | ecosystem: Environmental > Aquatic > Marine > Oil seeps ... | reverse complement strand
TTAACCAGTTTCGGTATCATGACAACTGGCTGGAGAACCTTTTGATATCAGCTTCTTTGGGAGGTTATAGAGCACCTCCCCCAAATCCGTTATAATCAGGAATTTTAAAGTCCCAGTATTTTGTTTTGAAACGGGAACGGATGGCATCATCGGGCGATTCTTCAGTATTGGAGCTCTTCTGCTTCCCCACAAAATATTTTTTTTATTGCCTGTTTTAATCCAAACATCATTACTCCGAACTACATTTCATGTTTGTGTTGCTGCCATATAATTCAGTGGCTTTATCAATATCAATAATTTTTATCCCTCGAACGTAGTCCCGCGTTTCATACCTGGCAATATTCTGCAGCTTTTTGATGATCTTCCCCATCCGGTGAGCGTTCTCCATGATGCCCTCTACCTCGCTGTACAAGGCATCATGCCCTGATATAATTTCCAGCATATCATCAAAATGTACATATAGCGCCTGCATTGGCTGGCCTAGTTCGTGACAGACAGCCGCAGCCATTTCAAGAACCCCCTCTAATTTTTCTCTCTGAATTCGCTCCTGCTCTGCCTGCTTGTGGTCGGTAATGTTATGGAATACTTCTACTACACGCTCTATATTTCCGTCTTCCGCAAAAAGAGGAAAAGCATAGATTTCGACATTTAGTTTCTCCCCCTTACTACCTCTGTGCACCTGCTCCATTCGTACTGGTTTGCCTGTGTTACATACTGCAGTTGCAGGACAGGAATGCCCGGACTTTGAACAAGGTTTATCAAATCCGTGCGTTACATCATAGCAAGTACGACCGATAACCTTTTCCCGGTTGCCCCCATATCTTCTTATAAAGCCGTCGTTCACATCTCTGATAACAAAATTGCGGTCAATTACCATAAGGTCATCGCACATACCAATCGTAATTTGATCCAGATAGTATTGTAACTTGCGGAGCGCTATCTCTACCTTCTTGTGCTCAAGCGCTTCCTTTTCTAACTCCTTGATCTTTTGTACCAGTTCCTCATAGGTAGGCTTATATGCCATTAGAACATCCTTTTACTGAGTCCGAAAACAAAAACCCGGAAACAAACAAACTCATCTCCCGGAAACCTCCTCCGCACGGATTCGTTCTTCCTGTTCGGTCTTTCTTTCGTGCCCTCTATTGATCTTGGAAATCAACTCTTCCATCTCACAAGGCTTTAAAATGTAGTCCATGGCACCAGATTTCATCGCTTCGACACCTATTTCTACATTCGGAAGTGCCGTCAGCATGATAACTTCTGTAAGCGGTTTTATCCTCTTTATTTCACGTAACACCTTCAGACCATCCATTCCTGGCATTACAACATCCAGCATAACCACATCAAAATTATTGCAACTGACTTTTTCAATAGCGTCCTGGCCGTTCACAGATGTAGTCGCTTTATAGTCACGTATGCTCAAACGCTCAGCCAAAGAATTTGCAAAGTTTTCTTCATCATCCACAATAAGAATTTTTGCTTTCATTTCAACACCTCGTTTTCCTAAGTTGAGCGGTTTTTTGCGAAGCCTTTAGCGATCCCATCAGGCAGTATAAGTAAAAGCTCTTCATGCTCGACATCGGTCGTAATTTCTGCGCACAACACCTCTGTGAGGGCATTTTCTTTCTTGGTTGGAAAGCTGCCTGCAGGAATTCCTGAGAGTTCTTTGAGCCCCGTGAACCGAATCCGGCCACCATTTCCCCATGTTTCGGCCGCTATACTAACGGCCTTTGCTTCACCGGTAACATCCATAGCAAAATTCAGGCATAGCCACACCAGGTTTTGCAGAACAAAGGGGTTTGTTGTAATCTTTACAGGTTTTACGTCTGTCTTAACAGTCAGCGTGACGCCACTGAGTGAAACTAGCCTTTCGGACAAAGATGCAACCAGTGCCAACAGGTTGCGTATATCAATTCGTTGCTTGATCTCATCCATACTGTGGGCAAATTTATTCAAAGTATCTATGATGCTGTCTGCCCGCCCGATCTGATCCATAATTCTTGTCGCAATGCTTCTGATTCGTTTTGTATCAAGAGGAACGCCTTTGTCTGCAATGAGATATATATCTTCAACTAACCCTGCGTTTTCCTTCATGATAGCCAAAGCGTTTTTGGTCTCATGGGATATAGAGATACATGTTTTGGCGAAAAGCTGTAGTCCTGTCTCACTAACTGTATCATGTGTCAATCTCATAAATCATTTCCTCATATAGCGATTACTTCCCGTAATTTCTGAACCAATACATCAATATTTAGCGGTTTTATAAGATAATACTCTTTTCCTATATCAAGTGCTGCGGACTTGAAATCAGCCTTTGAACCATGTCCGGTTAGAAAAATAAACTTCATAGCAGGACACTTCGCCTGCAACTTATTTTTTAATTCAAGACCACTCATCAAGGGCATCTTCATATCAAGGACAGCAACGTTGAACGTGTCGATCTCAACCTTGGCCAACGCGTCCAAACCTGTAATAGCCCACGATACTTCAAAACCCCGCAAGGACAATCGCTCTGCGAGGGTAGAGACCATCTGTTCCTCGTCATCCACTAGAAGTACTTTCATAACTTCTCCATCTTTTTGTTTTTTGATTTCAGCGGCAATTTAATATAAAATGTAGTTCCCTTTCCGATTTTACTATCTACTTCAAGAGTTCCACCCAATTTATGGACTAAAGAAGATGTGATGGACAAACCTAGACCTGTCCCACCTTCTTTCTTTTTTGTAGAGTAGAACGGCTCGAAAATTCGGTCAAGGTTTTCCTGGGGAATGCCACACCCATTGTCAGCAACGATGATGGAAATAAAAGTTGGATTCTGTCCTTCTACCCTGATGTCCAGAATTCCGTCTTGCTTAATGGCAGCAAAAGCATTATTTACCAAGTTGAGAAAAATCTGTTGAAGTTTTCCCCTATCACTTTCTATTACAGGAACATCACTCTCGACGTCCATGTTGATTGTAATGCCCCTGTACTCAGATTCCTTGTTGAATAATCCAAGCACCTCATCAAGCAGTTCTTTCATATTAACCTGTTCGATGCTCACATCTATATGACGAGCAAAGCTCAACAAGCGCATAGTAATTGTTCCACAACGCTCTACTGCTTTTAATATCCAGTCCACAAGGCTCAAAAGCTTCTCGTCCTTTGCATACATTCCCTTCAAGAGAAACATATCTTGAATGAGTCCTGCCTTTTCATTAATAATCGACAAAGGATTATTTATCTCGTGGGCTACCCCCGCTGCCAGTCGCCCAATGGAAGCCATCTTGTTCTCATATTCCAGCTTGTGCATTGCTGCCAGTCTCTTATCATCTGCCATGTGTATTTTGTTGATAAGATGCGTTATCACGCTAAAAATAACTATAATCACAGCCATTATGCTTATCGACAGGAAGGCGAGTAGTGTCGTCCGAGTACTGTACCATGGACCCATCAGGTCGTCTTTAGGCTTGACAACTAATAGGATGAACGGGGTATTTTCGATGTAAGCATAGCCAACTATGAGCTGCTTTCCATCATCGCTTGTCACTTCCTTGACCTGTGTTTTTGTGGAATACTTCGGTACAGGGAGAGTCATGCGCTCCATAACCTTACCGTAATAACGCGACTCTGTTTGCAAAATACCGTTTCGATTAATAATAAAGACGCTGCCATGCTTGGTCAATTGGAGATCTGTAAGGACGCTGTTAAGCCGAACTGTATTAACGGTTGCGTGAAGTACATAGACCGATCCGTCCTGTAACTTGTGCCTTACTGCAATCACCAAGTGCGGGACTTGACGATAACCAAGAAATACATCACTCACGTACACGCCATGGAGCAAAACTTCCTTAAACCACTGCTGTCCACTGTAGTCCATACCTTCGAGTTTAAATGGCCCTGCATAGGCTACCTGTATGCCCGCGCCGTTTATGACCCCAAGGTCAGTAAAGCCCTCCTGAAAGGTTACCTGCAAGTCCTCCAGATATCTGTAAAGTTGAAGAGACTTGCTTAGGTCTTCAAAGGAGTTGCTCCGAACAATGAACTTTAGAGCCGATCTATGTTTTGCCATGAAGAAAGTCACGGATCGCCGAGTGTTCGAAACAACTCTGGCTGTCCGCTGAAAAAGTTCACCTTCCATAGAAGTCTTGGTTACCATAAAATCAAATATACCGGCGCAAAGCACAGGAACAAGCGCAAACATCACAGAAAACCCTACAGCCAGCTTCCACATTCGGCGGTAGTCAAAGAGATGTTTGAATAGCCCTGTTCCAGAGTCTTTATGAGCACAGAAGTATGGCTTTAAACTTCTAAAGCTAATCATTGGGAATCCTACTTCTTTTTCGCAGTTTTCTGTTTAATTGCCTCGTTCGCTCTTCTGAGTGTGTCGCTCAGGGCTTCGATATTAACGGGCTTGTTAAGATATGCGAAGGCGCCAAGCTTCATGCACACTTCCTTGTCGGCCTCGGAGCCATGACCAGTGAGAATGATAACCTCAATGCCCGGTCGAGTTGCTTTCACCCGGCGCAAGACCTCAATACCATCAATGCCGGGCATCTTAAGATCCAAAATCATCACTTCAGGTTCGTCCTCAGCGATCAGATCAAGCGCCGACTGCCCATCGTAGGCCACAGCTGATCCGATGTCACGTATGATCAGGCGTTCGGAAAGCGTTTCCACGAACTGATGCTCATCATCCACAAGCAGAACTTTTGACGGCATGTCGAAATCGTGTTTTCGGTAGATGTCGGTTTTATAGTAGTTTTTGCCTACCGTACTCTCCACAGATTTCACCCCCTCAACTTTCCTTACGATGGATTGCAACTCGTCTTTAAGACGATTCAGCATGAGAACATGCTTGTTAATAGTCAAAGTTACATCCCCGTTCTTTGCATTTACCTCTACGCTGTGGCCTTCACTGGCCAGGGCAATTTCGACCTTTCCAGCAAGAAGAAGGTCGTTTACCGCGTTTCGCGATGCATCTGTTGGGTTAAGAACCTTTGAGTTAAGGTTCGTGACAATAAGCTCAACCACTTCTTCCTCGTTTTTCTTGTCTGCAGGAATAACGATGTCGTACAGCGACGTGTCCCAAGGATCCGCTTTGCCAAATATTGTGTCAATCCATTTTGTCCGATTCATGTCCTCTTTAAGAATCAATGCTGTAGATTCTTTTTCGGATAATCCGCCTTGCTGTTTGGCTGAGTGCTTCCTGAATTTCATCCCTGCGATCAGACAAACCCGAAGTACATGAGTAATCCGCATAGGAACAAGGAGCCCGGCAAACCCCAAAATCAGGAGATTGTCCTCCTGCAGCTTTTGGGCCAATGCCAATTTGAGTGAAGCAATTGAACGTTCCCATTCATGAGTGAACCGGTTGAATACCGACGTTTTTGCTGACAGAGCTCGTTCGACTTTGTCCTCACTCAAACCGGAAAGCCTGCTTGCTTTGCTGATTAAATTTTTGTCAGTCACCAGGGTATAATCAATTTTTTTGAGTAGTTGCCGGACAACGGCGTCTTCATTGCAAAAAGTTCCGTGGAAAAGAGTAATACTGGACATAAAAAACCTCCATTTTTCATCAAATGCCTATGTAAGACGGCACACAACCTTGAGCGGACACACTTCTTTATCATCATTTTGGTGGGCATGTTCGTGCACGGCCTCAATAGCATCTTCCTTGTTCGAGTAGATATGGTCACGGCCAATTTTTTCCAGTAAATGCGTGCGTTTGAATACAGCCATGACAGACTCATTAATTCCACTGAAAGATATATCAACACCAACATTTCGGACTCTGTCTACTATCAGAGATAACACTTCTTCGCCCGAAGCGTCAATATCACTCATACCATTCGCAACTATAATAATGTGCTTCAGTTCTTTCTTTTTCATCATACGTTCTGTAATCTGATCCTCCAAATAACTGGAATTTGCAAAGAAGAGCGGACCATCGAAACGAACCACATCAACATAGGCACACTGCTTTAGCCTGAAAGCCAGCGAACAACGTAGGGCATTGTCTTCATGCAAAGAAAGGGATGCTACAGTGGGACGCATGCTCTTGTATAAAAACACCATGACCGATAGCCCAACTCCCACAATAATGCCCTTGTCTAAGTGAGGCGCAAAAACCAGGGTACATACAAAGGACACAATAGAAATGACTCCGTCATACCATTGGACTCTCCAGGCATGAATGAACCCTGAAACATTAACAAGACCGATTACTGCCATCATGATCACGGCGGCCAGTACAGCTTGTGGGAGATGATAAAGAAGTGGCGTAAAGAACAGCAGGGCAATGACAACAGCCAGGCTGGTAAACACACTGGACAATCCTGAAACTGCACCAGCCTGAAGGTTGACTGCAGATCTGGAAAAAGAACCGGACACTGGATAACTCTTGCCGATCCCGCCCAGGATATTAGCCAGACCCTGCCCAATAAGCTCCTGGTTTGGGTCGAGTTTTTGCCCGGTTTTTGCGGCCATGGCTTTGGCTATAGAAATGGCCTCCATGAAACCCAGGAGCGATATGATCGCAGCAAAAGGCAAGAGGTGCAACATGGCCTTAAAGTCAATCTTCGGAACAGACAGCGAAGGCAGACCTTTGGGAACAACGCCTACTACCGCGCCCCCACCCATCATGAGAAGCTTTCCCTCATCGAGAGATCTGTTGCCCACCTTGATTCGCCAGGTGCGACCATCTTCTTGAAACTCTGGTGGGGCTTGCCCTTTGGGGTAGTATACCATTTTGTCATCTGATTCTTGAACACCCTCAAAAAGCAGGTTTCGAATCTTTGCCCTAAACTCATGCGTTTCATGTTTTAGTTCTTCTATTTTGATCGAAATCAGGTTAGCGTCGTGTTGAGTCTGAAGTACCAAAACACCGTTTCCATTACTCTTGGCTTCTTCCATGGCCATGTTTATTCTCGCTCTCTCTTCAGCCAATTGAGGCAAGCTATCAACCTCCTTGTTGAATTCTCTGACAAGCTTTTGCGTCTGGGCAGATCTGATCGCAGAGATGTCCACGGCAGCATTATGCTCAAAACCTGTAACCCAGGAAATCAAGGTTGTGACGACCACGGCAACAAGTACATTAGGGAGTCTCGGCCCAAATCTTTTCAAGCCATACATAATAGCAAAAGCGAAAAGACCCATGGCCAGAGTAGGCCAGTGCGTAAAATGAAAGGCTGCCTGAACGACGCGGATGATGGTTTCATAATGATGCGCAGCCTTGTCCACGTAAACACCGAACATCTTGGACAATTGGGACGATGCAATAATAATTGCAGCCGCGTTCGTAAATCCGTTGACAACTGGGTGTGAGAGGAAATTAACAACAAGCCCCAGTCGCAATATTCCTAGGCTGAGCTGGAATACGCCGACCAGCAAGGCCAGCAAGATGGCATACGCGATGTACCCCTCGGTCCCCGCCGTCGCTAAAGGCTCTAACGACACCGAGGTCATGAGGGATACTACTGCCACAGGCCCTGTCTGTAACTGTCGACTCGACCCGAACAAAGCGGCCAGCATGGGGGGTATGAAAGACGCATACAACCCGTAATACGCTGGAAGCCCGGCCAGTTGGGCATAAGCCATGGATTGCGGGATTAGCACAAGAGCCACTGTCAATCCCGACAGAGCGTCCGTTCGTAAATCATCAAACCTGTAACCTTTGAGCCAATCAACAAACGGTAAAATTTTTGCTAACATGAAATCTATCCTCCTGTGTTTCTAAGTCTTTTCGCTTTCCAGCATCCTTCGGCACGCCCGAACGAGTTCCTCAAATAGTGGACCTGCATTATATAAACCGTAAGTATCAAGCCTCACCAATCCGTCAACCATGCTGTAGATAATAAGCGCATTTTTTCGGACAGGTACATCCCTGACTGACCCATCCTCACGACCGAGCAAAATTCCCCTCTCAAACATCTCTACAAATTGTTCATAAATTGCTTCGAGGTGCCCACGACACTCAGCGTTGACCCGTGCAAATTCATAAGCATCATGGCGGTGCAACAAAAGAAACCTGTGTTTCAACACTCCCTCCAGATGGATGTAGAACGAAACGGCTGCCTCAACCATATGGAGCCCGTTGTCAAACTCTCTTCCCGAAAAAAATGCAGTGACCTGCTCAATGACATCCTTTTTAAGATTGTCCAGTATCGCAAGGAAAAGCCCCTCCTTACTCCTGAAATGATAGAAGATGGTCCCCTCGGCAGCACCGGTCATATTGGCTATTTCCTGGATGGACGTATGCCTAAATCCGTGTTTGGAGAAAAGCAGCGTAGCGGCTTGAAGGATAGACTTTTTTTTGGATAAAATCTGCATTATTCATCTGCTTTTCAAAACTGACTGAGCATTCAGTCAGTTTTTTATACATACTTATCCCTCCTTGTCAATAAAAAAAGTTGCCGTTAAGCAAAAAATCCCATTCACATTGCAAAACATGTTTTGGTCAAATCTATACGCCTGCCTGGAGAAGTTATTTCATCCCTGCTCATTACTTGAGCATAGATATTGCAAACAATTACAGTCAGGAAACATATCATATCAAAATATCCATAAATTGAGCATATTTATACGGTATGCTAACGGGCACAAAGATATTTCAGAACGAAACATCTTTGTGTGGATTATAATTTTAATTGCCAAATGAGTGAAGGTTTTCGTGGCAAAATTTCAATATGAAACAATAGTTCCATATTGAAATTCATTAATCGCTGTTTGGATTTGTAACTCTCTAAGGAATATTTTTTTAATTGACAGTATCGTTATAATTTGATTAGCTTTTTTCTATAGACTTTCAGATAATTAATTTCACTGTGTTATCAGTCGTCAACGTATAACTATAGTGCGTAGCACATGAAATGATATTCATGTAATTGCGTTATGTTCGTACTTTCAAGGTGTTATTGAGTCGAAATGGTATCAATCCATGTGCGACGCACTATAATACGCTTTTCTCCTTCTGGCCTTGTGAAATTAATTATCTGAAAGTCTATATGAATTTATTTCCAATTCCCTATAATCAGGAGTGAACAATGAAGCACAAGATATTACTTGTTGATGATGAGGAAACAATGCTTAAATACCTGTCACGATTCCTGATAAAAAGGGGCTTTGATATCACTACGGCAATGAGCGGAGAAGATGCCCTGGAGAAAATTAAAAAGCAGGATTTTATAACGGTGCTGCTTGATGTGTTGATGCCTGGAATGGATGGCATAGACACCCTCAGAGAAATAAAGAAAATCAAGCCAATGACAGAAGTAATAATGCTGACCGGCCATGCCTCGGTTCAGGTTGCCATAGAAGGCATGAATCTGGGAGCATTTGACTATCTTATGAAGCCTTTTGATCGTGATGAACTTGTTGCAAAGTTGCAGATGGCGTGTGAGAAAAGATTATTTAACGAAAAAGGTATAGGTGCTGTCAATATACCGGAAATGATGCCGGAAAAGCCCGCATAACAGTATGTTTTTTGCCTTCTATTTTTCTTTCAAATACTTTTCTTTTTGATTTCAATTTCAAAATGAAACGCAGTTTCAAAATGAAACACAATTTCAATAACCTGCCCCACAAAAACTTCAACAAGCTACCAACTTAAGGCGGGACACTTTCGAATTTTTTGTTCTTGATTATCGTAAAACATCAATTGTCCAAAATTGACACAAGATATCCATGCAGGGTGCATAGAATGTACCCAACATAATTTATTGAAATTACAGAATATCCCATCTTAAATTGATAGCCCTTCAACACAAACAAATAGCAACAACCTGATTAAAATGTTTCATATTGAAACACAGCTAATGGTTTTTCTACCCTTAAAAACATAACTATCTATAATTTTTGAATATAATTATTTGGCATGTTTTTTGATTATAGGATTATAGTTTTAATCAAGGTTGTATTTAATGATAAAAGAGAATTTGATAGAGTTTATAGCCTAACCAGTACAATTTAATAAATTGAGGGATAAGGTTAATTGAACAAGATACTTGTACCTTTGGATAATTTCTCTGAGATATCGCTGAATGCAGCTCGCTATGCTGTTGAATTTGCCAAAAGAAGCGATTCCATGCCCATTTTTCTTTTTTTGTCAGGAAACGATGGTGTTAAGTCAGATTGTTTTGTGACAGACGTTTCGCAAGAAACGGAAAAAGAAAAGAAAATAAGAGAAAAAATAGAGATGCTTATAGATTGCAGTATTATGGAGGGAATTAAGATTGAGCAGTACGAGTGCTGTGGCGAATATATTGAAAAGGTTTGCGAGTTTGTACAAAAGCTGAACATATCCGAAATAGTGATTGCCGTACCTGGTAAAAAAACTGAGCATTATCAAAAAATCAAAAAAAATATATTTTTGCTGGTTCAAATGACCTCATGTCGCATATTGACAGTGAAGAAGAAGGTTGGATAGAGCGCCTTCAGACTAAACACCTAAATGCAACAAAAAAGGAGATTAACTAGTTATGGAAGCAAATGTGCTAACGACAGAAATGATTTTGGTCATGATAATGATCGGATTGGCGGTATTCCTTTTTATCGCCGAATGGATTCGGGTTGATATGGTAGCTATTCTTATGACAGTTACCCTGCCTTTACTCCATTTAGTTACACCTAAAGAAGCGTTCTCAGGTTTTAGCAGCAATGCTGTAATTTCTATCATTGCAGTTATTATCATAGGTGCGGGTCTTGACAAAACCGGACTTATAAACAGAGTGGTAAAGCCGGTAATGAAGATAGCCGGCAACAGTTCATCGCGTATTGTTATAGCAATGGGTGCTACTGTAGCTGTAATTTCGAGTTTTATGCAAAATATCGGTGCAGCAGCTCTTTTCTTACCTGCTATCAGGCGTGTAAGCAAATCAATGAACATACCGCTTTCCCAGATGCTCATGCCTATTGGTTTTTGTGCAATTCTCGGGGGAACTATCACCCTGGTTGGATGCAGTCCGTTGATTCTTCTGAACGATTTACTTGCTCCCTTTAACCTTGAGCCTTTCGGTTTATTTGATGTGACTCCTGTGGGTTTGGCGCTGGTCGGGTCCGGAATCGTATTCTTTATTTTTTTCGGACGCTTTGTGCTGCCAAAGGGAAACGCCGGAGATAGTGGTTCTTCTGATGAGGCTATCCAGGGACTATCAAGTTTTTACGAACATATTGGCGATCCTATTGAATTAAAAGTGCCTGGTGATTTTACCGATTTCAGGGATCCTTTGACAATCAAAGATGTACGGGAAAAATATTTGGTAAATATTGTTGCGATTGCAGGCAGGGACGGTTTTAAGCTGCTTTCCGCCGTTCCGGACATGGAGATAAGGTCTGGCAGCGATATAGCTGTTTACGGACTGCAGGAAAATATTGAGAAAATGGCAAAAGAACTTGGAATGCAAATTAAAGACTCGTTGGATTTATTCCAAAATGAAATGTCTGCCGCCATATCCGGAACCATTGAGGCTGTTGTTGCACCACGTTCAGAGCTTATTGGTAAGACCCTCAAAAAAGCCCACTTCTGGGAACAGTTTCAGGTAAACCCCCTGGCAATTTACCGGTCAGACAAAGCTTTTTATTCCGGACTTTCGGATTTTGTATTGCGCTCAGGTGATTCAATACTGCTTCAGGGTACATGGGAAAGGTTCAATATCTTACAGGAAAGAGACAATTTTATTTTTACAACTCCGGTAAGCGAAGTTCTTAAACCACAGAAATCTTTAATAGCCGGTTTTTGGCTGGCAGTAGCTCTTGTAATGATAATTATATTTAAAATTCAGTTGTCAGTAAGTCTTATGACCGGAGCCTTTGGAATGATTGTTTGCCAGATTCTGAGTATTGATGAGGCATACAAGGCTGTTGACTGGCGAACGATTTTCCTTTTGGCCGGGCTTATTCCATTGGGAATTGCAACTGAAAAGACAGGTACAGCAGCGTGGATTGCTCATACTATTCTTAATCTAATAGGGGATGTTTCTCCGGTTGTACTTATGACAGCCATAGCAGTTCTTTCCACTTTCTTTACACTGGTTATTTCAAACGTTGGAGCTACGGTACTTCTTGTACCCCTTGTGGTTAATATGGCTATGGCGGCAGGCGCGGATCCAAGGATGGCTGCCCTTGTTGTTGGTCTGGCGACATCCAACTCGTTTATGCTGCCCACACATCAGGTTAATGCGCTTTATATGGGACCAGGCAGATATAAAAGTGTGGATTTTATAAAGGCTGGCGGACTTATGACTGTATTATTTATAGTAGTATTAATCGGGATGCTTTATTTATTTTACGGTGTTTAATCAGATTGTTTATACCGGTTTACGGTTCACGGTTTACAGTTCACGGTTAAAATGCTTTGTTCATATAAAAAAGTGTGAACAGTAAACCGACAACCGTGAACCGTAAACCTTTACCTAAGGAGGGGCAAAAGTGTCCATTATAACTATTACCGCAGGTTCGTACAGCAATGGAAGTCAAATAGCCAAAAATACTGCCAAAAGATTGAATTACGAGTATGCAGACAGTGAAAATATTTTATCCCTGGTTTCCAGGGAGTTCGGTGTTTCTGAATCTAATCTTGCACGAGTTCTTAAAGAAGCGCCATCCAGCGTTGGTATGTTTTCCAAGGCTAAACCTGAATACATAGTATTTATTGAGACTTTGATAACAAAATATTTGTTAAAAAATAATATAGTATATTATGGAGTTGTCGGACTTCCACTTATCCGGGAGGTTTCCCATGTTCTCAAAGTTCATATTATTGCTAATTTGGAGAGCAGACTAAAAAACAGAATGAAGCTGGATAATGTATCTCAGGACAAGGCGCGTAAGGCAGTTGCAAAGGAAGATGAGCAACTAAACAAGTGGGTTGAGGCTGTTTACAATATTGACGTTACAGATCCGAACTTATATGATCTGGTAATAAACATCGGGCATATCAAGGATGATGATGTTGAAGGTGCCCTGGAAACCATTATTAGTACTGTAGAACACAAGAAATTTCAGCCCATGACATATTCTTTAAGATGTATGAAAAATGTTGCAATGTCATGTCGTGTTCGGGCAACTCTGGCGGATATAGATTCAAAAATGCAGGTAAAATCCGATGAAGGAACTATATATATATATACTAAAGCCGTTAAGAAAAAAGCACAGGATAAGGTATTAGAAATGAAACAAAAGGTGATGAAACTTGAAGGGGTCAAACACGTTGAAGTTTATATAGATTATGATTTGTTTGCAAAAGTTTTCCATGGGCAGTAGTCTTAATTCGGGAAATTTTATTGGCAAGTTAAAAAATATCGGTATATAAGCTATCAGATAAGGGACTTGGAAGTAAATAATATACCAAAATTGCGCAGGATTTTTGTTCATCTTCAAAGCGCGGCTGAAAGCGCATAGCTAGAGCTATGTAACGGAAGCCGCAATACCGAAGATGGACAAAAAGACAAGCAAGATGGTATATTATTTACTTCCAAGTCCCTAAGAGCTAAAAATTCGCCTGAAGGGCGCTAATTTTAATATCTATGGGAGGTAAAAATGAAAGAAAAATTAGAGATCCTGCTACTGGATGATGAAACTATAGTTGGAAACAGGTTGGGACCATCTCTTGAAAAAGCTGGTTATGAGGTAGAAGTCTTTGAAAATCCCCAAAAAGCTCTAAACAGGATTCGTGAAAAAGAGTTCGATATTGTTGTTACAGATATAATGATGGCGGAGGTTAACGGTATCCAGGTGTTGGAAGAGGTACGAAAAAAATCAGATACCACCAGGGTAATTATTATCACAGGCTATGCAACAGTAGCCCTGGCTCGTGAAGCTATGGACAAAGGTGCTTTTGATATGATTGCCAAGCCATTCAAACCCAGTGAACTTCATTCTGTAATAACAAAAGCCGCGGATTCACTTGGTTATAAAAAATTGTAGCAAAAGCATAAAACTTGCTTGCACATCAGTCATCCAGGAGAATGGTAACTCAGAAACATTTTTAACAGGATAAATACTTGAGTTTTCGAAAAATAAATTCCACAAAATTCATGGAGTTGGCATGATTTTTGTTTGTTAAATTAATATTCCTATATATTCCAAATGGTTACAATAAAATTGGGGGAATTACTATTAAAAATCTTAAATTTTTAAAAAAAGTGCGAGACATTTAAAAAAGAATATGGGACAATAAATAGGCATACTATTAGATTAATATAAGAACTTGGAGTACTTATATGAAGATTCCATGTGCCGAACGTCTTCCATTTATTGTTTCAGGTCTCTCATTTCTTCAGCCAGCCCTGACGAATAGTCAATTTTACAATTTGACCTTGATCGCAACAGCTTTAGTCCTTGGTGCTAAATTTAGCCTTTCAGAGGTTAATCGTATGTGGTTGAAAGAAAAATGTGTAAGCACATTATCCCACTTTATGTCCCATGCGAAATTTTCAACGGCTGAAATGCAGCATCTTTATGCCCTGCAAGTAATGCACTTGTACAAAATCAAAGGTGGATATTTTATAATAGACGATACTATGCGGCATCATACCAATTATTGCAAATGGATTCATGGGGTATTCGTTCTTTTTGATCATGCCCTTAAAACCAACCTGAAGGCTGTTTGCATAGTTGTGCTTTATTACAGCGATG
>Ga0209013_10003205_pt1 | contig 14614 bp, 8 predicted proteins | sample Cruoilmetagenom2_FD_187291 | JGI IMG/M metagenome (GOLD analysis project Ga0209013, IMG submission 187291) | Oil polluted marine microbial communities from Coal Oil Point, Santa Barbara, California, USA - Sample 2 (SPAdes) (version 2) | ecosystem: Environmental > Aquatic > Marine > Oil seeps ... | reverse complement strand
CAGCCAAAATGAAGTGGAGGTTACGACTAGCCAGCTAGCTAAAGCATATAAGCTATAGGAAAGACGTACACGGAAAAAAGAATAAATGATAAGAATTAAGCTTAGTACAGCAAAGGTGATTTGAGCCCATGCTACTAGTATGCTGTCTGCGGGGTTACGCCAGAATATGCCATCCCATGCGTAGAAAAGTCCTTTGGTAGGTAAAGAAAGATGCATTTGCCAGTGTTCTTTTTGTATTTCAAGAAATTTAAAAGGATCACCGTAGACAATGTAATTGATTAATAGATAGATTAAGAAGCCAAGACCTATAACAAATACCCATAATATGTCTTTTCTGATATTCTCTTTTTTAAATTGCTTTTGATATAAATACTCAATTATCAGTACTGGTAATAGAATGATGCCTGTAACCCTGGTCAGTGCAGACAGCATTCCTAATAATCCTGAGACTGCCCATCTTTCTTGCCTCGCATAGTAGAAACTTGCAACAGTGAGAGCAATAAAAAGGCTTTCAGTGTATGCAGCATGTAAAAAATAGGCTGTAGGGAAAATGGAGAAGTATATTATTGACCTAAGTGCATCTTCCTTTTCATGGTCAAGAAGAACTAGCTTATAAAGATAAAAAACTGCAGTCATGTAGGAAATATTTGATACGATTAGTCCTGAGAGTAGATAGTTGTGAAAAATGAATGAAAAGATTTTTGTTAATAATGGAAATAAAGGGAAAAAAACTATATGAAGGTGTCTCTCATAAATTATTCTGCTAGTATACCCAGATTCCGCAATTCTTAGGTAGTGCTGGGTATCCCAAGTCTTCCAGATAGAAATAACAGAGTCGGGATAACTGTCTGTAATAATTACATACGATACATAAGCAAATATAAAAGTACCGACTATGGTAATAATTGATATTACTAATAGTTCTATAGTGGAATTACTAGGCTTCATTTTCATCTTTCGGGTTTCCCTGCCTGAATCTGAATTGTAACATACAATCTTTATTTTATATCAGCTTTATTGACCTGATATAGCGAGTTGTGTACTTTAACAAAAAACACAATTCTTATTAATTTGATGCCCTTCATATGAAAGAAAAATCCTGGCTCAGCAAGCATTCAACTCCGCTAATATTCTATGTTTTTGTTATACTGGCAATTTTAGTCAGCAAATTCTTTCTTCCCTCTAATTATGTAATAACCATTGCAGCTATTTTAATGCTCCTGCCAATTTTGATGAAAGCCGACGGGGGCCTTTTTAAATCAGATACCAAGGGAGTTCTCACAGGAATTGCCGTATCAGTTGTGCTACTGTCTGTATATGCAGCTGTAATTTATTTATATGGTTTATATACGGGACAAAAATTAGTAATAAACTCTTTGCCAGTTGCGTTTATTTTGACTCAGCTTCTAATGGTTGCTTTACCCGAAGAAGTGTTTTTCAGAGGCTATCTGCAAAATAAGATAGGAAATAACATTAAGGGTGTAATTATTGTCAGCCTACTTTTTGCAGCGGGTCATTTTATTACCCTGTGTTTGGGAGGCGGGCACAATGTTGCGATATGCTCACAAGCCATCTTAACTTTTTTCCCCTCACTTGTAATGGGCTATCTATATATTAAAACAAAAACGCTCTGGGCTAGTATTATCTTCCACTTCTTTGCTAATATAGTGCATATAGCAATAGCACTGTCTTAAACTTTCTATAAGGCTTCAAGATGTTCTAAGATAGGCTTCACTAATCTAGAAAATCTTTTGATATATTGTAGTTATGTTGTTTGTTCAAGTATTATTATAAGCTTATTAAAGGGTAATTAATCATGATAAGAGTAGGATTAGCACAAATAAATGCCAAGGTCGGAGATATTGAGGGGAATCTTAATAAGATTCTCGCTTATATAAGCTCCGCCAAAAATTTTGGTGTAGATATTCTATGCTTCCCGGAGCTATCAGTTACCGGGTATCCACCTGAGGACCTTTTACTAAAACCCAACTTTATCAACGACAGCATAGATACAATTGACGAAATTAGAAAAGCTTCTGGAAATATTACAGTTATCGTTGGTTTTCCTGATAAAAAAGAGGACATATATAACGCAGCTGCAATTATACATGACAAAAAGGTAATAGATGTCTACCACAAGCGCTATTTGCCAAACTACGGAGTCTTTGATGAAAATAGATATTTTCAATCGGGAACCCGTGCTCCTGTTTATAAACTTGATGATGTAATTTTCGGCGTGAATATATGCGAGGATATATGGTATCCCGGTGATCCGACAAGAAGGCAGGCCCTTTTGGGTGATGCACAAATCATTGTAAATATTTCTTCATCTCCTTATTACGCCTCTAAAGTAGCTTCTAGAGAACGTATGCTTATGACTCGCGCCAGAGATAACTCTGTAAATGTGGTTTTTTGTAATATGGTTGGAGGTCAGGATGAGCTTGTATTTGACGGACACAGTGTGGTGATCGGAGAATCAGGCGATATTATAGCCAGAGCAAAATCATTTGAAGAAGATCTTCTGATTGCTGATATAAATGTAAACAGAGTTTTTCGATCCCGAATACATGATCCGAGACGGCGTAAGGCACGTCACACACTTGAGTCTCATTCAGAAAAAGCTGAAGTCATAGATATAGAAGGTCAACAAAGTAAAGATAAGGCAAAGACTCCAATTAAATCGCGAATAGAGGAATTTAACAATAAAGAAGAAGAAATACTTAGAGCTCTGGTTCTGGGTACTAAAGATTATGTGACTAAAAATGGGTTTAAAAAAGTTGCCATCGGATTAAGCGGTGGGATTGATTCTGCTTTAGTTGCGGCAGTTGCCGTTGATGCTTTGGGCAACAAAAATGTAATCGGTGTTGCCATGCCCTCAATTTATAGTTCAAGGGGCAGTGTTAGTGATTCAGAAAAGTTAGCTCATAATCTGGGCATTGAGCTTGTTAATATCCCAATCAATAAAACCTTTAGTTCTTACAATGAAATGTTTTCGGATGTGTTCAAGGGAAAGAAACAGGATATAACCGAAGAAAATCTCCAGGCTCGTATCAGGGGTAACATACTAATGTCTCTGTCCAATAAATTTGGCTGGCTTATTCTTACTACGGGGAACAAGAGTGAGATGAGTGTTGGATATTGTACGCTTTATGGTGATATGGCAGGTGGTTTTGCTGTAATAAAGGATGTTCCAAAAACTATAGTCTATCAGCTATCAAACTTCTATAATAAGTCTAAGAGCAAGGTAATAATACCAAATTCAATTTTAAACAAACCACCTTCTGCCGAACTTAGACCGGATCAGCTTGATACAGACTCTTTGCCCCCCTACGAAGTACTTGATCCGATATTAAAAGCGTATGTAGAAGATGACTTGAGTACCGAAGAAATTGTTTCTCAAGGATATAAGAAATCTTTAGTACAGAAGATAATAAGAATGGTTGATCAGAACGAGTATAAAAGAAGACAGGCACCTCCAGGTATTAAGATCACAGCCCGGGCCTTTGGTAAAGATCGGCGTTTCCCTATCACCAACTTCTACAAAGCCTAAATAAGGTTCCAATATGTGCAAATGCCATATTTTTGTGTTAAACTAGCATCTCTGGGTTGATAGAAAGCTTCTTGAGTTGACTTGTACCCTATTAATACTTAAATTTATGATGGGTTAGTTGGCCGCAGTATATGGGTCGATCCTTAAAGTAATCTATAAAATTACTTCAGCTTTTTTAATTATTCTTAGGAAGGTGTTTTTATGAAGCCTGTTGGATATCCGCCTAAGCAGGGTCTTTATGACCCTCAGCTTGAGCACGACTCTTGTGGTATGGGGTTTGTGGTCAACATAAAGGGCGAAAAATCAAATAAAATAGTTCGTAATGCGGTTCAGGTGCTTTTAAATCTGCAGCATCGTGGCGCTTGCGGGTGCGAAGCCAATACCGGTGACGGTGCTGGCATATTAATACAAAAACCGCATAAGTTCTTTAAGAAAATATGTGAAGGTATTGGTGTATCTTTACCATCAGAAGAAGAATATGGAGTTGGCGCAATCTTTTTTCCTCAAGAAGCTACAGAAAGAAGGGTATGCGCACAGACCTTTGAAAACATACTAAAAGATGAAGGGCTAGGGGTTCTTGGTTGGCGTGATGTTCCAACCGATAATGAATCATTGGGCAATACTGCTAAATCTTGTGAACCCTTTATCAAGCAAATCTTTATTAAACGTAGCGCTGATCTAGCAGACCAGATGGATTTTGAGCGCAAGCTCTATGTAATCAAGAAAAGAGCGTTAAATGAAATAAGGCTTTCAGGTATGAAAGGCGGCGAATTTTTCTATATAGCCAGCCTATCATGTAAAACACTTGTTTATAAGGGGATGCTAACAACTTGGCAGCTCGATAAATACTATCCAGATTTAAATGATCCTGATATGGAATCAGCAATAGCGCTTGTACATTCTCGTTTTAGCACCAACACATTTCCGAGCTGGGATCGTTCTCATCCTTACCGCTACATTGTTCATAATGGTGAGATCAATACACTTAGAGGGAATATTAACTGGATGCACGCGCGTCAGGCTGTGTTCTCATCCGATGTTTTCGGAGAAGATCTTAAAAAGACCTTCCCGATCATAACACCTGAAGGCAGTGATTCCGGCAACTTTGACAACTGTGTTGAATTCCTTTATTTAGCTGGACGCCCGATTGAGCATGCTGTTATGATGATGATCCCTGAGCCTTGGTCAAATCATGAGACCATGAGCGAAGAGAAAAAAGCATTCTATGAATACCATAGCTGTCTAATGGAGCCCTGGGACGGCCCAGCTTCAATTGGTTTTACGGACGGAGCAAAAGTAGGCGCAGTATTAGATAGAAACGGACTACGTCCCTCCCGTTATTATGTAACCAAAGACGATATGGTGATTATGGGCTCAGAAGTGGGTGTACTGGATGTACCTGCAGATATGATTTTACATAAGGGAAGATTACAGCCCGGCAGGATGTTCTTAATAGATACAGAACAAGGGCGTATAGTAGAAGATGAGGAGCTTAAAGAAAATCTTGCTAAAGAAAAGCCTTATAGAGAGTGGTTAGATAATAATTTGGTCCCACTCAATGATCTAGAGTCTGTAGAAGGTCAAAGTGCTGAAGCAGCTTCTGATCATGAGAAAGTCCTAATAAGACAAAGGGCCTTTGGTTATACCTTTGAAGACCTCAGAGTTCTAATAGGTCCTATGGCATCTAATGCAGTTGAGCCTGTGGGCTCTATGGGTAAGGATACACCTATAGCAATACTTTCTAGTAAACCAAGGCTATTGTATGACTATTTTAAACAGCTTTTTGCCCAGGTAACAAACCCCGCGATAGATTCGATTCGCGAAGAGCTTATTACTGCAACCGAAATGACTCTAGGTTCAGAGCCGAATATTTTAAATCCTGGTCCTGAAAACTGCAGAAAAATTTGGCTTGAGACACCTGCATTAACTAATGAAGATCTTCTGAAGATAAAAAATCTTGATAATGAAAACTTTAAGTCAGAAACGCTTCCTATCCTGTTTAAGATTTCAGACGGTAGTAAAGGTCTTGAGAAGGCTATGGATGAATTATTTGAAAGTGCGGATAAAGCTATCTCTCAAGGTACAAATATCATAGTGCTGTCTGATAGAGGGTTTAACGATGAAAATGCTCCAATACCGGCGCTCCTTGCATCCGCCGGTTTACACCATCATTTAATAAGAAATGGAAACCGCATGAAAGTTGGTTTAGTGCTTGAATCCGGTGAACCAAGGGAAGTTCATCACTTTGCTCTGCTTGTAGGTTATGGAATAAGCGCTATAAATCCATACATGGCCTATGAAACTATTGAAGACATGATTGATGAGGGCATGCTCACTGGAATTACTAAAGAAAAGGCCATAATTAATTATAATAAAAGTGTTGTTAAAGGTATTGTGAAAACTATGTCTAAGATTGGTATCTCAGCTATTCAGAGTTACCACGGGGCTCAGATATTTGAGGCTACAGGCTTGAGCCATGATTTTATAGATAAGTATTTCACCTGGACTCCTACGAGAATTAAAGGAGCAGGAATAGATGTTATAACAAAAGAAATTAGACTCAGATACGAAACTGCATATCCTGACCGCGATGTTGTTCCCGATACACTTGATGAGGGCGGGCTTTATCAGTGGCGCCCAGGCGGAGAACATCACGCTTTTAATCCAAAATCAGTTCACATGCTTCAGCGCGCGTGCCGTGCCAATAGCTATGAGCAGTTTAAAAAATTCTCAGATCTAGTTACTGATGAGTCAAAACAGCTAGCTACTTTGAGAGGACTCTTAGAATTAAAAACAGGTTCTAAGCCAATACCAATTGAAGAGGTTGAATCTGTTGAATCTATATGCAAGCGTTTCAAGACTGGTGCTATGTCATATGGTGCTATAAGTTCTGAGGCACATGAAAGTCTTGCAATAGCAATGAACAGAATAGGTGGAAAGAGTAATACCGGAGAGGGTGGAGAGGATACTGCGCGGAATATTCCTGATGAAAACGGGGATTTAAGAAGAAGTTCTATTAAACAGGTTGCCTCCGGTCGTTTTGGAGTTACCAGTGAATATCTGGTTAATGCTGAAGAAATACAGATAAAAATTGCGCAGGGAGCCAAGCCCGGAGAGGGCGGACAGCTTCCAGGCAGAAAAGTATATCCATGGATAGCCAAGGTCAGACTTTCAACACCGGGAGTGGGCTTAATCTCGCCTCCCCCACATCACGATATATATTCAATTGAAGATCTTGCTGAGCTTATTCATGACTTAAAAAATGCAAATCAAAAAGCACGTATAAATGTAAAATTGGTGTCAGAAGTTGGTGTAGGAACTATCGCTGCAGGAGTAGCAAAGGGGCACGCCGATGTAATCCTCGTCAGTGGTTATGACGGTGGAACAGGAGCATCACCTCAAAGCAGCATTCAGCACGCGGGGCTTCCATGGGAATTGGGACTGGCAGAAACTCACCAGACTCTTCTTCTGAATAACTTGAGAAGCCGTGTTGTACTTGAGACCGATGGTCAGATGAAAACAGGCCGTGATGTAGTCATTGCAGCTCTTTTAGGAGCCGAGGAATATGGTTTTTCAACAGCTCCACTTATTATTCTAGGCTGCATAATGATGCGGGTCTGTCATCTGGATACTTGTCCTGTTGGAGTTGCTACACAAAACCCTGAGCTTCGTAAAAAATTCATGGGTGATCCGAGCCATGTTGTTAATTTTATGCAGTTTGTTGCTCAGGAAATCAGAGAACTTATGGCAGAGCTTGGATTTAGAACTATTAACGAAATGATTGGAAGAACAGACAAACTTGAAATGAGGAAAGTAGTAGATCACTGGAAAGCAAAGGGGCTAGATCTTTCAGATGTTATTTATCAACCCGAGGTTCCCAGTGATTACGGAACTTATGCTCAAATTGAGCAGGATCATGGACTTGAAGATGCGCTTGATAATAAAGTTTTGCTTGATATATGCAAGCCGACTCTTGAAAATGGTGAACCCGTTGAAGCTATACTTCCTATCAAGAATATAGACCGTACTGTTGGAACTATTTTAGGCAGTGAGCTTACTAAGAAATATGGTCTAGATGGTCTGCCCGAAGAAACGGTGCGTCTACACTTCAATGGATCAGCCGGGCAGAGCTTTGGAGCTTTTATCCCTAAATATATGACATTAACATTAGAGGGTGATTCTAACGATTATTTAGGAAAGGGACTGTCCGGTGGAAAGATAATTGTTTATCCTCCTAAAGCATCCACCTTCGTTCCTGAAGAAAATATCATAACAGGAAACGTTGCATTTTACGGAGCAACGGGGGGAGAATCCTATATCAGAGGTCTTGCAGGTGAAAGGTTCTGTGTGCGTAACAGCGGAGTCCGCACAGTAGTTGAGGGTGTTGGAGACCATGCTTGCGAGTATATGACTGGGGGGCGAGTTGTTGTAATCGGACACACTGGTAGAAACTTTGCTGCAGGAATGTCAGGCGGAATAGCATATGTTCTTGATGAAGAGGGTGATTTTTCAATTAGATGCAATCAGGATATGGTAGATCTTGAACCGCTTAATGAAAATGACGCAGAAGAAGTTAAAGAAATGATAAGTCGTCACATTGAATATACAGACAGCGAGAAAGGAAAAAGAGTGCTTTCGGATTGGGATAACATTGTAAATAAATTTGTTAGAGTAATGCCAAAGGACTTTAAACGTATGTTAGAGGCCATAGAAAGGGTTGAGCAGAAGGGGTTAAGTGGAGATGAAGCTCTAATGGCTGCTTTTGAAGAAAACAAGAGCGACCTTGCTCGTGTTAGTGGAAATTAGTTTCCTATCTTTCGATTAAAATATAAAAACAATGAATACTATCGATATATTGATTGAGATTTGGAGGAAGTACAATGGGTGACCCTACTGGATTTATGCAGCATGACAGAGAACTCGAACCCGACCGTTCTCCTGAAGAACGTATAAACGATTGGAAAGAGTTTCATAAGCATCTTCCTGAAGATAAATTAAAAACTCAGGGTTCAAGATGTATGGATTGTGGAATCCCATTTTGTCAGACAGGGGACATGCTTGAAGGTTTAACTTCAGGTTGTCCTATAAATAACCTTATCCCAGAATGGAACGATCTGGTTTTTAAGGGACTATGGCGTGAAGCACTCGACCGCTTGCATAAAACAAACAATTTTCCTGAGTTTACGGGCCGGGTTTGTCCAGCTCCATGTGAAGGTTCGTGTGTTTTAGGTATAAACGAGCCAGCTGTAACAATTAAAAGTATAGAATGCACTATTATTGATAAAGGTTTTGAAGAAGGATGGGTTGTCCCTGAGCCTCCAAAGGTTAGAACGGGGAAAGAAGTTGCAGTTGTTGGCTCAGGGCCAGCAGGATTGGCTTGTGCAGCACAGTTAAATAAAGCCGGGCATTTGGTAACCGTGTTTGAAAGAGACGATAGAATCGGTGGCCTTTTGATGTACGGCATTCCAAATCCGCACCTGGATAAAACTATAGTTGACCGCAGGGTGAGCTTATTAAAAGATGAAGGCATTAAGTTTGTAACTAGTACTGAAATAGGAAAAGACTACCCGTCACAAAAATTAGTTGAAGATTTTGACGCTGTAGTCATTTGCACTGGGGCGACAAGACCTCGAGATCTTCCAATTGAAGGTAGAGAGCTAAAAGGAATCCACTTTGCAATGGATTTCCTAAGAGCAAATACTAAGAGCTTACTCGACAGCAATCTTGAAGATGGAAATTATATATCGGCAAAAGATAAAAATGTGATAGTTTTAGGCGGAGGTGACACGGGGACTGACTGTGTTGCTACTTCCATGCGCCATGGTTGCAAGAGTCTCCTTCAATTTGAAATTTTACCTACCCCACCTATGGAAAGAGCGCCTGACAACCCTTGGCCACAATGGCCCAAGGTTTATTCTCTTAGCTATGGCCAAGAAGAGGCTATGGCGGTATTTGGAGAGGACCCCAGAAAATATCAGGTTCTTACAACGAAATTTGTTGGCGATGAAGATGGCAATGTAAAAGAGCTTCATACTGTTAAGATAGAGTGGCAAAACGGGGATAATGGCCGTCCCTCTTTTAAAGAAGTGCCAGGCTCTGAAGAAGTGTGGCCTGCAGAGCGTGTCTTTTTAGCGCTCGGTTTCCTCGGACCTGAAGATACTGTCTTGGGACAGCTCAATATTGAACGGGACGACCGCTCAAACGCTAAAGCTGAGTATGGTAAATACATGACAAGCATTGAGGGTGTGTTTGCTGCCGGCGACGCCAGGCGTGGCCAGAGTTTGGTAGTATGGGCTATTAACGAAGGGCGTGAAGCAGCACGTGAATGTGACCTCTACTTGATGGGTACAACCAATTTACCCTAACCTTCTGTAACTTTTATCTTATACTATTCTAGTACCAGTTAAATATCACGGACTTTGCAGTCTTGCTTCCGTCCGTGGCTGAATCCAGCGCGTTTGAGCAGCACTGTCTCACTTCACCCGCGGCCCAAATGCCTGAGACATTTGTATGGTTATTCTCATCCGTAACTACTTGTGCCGCTTCATCAAGATTCAGGCCGAGGTTCTCTACCAGGTTATTTAATAACGGAGAAGGCTCTATCCATAGCAATGTCCCAATTTGTATATCACTGCCTGTATCAAGCTTTACAAAATCAATCTTGCCGCCCGTATGGCGAATTGCTGTTATTGAGCCTTCATGAATTTCAATTCCTAACGCTATTAGCTCCTGACGGTAGACCTCATCAATCCCCATGTCCGTAGGTAAAAACACAATAAGATTAGTTAAGTGACTCTTAGGAAATGAATTTAGCTCCTTGACGGAGCCCGGAACGAAGCTCCATACGCGGTTCTTATTCTCAAAACCATCGCAGTAGAGGCAGTTGATTATACTTTTTCCCCAGCATTCCAAAAACCTCGAAACATCCGGGTACAGGTCCTGGTAACCCAAAGCAAGTATTACTTTTTCGGTTTCAAGCCTTGTTCCATTGTTACCCGTGATAAGGAACAACCCGTTTTTGCCTCGGTGGATGTCAACTATAGCTTCTTTTATGAGTTCAGCGTTTTGATAGACATCTATCTGTTTCCAAACTGTTTCTCTGACTTCGGAGGGTAAGAGTCCGTCAACACCTATCATATTGTGGACACCGTGAGAAGCGGAATTTCTAGGCGGTAGCGGATCATCAAAAACTACGGTTTTCTTTCCTGCTCTAGCCGCTACAAGGGCAGCTTGCAGTCCTGCGGGTCCCCGCCTACAATTACAATATCATAGTATTTAAGTGATTCGTCGCGCATACTCTATATACCAACCACAATCGCAAATATGTGATCGCTTTTCTTATAGTGAACTCGTTTATTAGACCTAGTTAATCAGGTTGTTTAACTACGCGCAGGTACGGTTTAACCGTCTTCCATCCGCCAGGGAACATCTCTTTTGCGTCTTCGTTAGATACCGAGGGTACTATAATTACATCGTCACCATTTTGCCAGTTAGCAGGGGTAGCCAGTTTGCTCTTAGCCGTAAGCTGCATAGAGTCGAGCACACGGAGCAGCTCATCGAAGTTGCGCCCTGTAGTCATTGGATATATAAGCATGAGCTTTATCCTTTTGTCAGGACCGACGATAAACACTGAGCGAACCGTAGCGTTATTAGCCGCTGTACGTCCTTCCGCGCTACCTTCTTCTTCGGCAGGCAGCATATTGTAAATCTTTGCAACAGCCAGGTCGGTATCTCCTATGAGCGGAAATGTAACAGGGTGTCCCTGTGTTTCCTCGATATCTTTTGACCATTCAACATGGTCCTCTACTGAATCAACACTTAGACCGATTATCTTACAGTTACGTTTTGCAAATTCATCTGCCAGCCCAGCCATTTGTCCCAATTCGGTCGTGCAAACGGGGGTGAAATCCTTCGGATGTGAAAACAAGATTGCCCATCCGTCTCCTATCCACTCATGAAAATCGATTGTGCCCTGTGTAGTGGCTGCCGAAAAATCAGGTGCTTCATCATTAATTCTAAGCATTTTAAACCCTCCCTATAAATATGTTATTTGTTCCCAGACCTTTATTTCTTAAACACTGATAATACTACAATGGAAAAAGCGTGATATACATAACAGCCAGATAAGATTTTACAATACCTACGCCTAATAAATCAATAGCTTTACAACCCGTCCGTTAATTAAGACTCAGAAGGCTAGTAAGGTGCCAGTCAGGCTAAGAATATATTAAGAATTACTCCTTATAAAAGGCCGGAATTTTATCTCCAATAAAGATGTTCACTGTTTTAGATTCAAGATACATATTGAGACCGTCTTTGCCAAGCTCTTTTCCAATTCCGCTCTGTTTTAATCCTCCATATGGAGTTTCCGGAATGATACCGCCATATGTGTTAACCCATAGATAACCTGCTTGTATCTTATTTGCCACTCTGAGAGCTCTTTTAATATCTTGGGTCCATATTCCGCCTGCAAGTCCATAAACGGTGTCATTGGCTATCTTTACGGCTTCTGCCTCAGTTTTAAAGGGAATTACAGCTACTATCGGGCCAAATATTTCCTCACAAGCGATGGTTGCCTTGGGGTTTACATTGCCTAGCACGGTTGGTTCAAAGAAATAGCCCTTATTGAATTTTCTGGGCCGCTTTCCACCTGAGAGGACTTTTCCTCCTTCATTTTTACCTTTGGCAAAGTAAGATTTAACACTTTCAAAATGCTCACGAGAAATCACTGAGCCAATCTCCGTATCATCTTTTAACGGATCTCCCATCTTTATCTTCTTGACCCTCTTAATAAATACAGATAGGAATTTGTCATAAATTTTTTCGTGAAGAAGAAGTCTTGTTACTGCTGTGCAGTTTTCACCCTGATTGAAAAAACCACCTCTCAGTGTTGCCTCAATACAGTTATTAATATCAACGTCATCAAATACTATGCAGGGAGCTTTGCCACCTAGTTCAAGTGATACGCGTTTGATAGTATCTGCGGCAGTTTTCATTACTATCTTTCCTACTTGTGTTGAGCCTGTGAAAGCGACTTTTGCAACTCCTGGGTGCTCAACAAGGGCTTGACCAGCTACTTCTCCATCTCCGGGAATTACATTAAGAACGCCATCTGGCAGTCCAGCTTTGGTGCATAGTTTTGCAACTTCCAATATGCCGCACGGTGTGTGTTCAGCGGGTTTTAGTACAATTGTGCATCCTGCAACCAACGCGGGAGCGATTTTCCAAAATGACAGCAAGAGTGGGAAATTCCAGGGAATGATATGCCCGACAACTCCTATGGGCTCTCTAATAGTTACAGTCAGCTGTGCTTCTGAAACATTTATACTCTCACCATTTAACTGATTGCTGATTCCTGCATAATATTCGAGAGTTTTAATTGAACCACCTAACTCGACAAGCCTGCTCTCTCTAATAGGTTTCCCGGTCTCAAGTGTATTTGTTAAAGCTATTTTGTCTCGGTTTTTTTCAAGTATTTGGGCTATTTTGTGAACGTATTTAACCCTTTCAGACACCGGCAATTTTGACCATGTCTCAAACGCCCGGCTTGCCGCTTTAACCGCTTTATCTACATCCTCTTTTTGAGCTTCCGCTATCTCGGCAAAAGGCTCCTCTGTGGCCGGATTTTCTCTAACGTATGTTTTTCCGCCCTTCGCTCCGACTTCCTTTCCGTTTATGAACAAACCATATTTTCTCAGTTTCTTGGCCACAATTAAAACCTCCTGATATAACTTCTGGAAAAAGATTATACAATTTTTACATTATAAGCTAGAAACGATAACTTAAACTTAAATAGGAGCTTAAGCACCCTGATGGAACTGCTTTATTTTGTTGACAATAATATAATGGTTACGGCAAGTTAAAATTTGCGGGCTATGGGGCTTGTTGCCGGAGTAAACGCAACGGATGTAAATTGATTGTGCTTCCTAAAACACTGCTTAGGGTTACACAAACCTCATCTTCCTATATAATAATTCAGACCATGTCTGATCGTACGAAAAAATTAGGCGCTTACGATAAAGAGTTCGTTTGGCACCCCTTTACTCAAATGAAGGAGTATGAGGAGAAAGACCCTATAGTGATCGAGGGCGGGGAAGGGGCGTATTTAATAGACTCTGAGGGCAACAAGTATATAGACGGTGTGTCTTCACTATGGGTAAATATACACGGACATAAAGTTCCAGAAATAGATAACGCAATCAAAAATCAGGTTGATAAGCTAAGCCACAGTACTTTACTAGGAGTTACCAACCCGCCTGCAGCGGAGCTTGCAAAAGAACTAATAGAAATCTGCCCTGACGGTTTAAAGAAAGTTTTTTATTCAGGTGACGGAGCTAGTGCTGTAGAGGTCGCACTCAAAATGGCTTTTCAGTACTGGAAACAAAAAGACAAACCTGACAAGGTGAAATTTGTCTGTCTTGGAAATGGTTACCACGGCGATACGCTTGGCGCCGTTTCTGTCGGTGGAATTGATCTATTTCACTCAACCTTTAAACCGCTTTTGTTTGAATCCTTTCAAGCACCATCATATTATTGTTACCGGTGCCCTCTTAATAAAGAATATCCTTCTTGCGATCTGGCATGTGCTACAGAGCTTGATAAAATTCTAACAGAACATCACAATGAAATCGCCGCTGTAATAATGGAGCCCTACGTTCAAGCTGCAGGTGGGATGATCGTTTCTCCCGAGGGCTATTTGAAGCGGGTCAGAGAATCCTGTGATAAATACAATGTGCTCCTAATTCTAGACGAGGTTGCTACCGGATTTGGTAGGACAGGAAAAATGTTCGCTTGCGAGCATGAGGGTGTTACCCCTGATATTATTGTAGAATTAACACCCAGAGAGGTGGCGGAAGGTTATGATGCCCAATTGATGAAAGGCGTAGAAGTATTATTAAAAAAGATTAAAGAAGATCCCAGGCCCTGGCCGCAACATGAACCTTTTCCGGAAAATAACCAGGAATAAGTAAAAGGGCTATTCGCCTTCTGGCCATTGGTCAAAGGTCTTTAGCTTTTCATTTTGAAGTTATTTAGAAGTCCCTGACATCGAACATTGTATAATGC
>Ga0209013_10003204_pt1 | contig 14618 bp, 15 predicted proteins | sample Cruoilmetagenom2_FD_187291 | JGI IMG/M metagenome (GOLD analysis project Ga0209013, IMG submission 187291) | Oil polluted marine microbial communities from Coal Oil Point, Santa Barbara, California, USA - Sample 2 (SPAdes) (version 2) | ecosystem: Environmental > Aquatic > Marine > Oil seeps ... | reverse complement strand
AGTGGTCAGTGGCAGGTCTGGTTTCATAAAAGTTTACATACCCCCCCAATTGATCGACCAGGCGACAATCAGCGCTCCTATGTTGCTGCCTGTTGAAGTGTGCGTGTCCTTGGTGAAATAAACAAATTTCAGACCTTGACGCGCATTGATCGGTACGCCCAGGCTGAGTGCAATGTAACGGGCTCGCACGTCGTCTTCCTTACGCTCACCATTGATGGTTGAGTGCCCATCGTAGGCATAGCCTCCACTTATGCTGGCCCACAACCCGGGCTTGAAGGAATAGATGGCGTGTGCCTGCAGGAACCAGAGCGGGTCCTTCTTGAGTTCATTGCCATTCCAGAATTCATCGTTGGTCTGGTACAGGAAAACCGAGCCAGTGAGCTCAAACTGCCACTTATGATGCTGGTGCAGGACGCCCAGTTGCGGTCGCACATAAAACCGGTTGTTACCCAGATTGATGAGCTTGGTATTGTTGTAATCACCCAGCGGCAACTGAACCTGAACGCCGACTCCAATGGTAGTGTCAACGGGATGTTCGCGCCGGTACTGGACATACTCCTTACCTTTGAGCGGCGGCGCCCCGTACAGGTTCATTGAAAATCGCAGCCGTGGATCCATAAAACCCCGGCGACGGACTGATGTGTACACCCCATCAACCAGGCCTTCCCAGCGCCCCGCGGCGTAAGGTACATTCAGGTCAACGCGAGCGGATTTGCCGAACAGGTCAAATGTCCGGACGTATCCCGCTCCGGCGACATACAAATCAAAGTTCACATCTTCGATCAGCAGCACCGGATCAAACAGGATATCACCGTTGGTCCCGCCGGTAGCCAGACCCAATACATTCAAGTCCATTGGCAGGTGCGACCAGCGCCGGGGTTCGAGATCCTGAGCCGTTAAACCACTACAAAACAGCCCCTGTAAAAGCAACAGGAACGTGCAGGCTGCCAGTGATTTTCCGTTCTTTTGAAACATGGCGCTAAGATAACAAAAAAAGGGTACGAAAAGTAATCAGAACTGGTAACCGAATGTCTCGATATCTTTGGAGTAATACTTAGCGACCGCGGCCCTGATTTCATCATCGTAGAAGTCAGCCATGCATTGGTGCCGGTTTTCGCCATTCATGTATAAGTAGTTTTTGATTTTCCGTTTCAGTCCGCGTGATTTCTTGTCTGACCTGTTGCGGTGCGGCAGCGAAGATTCGGCGATTCCCAATTGCTCGCACACCCGGTCGAAATCCTGTTGCAGGGTTTCGAAGCGGCCGATAAAATCAACCAGCAATTCGCCCTGCTGGTTGTACAGCATGTCGTACTGCGGCATCACGTGACGGTACTTGTCGTCCCAGCCCGGCTTGGGCAGCTTGTTCAGGACGAAATCGTGGAAACTCAGGTGATGAAAATAATTGCGGTAACGGTACTCCGACAGGATTCTTGACCAGGGGTTACGGACAAAACTGAATTTGAAAAGACCCGCGAATTCTTCTTCGCTCAGATAGCCGCAATCTATATATTCTGATGCGGAAAGATGCGCCAACTTTTCTGTTCCGCAAGTGGGGTCGTTGTTACCCTGTAGACAGAGCGTCCCCCGGTCTTGATCCCAATCCAGGTTTAGCAAGCCCATGAAAAACTGCTCGATGCTCTGCCCGGCAGTTTTTGGGATGTGCACATACAGGCAGTTGTAGTCGCGGCAGATCATCAAGCGTTACCGGTGGATCAGAATCCATTTCTGCTTGTGGATTTTTTCACCCTTGAGCAACTCGACCTCAAGTTTTCGGGCAGCACTTGCGTGTTGTATCCATTTGAAACTATGCCGGCAAATTCCGGGCTCGTCCGATTCGTGTGAACGGCCGATCCAGGTATCACCTTTGTAATCCGGACGAAAAAGTTCAGGTGATTTGAAAGAAGTCAGGAACCGGGCGCCGGGATTGCCATATTGCACGAAGCCGTCCAGCATTTTTTCCAGGTCTTTCTTGGGTGCATGGGTCCAGATTGAATGGGCGTGAAAATAGTCGAATTTTTCACCGAAACCGGAAAAATCATATTGGTCGTTGTGCAGGAACTTCGGCTGCTTGGCCTCGAACAGGCCTTCTTCCACCAGGTGCTCGACGCCGGCATTGAACATGAACGTGTTGGGTTCGACACCGAAATAGCAAGCGGGGCGCAGGAAATTGATCATCCAGTATCCACCGCAAAGCGCGCCGCAGCCGATGTCCAGCAACTTGTCCCAGGGATTGAGCCCGTGCCGGATCAGCGCTTCGAGTTGCGCCCTGCCCGTCTTCTCGAAGCGCTTGATGCCACAACCAATCTGGGTTGTAACTTCGTACAGGCTTTCGCCGCGTTGCTGCAGAGAATCAGTTGGATTGACGGGACACATTTTCAAAACGTTCCTTGAGCTTGATCTAATGTAGGAGCGGCTTTAGCCGCGAAATATCGCGAATGAATTCGCTCCTACGTACGAGAGAAATATCACAAATTCAGAGCTTGAGTGTACCATCGAGGGCTCCAAGTTTGGGACGCTCCTTTTCAAGCAAAGAGCCGATCAGTTTGAACCGGTTTCGGCTCAATTTTGGCAAGCCGAACCGGCTATAGATGCTGCTCTCCAGCAGGCGCTTGCGCTCCCCCGAACTGAGCTGTATCCTGCATTTCCCGAGATCCAGCCTGTTGCGCTGTTCGCTGGAATCGACACGGTCTGCCATTGTAGCCGGATGGCTTCCCCCGAATCGGGCAATGAACTGCCGCGGATAATGTGTGTAGAAGTAATCCTGGCCCGCGCGCACGGAGGTCCCCGAACGGTGAACCGCATCGGCGAACTTGCGAGCCTGCTGTTCAACCGAGTGCACATAGTCATAGCGGTAGAGGTCGACTCCGGTGTCAAGCGCACTGGGGTAACGTCCACGCGTTGAGAAGTTGTCAAAAACGGCGAAACTCATGCCATCCCGGATGGAATACGTGCCGATATGGGGGCGGATAATACGTGCCGTGTATTTGAAACGCCGCGGGTAGACCGCGATATAGTGGTCATAATCTGACCAGAAGGTCAGGCGCTCGACCAGCATGGCTTCTACGGATTCGTTATCCGCATGCGTTTCCATCAGTTGGCGCAGGCGGGGCAGATCCTTTTCGTGAATGACCTCGTTGCCCTGGAGATTGAGGCACCACCGTCCGCGGCAAAAACCCAGGCCAATGTTGGTTTGTTGCGCCAGCAGGCATTTTTGCGGCCTGACCAGGGGCGACCACTCGGTGTGAACGACACGCACTTTTTCGGAATCCAGGGCGGCGAGATACTCGAGTGTCTCGTCTTCACTGTCACCGGCAACCACTATGTATTCGTCGCAAATCGGCAAAACCGAGCGAATCGCCTCTATGAATGGATAATTCAGCCGCACGCCGTTGCGGATGATGGTCAGGCCCGATACCAGCAGTTTACTCGTTCGTTTCATGCCAATAATCTTAATCTGTTTCCAGTGCCAGCCATACTGGTAATATTGCCATCTCATCCCATAGAGGTTCACGAAATTGAAAAACGTCAAAGGAGTTCAGTTCATCACGACAACCATCATCGGGGGGGTGCTCTTCCTGGTGCCTGTCGCATTCCTGGCTTTCATGCTGACCAAGGTCTTTGGCTTTATGGTGGACATCGCAGAGCCGATGGCGGACTGGCTTCCGGTTGATACCGTCGGCGGTATCGCCCTGGCCAACCTGATCGCGATCGCGGCAATTGTCGTAGTGTGTTTCCTGGCAGGCCTGGTCGCCCGCAACGCCATGGCCACTGGGTTGGTCAAAACACTCGAATCCAAAGTGCTGATGAAGATTCCCGGTTACACCATCGTCAAGGGCATCAAAGGAGGGTTCGACAAGGGCGAATCCAACCACTTCAAGCCGGTGGCTCTGAAGCTGGGCTCCGCCGAGCGTATCGGTTTCGAAATCCAAAGGCTTACTGACGGACGCTCAATGGTGTTCATTCCCAGCGTCCCGAATGCATTTTCCGGCATCACCCAGATTCTGCCGGCGGACCAGGTGACCTACCTGGACGTACCGGTCACTCAAATCATGGAATTGTCGGAGAAATACGGTTCCGGCGTGGAAGACTTGCTGGCCAACAGGATAAAGGACAGTACATCCACCTGACGACTCATATTCTGGTCTCTTGATCTGAATTATGGTCGTTGACCACGCCCTGCGGTACTATTATTGGGCATGTTGGGAGGAAGAAAATGAATACACAGGTTCTCTGGCGAGTATGTTTCATCATCAGCACCACCTTGCTGCTGGCTGCCTGCAGCGGCCCCCGCGTGATGATGCCCACGCCCAACGAGGCGCTCGATGACGATACCAGTGCCTATCAAGCGCTCCACCCCGATCTGAAAAGCACCCAGGTTCCGGTTTTTTATGTCACCGACCGTGTACCCGAGAAAGACGACAAGGGTAACCTGGTCTATGGCTACCAACGCTCGCCGTCCCTGGCGTTCGGGACCACCGTGGTCGATATCGGCGAAGACATGAGCTGGGATGACCTGCTCGTTCAGAGCAGAACCAACAAAAGGGGCGAGAAGATCAAGATGACGCGGGGCGAGATCACTGAAATCGTTCGCGGACCCAATTCGCCCATCCCCTACCAAGAAGTGGATGGAAAGATCGTTGAAGACCCGGAATACTTCGCCATGCGCCAGGCGGCTGCTGAAGTCTTCCGCAAGGCCATCGTTAAACACCTGGCCCTGACACCGCGCAAGGAAGTGTTCATTTTCGTCCATGGATTCCATAATTCCTTCGATGACGCGGCATTCACCATGGCCGAACTCTGGCACTTTCTCGGGCGTTACGGGGTACCCATTGTTTATACCTGGCCTGCCGGCCACCCCGGCATTTTCGGGTACACCTATGACCGTGAATCCAGCGAATTTACAACCTTTCACTTGCGGGAAATAATCCAATTCATCGCCACCTTTCCGGAGGTGGAAAAAATTAACCTCATCGCGCATAGCCGGGGAACAGACGTTGCAGTCACCGCATTGCGCGAACTCACCATCGAAGTGCGCGCCAAGGGTCTGGATCCCAAGAAAGAACTCAAGATTCACAATTTTGTGCTGGCAGCGCCTGACCTGGATGTGCAGGTCGCCGAGCAGCGCCTGATTGGCGATTACATGGCCTGGAGTGCTGATCGCTTCACGATTTATACCTCGCCGGCAGACCGGGCCATTGGCTGGTCAAATAAACTGTTCGCCAGTCCGAAAGGCCGCATTGGGAACCTTAGTGTCGAGGATATGACAGACGAAGCCAGGACCGTCATGGAGCGTAGCAACTCTAACCTCTATATCATCAATTTCATGTCCTCCACGGACAAGTCGGATTCAAATGCGGACAGCTTTGGCCACAGCTATTTCCGCAATGCGCCGACCGTGAGTTCCGACCTGATTCTAATGCTGCGCGACGACCTGGATCCCGGCCCGCCAGGCCGCCCCCTGGAGCACCTTGGTGGTTATTTCTGGCGCGTACCACCGGGTTATCCGGCCAGTAACTGATTTCTTCTACTGATCGAACCAAAAACTCAAATCCCGGTCCAGCAGACCGGACAGGTGCATCACATCGTGCCGTAGCGTTTCGCGCACGATGTCGGTCATCTGTGGTGACAGAGGTGTCGGCTTCATCGGGATTTTGTTCAGGCGCGTCAACCGTTTAATCAAACCCATACGTTTCGTGCCATCCGGATTGTACTTCCGTGCGCGCCGTTGGAGCGTATCAACCACTTTCCCGCCGCTAGTCACCGGTTTGAACAACAGTTTCTGCAGCCAGCCGTAGCGATACATCTGGCTCCCGAATCTGCGCTCAAACTCTGTCTGGCCATCGTAGTCGACGTTGAGAAATTCCAGGAGGTTCTTGTAGGTACCGAGTGAATCAGACTTAAAATCGTCAAACACGATGACGTGTGATCGCTCGCGTCCCGCCACTTCGAAAAGCCGCTCTATCTGCACACCAAATCTGGCGACCTGGCTGTACTTCAGTAAATAGGCATCCAGGCAATACTTCGGGATGTTCTCACCGCGGTCACGCGATGGCTCCAGTTCCCAGGCTTTCTGGAAATCAGGCTCGTCCTCCTGCAACAGAAATTGCATCCGCAGATGAAAGGAAGGCAGCATCGTCAGAGGGTTTCGTACCAGTACCACAAAACGGGCCTGGGGATTCAGCATGTTAATGCGCTCGATGACGCCTGGAAGGTAAAGATAGGACACCGAACCCTCGCCCACTGCCCGGTGCCTGGATTCATAGTGGCCGAAGTTACGCTCCAGGTAGTTTTTTCTAAGTTCATCAACGCTCGGATCATGATCCAGGCGGGAAAAATAATGGGGCTCTTTGGGCCTGGAGAAACAGATTTGCGGATTACGCGCGAGGTAGCGGCATATAGCGGTTGTCCCGCATCGTGGGGCGCCTATTACAAAAAAATCCGGAAAATGGAGTGGTTCATTCACACGGTGAAGCTTAGCAGAATCTGATCCGCATTTGAGCCATTCATGCTTGTATTCATTAGACTTAATGGTTTTTTTGGATTTGATATTTCGAAGAATGATACCATTCAACACATGGTGCGAATTCTGATTTCATTCTTGCTGCTGACTGCCTGCCTGATGTTCTGCCAGGCTGCGGTTGCTGCGCCCATGACTTTGCAGGAAACACTGAAGCAAATGGCCGATTTGCTGGCGGAGCAGCAAAAAGAACTGGATGCGCAACGCAAGGAACTGGCCGAACAGCGGGAGTTGATCCGGCAACTGCAGAGCGATAAATCGGCAGACAGTGAGCCCGCCCCCGCTCCAGTTAAGAAATCGCCGACTGAAAGCGTAGAAGCTGCTGTCGCCCAGCAATCCGGCGCCGCGACTGCCGAGACCGATCCCGATACTGATACCGGGGAAGACCAGAGCGCCCAGGACCAGGCAAAAGAAGCATTGGCCAAGCAGCAGACAGAGGCGCCGGAAACACCGGCGGAAAGGGTTGCCGAACTGCAAAAGAGCATGGATGATCCCGCCAACACAATTTACGATGAAGATTTCCCCGGGGCCTGGTACATGCCCGGCACAACGGCTGCCATGAAAATCGGTGGTTACGTCAACCTGTCACTCGTCAACAGTTTCGACCCGATGGTAATATCCGACCGTTTCATCGTCGGGAGTATTCCACCGGACGGCACGACCGTGCCGACCGCTCAGGAGGGCACTACGGTCACAGCCAACCAGTCCCGGGTCAACCTGGAATACCGGGAGCAGACCAACCTGGGCGAGATTCGGGCATTCGTGGAAGGGGATTTCCGGGGCAATGGCGATTCGTTCCGTTTGCGCCACGCTTTTGGACAATTTCGCACTGTGCTGGCAGGCAAGACCTGGTCCACGCTGATGGATATCGATTCGCGGCCTGAAGAAGTGGATATCGAGGGCATCAATGGCCAGATCCTGCTTCGTCATTCACAGATTCGCTGGACCCCGCATTTCGGGGAAAAATGGAATCTGAAGCTTGCGCTGGAAGATCCTGAAACCGATGTGATCAACGGCCAGGACGACAGGGGGCGTTTTGATCTGGTTGCAAGCCTGAACCGGATGCCCTTGGGTCCCCTGGGGCGCTGGAACTATCGGGTCGGGTTGGTTCTGCGGGATTTGAAAGCCACGGGAGCGATAGATGACCCTGATGATGTCAATGCTACTAATGCTACTGCGGAATCTGACAGCACCACCGGTTGGGGCATAACAACCGGTGGCAGTCAGCCCGTGAAGTGGTGGGGTGGCAAGGATTATATATATTGGCAAGTGGCCTATGGGGAAGGCATTGGCCACTACATAAACGACCTTGAGACGGTTGGAGGCGGCGATGCCGTTTTCGATCCGGAAGGCCGCATCCACGCGCTGCCTGTTTTCTCGGGCTATCTTTCCTACCAGCATTACTGGCCAATGACCTGGACGTATTTAAAAGGCTGGCCGGGTATTTTAAGATCCAACATGACAGTGAGCTGGGTCGACATCAACAATTTCGAGTTCCAGGACGGCGATGATTACAATCGAACCCTCCGGGCTTCAGTAAACCTGATGTACAGTCCAACCCACAATGTGACCACAGGGGTCGAATTCCTGTGGGGCAAACGTACCAACAAGGACAAGAGCGAGGGCACGGCCACACAGTTGCAGTTCTCAGCACGCTACAATTTCTGAGTTATTGCACTTCCAGTTCGAAAAACTCAAGCACCTTGTCTTCCAGGAAAGAATAGAAGGGATTCCACCGCAGCCGCAGCATTTCCGACGGTGGAATATGGAGCACGCCACGCTCGCCACGCAGCGCAATATCCCCGAGGTGAATACCAGGACTTTCGGAGTTGCCCTGTCCACCGTACAAAGAATCTTCGGGAGGGAAAGGCAGCGCCACATGCGTCAGGGAATAAACGCCATGCGGCCAACTTAGCCCCAATTCCGTGTAAACCGAGTCATCATGGCCGGGCGCAAGACTGGCGAGCATGACTTCGGTACTGAGTGCGTTCTTATTGGTGACGAGGCTGAGCGTAAACGCCCTGTCCTGGATCTGCTGCAAAGCCTCAAACATTTCGGCAGGGTCCCACTTCAGAATGGGCTCGATGTCAGCCACGCCATTGATGTTGAACAAAACCAACTCGTGCCCGCCTTGCGGGATGCGGCTGAACAGGCCGTTGATGAGTTCAGGCGCCGAAACGGTGGCGTCGACAATGGATGAAAAAGCCAGGATAGGAGCCAGGTTTTTCAACTTTCCATTCTGGTCCAGTTCGGTAATACGTCGCTGAATTTCAGCGGTTATACGGTAGGCAACATCGCCTGCATTGACCGCAAAAGAACCATATTTGAACGGGTCATATTCCGGCATGAGACTATTCCACGCCAGTTTATCCAGACCAAGGAAAGTACCCAGTCGCGCCTGCCATATCGCCAGTGCGGCAACCTTTGTCAGGCCGATCTCCGGCGAAAGCAGCGCCAGGCTGGAAACCTGTGGCAATGAGGATTCGTTTGCTGCTGCCAGTGCGTAATTCACCGCAAGCGCCCCACCATTGGAATAGCCCACGATATGCAAAGGCTGGCCTTTCGCTTTCACGGCCAGGTGCGATACGGCAATTTTCACTGCCGCTTCCATGTCCTGCCAGGTAACTTCGATCAGGCCCGAAGGTGCCGTACCATGCCCGGGAATACGCAGGCCGACAACGTAGGCGCCCGCCTCGTGTAATCGCTCTCCGAGGTTGCGCAAACTGTAGGGAGAGTCAGACATTCCATGCAGCAGCAATACCCCCGCCCTGGGCTGACTCACCGGCATTTCAAAGCTGCGGTTCCAGTTTTGCGGCCAGCGTTCCGGATCAGAAAGACTGCCCTTGTTATATCGATTGATCAGGCTCTCCTCGCTTGCCCTGATCTTTGCGTAGACTTCATCATCGAGTTGTTTGAACAGGCGGTCTTCCAGCGCGAGGTATTCATCGAACGTGGAAACATCCGAATCCACGGTAAACTCTTCATCGAGTTCAGCCAGGTGCCAGATACTGAGGTCCGCGCGGCTGTTCATGAGCACAACGAACACGACAACCAGCGTCAGCATGACGCCGATAAAGCCGGAAGCACCAAATAAAAGCGCATGGCGGAACAGACGATGCAAGCGGGAAACCATGATCGAGGAACTCCTCTGTTTTCTTACCCTAACTTTACACCCAATTAATGTTGAGGTCAGGCGTCAAAAGAGGGATTGGCCGCATACATTGGAACCAGACCGCTAATCGCCTTATACTTCTGCGTTACCACCCTGGTAGCTTATTTAGAGAGGAAAGTAATAGCATATGAAAAACAGGATCAACAGACTTAGCATTGCGGCATTGGCTTGCGCCATGCTGTTCGCGTCAGGCGTTGCCAATGCAAAAGGCACGTATGACGGCAAATCAAACCTCATTTGCGCAGCCTTCAATGTGATGGCTTGCGTAGACGGGATGAACTGCACGAAAGGAGAAGCCAGGGACTTTGAAATGCCCGAGTTCATGATGGTGGATGTCAAAAAGGGAGTGGTTCACGCAACTTACGAAAGTGAGACCAAAAAAGCGGAGTCACCGATCAAAACCATGGAAGTCAATGGGTCGCAACTGATACTTCAGGGCGTTGAAAACGCTCATGGCTGGAGTATGGCCATCCATCGTGATACAGGCAGGATGAGCCTGGCGGTGGTGGGTGAACAACTGAGTTTTTCAATTTTTGGCGCCTGCAAGGCCCTATAGAGAGATATGAACATGTCACATTATGGAAAAATTATTAAGAGCGCGACGCTGGGTATCCTGGGCGTGATCGCATTTGCCACGACCATTCCCGCACAGGCTGACGGCGCCGGCGCCTTTCTCGGCGGTATCGCCGTCGCCAAGATAGGCAGTAATGTGCGCGACCGGAGAGACTACGAAGAGGATCAGGCCTACTACGCGCAGCAACAGGCCAACGCTGCGCAGCAGCAGGCGAATGCTGCCCAGTACCAGGCTCAGTCCTCCGGTTCAGCCGAATCGCAAATCAAAAAGCTGAATGATCTGCTGGCGCAAGGTCTGATTACGCAAGATGAATACAATACCCAGAAACAGAAGATCCTGGACAATCTGTAAGCGGTAATTGGGGGTCAGCAGCTTATGTCTTCATCGTCCAGGCGGTGACCCCATTCTTTCTTGGCGCGCAAATAGCGCTTGTTCCATTCGCCAACACCGGATACGTGTTTTTCCTGGGTGATTCCATGCAAACCGAAGTTTCTGAGATCTTCGATTTTTTTCGGGTTGTTGGTCAGCAATCGAAACGGCGCCTCCCCGACAAAGTGCTTGATCAGCACCGCAGCATCGGTAAAGTCCCGCGAGTCATCGGGCAGGCCCAGGGAGCGGTTGGCCTGGTAGGTATCTTCCCCTGCATCCTGCAATAAATAGGTGGCTGCTTTCGCCCACAAACCGATGCCCCGGCCTTCGTGGCCGGCCATGTAGACCAGGTAGCCGCCGGCAGGGTCTGCATTGATCCGCGCGATGGCGGCATCCAGTTGCGGACCGCAATCGCAGCGTTGTGAACCGAACACATCACCGCTCAGGCAATTGCTGTGGACCCTGATCAGGCAGTTTTCAGCCGGTTTCCCGATCACCAGCACGCTATTGATCGCCAGCGGCGAAACCAGGTGGGAAAACAGGTTTTGTTCGCCCCGTTCGCGTAGCTCCGACGCCAGTGACTCCACGCGGCCAAGCTCGGTGCTTCGAACCGTTGCGTACCAGTCCACGGTCATTTCCACAGACGGTAACGAAATGGGCAGCGGAACCGGCCCCAGCAGGTTGATCGACAGCCCACCGGGTGGTTCCGGCGCTTGCACATCGATAAGCTGACCTGATTCGTCGATCCGCAGCAGCTTACCCTGGGCAATGAGCCGTTTGCGGACGTCTGGATTGATATAGGTAAACATTAAAACCCCTTCCTTTCACCCGGTCTAACCGATTTCTCAACAAGCTTACTCCGGACCTGTCTGAAATGCGATACAGACCAAAAAGGGCTAGTATGGGGAGATGAATTCATTACTCACCAGAAATCATACAATTCACGTTTCGTGAATAATCTGATGAAGAATCCACATCTTGCCATCATTCGTTTAGCACATCCCCTGGCCGTTGCCGGCTATCTTCAACATATGGGTGCTCCCGAGGCGCGCTACTTACGCAAGCAGGGGCTGCCGACACTCTGCGAAGACCCCAATGTATTCGTCTCAATCCACAAGACCTGGCTGTTTTTTGCTGACGCTGCTGCTCGCGAGGACCCATGGCTGGGTTGGCATGCCAGCCGATTTATCGGTGACAACAACCTGAATGCCAGTCTGCTTAAGAAGCTTGAAAATTCACCAACGCTTTATCGTGCCTTGTTGGTCCTGATCGACCTGGTCAGGAGCGAAGCATCGCACATCCAGATGGGAATCAGGAAACACCCGTCCGGCATCATATTTTTCACCCACTATCCCGGTCTGGAAGAGGAACCCGGTTACCACATCTCCCAGGGTTATCAACTTGGATTATTGATTGACCTGGTCCGGCATTATGCAGGGCCCGACTGGCAACCGAAGGAGATCGGCATCCAGGCCTCATCGATACCAGGCGTAATCAATGAGCTGTACCCAGGCAGCAGGACAATAATCAACCAGCCATTTGGCTATTTCACCATACCCAATAACTGCCTGCATAACGCATTGAAGTATCAGCACCATGATCTTGCCGGAAATCCAGGCCTTGCAAACACCAAAGACCTGAGTGATGCGCAGACTCTGAATCTTATGCTTGTACCCTACCTGCCTGAAGGCTATCCAACCATGCAGTTCGCTGCATCACTGTTGGATTACTCGAAGCGCACCCTGGCGCGACGGCTTGCCGCTTGCGGGACAAACTATCAAAAAGTGGTTGATGAAACGCGATTCAGAAAAGCAGAAACATTACTAACCGTTACGGATGCAAGGATCAAGGATGTTGCCCGGAGCGTAGGATTCAGCGATCCGGCACATTTTTCCAGAATGTTTCACCGCCTGGGAGGAATCGGCCCACGGCACTTTCGCCGACTGGCTCGAAACGGAAGCGAGACTCCCTAGCCGATAAGCGCCCCGAGTTCGGCCACACGGTCAATCACGGCATCAGTAAATTCGGAACCGCTCACCACCCTTCCCTGCAGTATCCACTTGCGTTTCATCTTTGGTGATCTTCGTCAACTAATCTTCCAAATAAGCGCCGCTGCAAACCCTTTTCTTGCCAAATGTTGCCACCGTTGACACGGGCCACTAATAAAATACTAGCCTTGAATTCATTGGTTAAGGAGATTCAGAGTGAACAATGATAATGACAAACGCAAAGCAGTAGACGAACAGGAAAAACAGGAAGAACAGGTCACGGTTGAGCCTTCTCGTCGGGACATCCTGAAATTGGGGGCCATGGGAATGGTAGGCTTTGCCAGCATTGCCGCGCTGGGTGCCCAGCCTTCGCAGCTGAATGCGAGCGCTCCGGATGAGAGACGAGCGGCTGGTCGAAAAACACCTGTTGAGGACATTCCGGTCGTGCTCGAGAGCGCGATAAACGGAGCAACGACCAAGAAGAAGAATCGCCACGCGCCTGAAACCGTTCAGGAGCAGGTCACCGAGATGGTGGCGGTCCTGGATGCGGGCGCAGCTATCGCGCACAATCATTCGAACTACTTTCACGATGATCCCATACAAGCTGCCCGGTTCTACGCAGATGTCAATCGGCAGGTTATCAAGAAGCGTCCGCACGCCATTACCTATCCGACGGTCAACCTGGATATTAATGTGCTCCGCAATGAACAGCGTGCCTTGCCCGCGGGAGCAGCATGTGCTCACCAGCGTGTGCTCGCCAAGGCAGGACTCTCCAACATGATCATGCTGGATACGGGCTCCATCCCCGTTGCGTTGTTGGAGAAGGATGGTATAGCCAACGATGATGTTTTTTTCATCTATCAGTTCTGGCCCGACGACGTTCGCTTCTCACAGCGGACATGCAACGACTTCGGCTGCGGCGCCGCGGTTGCAGTCTACGAACCAGGTTGGATGAAGAGCGTGGTCGCAATGGCCCGGGCAGGCACCCTTCCGCGCGGTTCAAAGCTCAACCTGTTCTTCGGAGATGACCGTTACGGATGCATGCCCCCTCCGATTCCCGAAGCGCTCGAACTCTACCTGAAAATGATGGAAGGGCTGGATCTGAAATGGGCGGTTGGCTGCCCCGCCGACGACCGAAGCATCATGGATACGCCGTTGGCCCGGATGGCGCTGGAGCGAGGTGGCAGCATCCGGGTCGGTCTTGAGGATTACACGACCGGGCCGAGCAATCTCGAGCAGCTCGACCGCGCTAAAGAACTTGTGGCCGCGGTGGGACGACGAATCATCCACGGGCCGGAGGCAGTCGAGTATCTCGACATATCTATGCGGCCAGACCCCGAGGGTCTTGAAGACGATCTTGGGTCGGAAGATCTGAAGTTTGGAGCCAGGCAAGTTGACTCGCCGCTCCTGGTGTGCTGAGCCGAGCGAGCGAAAGAAGAGGGCATAATGGAAGGCGAAAGAATCTACGAATACGATCTGGATATTACGGAAGTCACGGACTACGGCTTCACGCTGGAGGATGTCCTGTCGGGTAAGGCAAGCATCCCCCTGCAAGGTGCCCGTATCGACGTCGCGTTCGAGGGTCGCGCGACTGGCCGACTTGCGGGGCACTTGCATGGCATCGACTATCTTCTGGTTCGGGCGGACGGTCGCGTCGACCTCAATATTCATGCGATCCTCGAAACCGAGGATGGTCACAGGATCGCGCTTGTCGCCGATGGCGTGTGCTTACCTCGCCCAGCCGAGCCAATCGCGGACCTGCGTGAGAACGTCGAACTGACCACGGCCTCCGAGGATTATGCGTGGGTCAACACACGCCAGGTCTGGGGTGTTGGGACGGTGAATTTCGCTAGTGGCAAAATCCATGTAGAGGCATATATGCAGTGACCATCACACAGACATACATGACATCCGCACTGACGTAAGAGAAGGAGTTATAGAGTGAACAAAGATAATGACACACGCAAAACACAGGACGAGCAGGATGAGCAGGCCACG
>Ga0209013_10003203_pt1 | contig 14620 bp, 17 predicted proteins | sample Cruoilmetagenom2_FD_187291 | JGI IMG/M metagenome (GOLD analysis project Ga0209013, IMG submission 187291) | Oil polluted marine microbial communities from Coal Oil Point, Santa Barbara, California, USA - Sample 2 (SPAdes) (version 2) | ecosystem: Environmental > Aquatic > Marine > Oil seeps ... | reverse complement strand
AAAAGCTATTCGCGCTAAAGATTCTAAAGCTTTTATGTATATTCAGAATATTAAAGAAGTAGGTGGTGGTGTTTTAAGTAAAAGAAGTGGTCATTAATTATGAAAACAACATTTGAAGAAATATACAAAAAAGTAACAGATACTTTAGCTAGAGAATTACCTTCATATTTAACGTATCATAACATTGACCATACGTTATATGTATTACAGCGCGCTATTTTTATTGCTAAAAAATCTAATGTTTCCAAACAAGAATTAGAACTATTAAAAATAGCTGCATTATATCATGATATTGGTTTTATTAAAACAAATGTAAATCATGAGGCTATAGGTTGTGAAATTGCCAGAAAAGAATTAAAGTCTTATAATTTTTCAGAAGAAAATATTTCAGCTATTTGCGGAATGATAATGGCAACTAAAATCCCACAGCAGCCACACACTTTACTTGAACAAATATTAGCAGATGCCGATTTGGAATATTTAGGCACAAATCATTTTAATTTAATTAGCGAAAAATTATACCAAGAAATGAAGTATTATAATGCGAGTTTAACACGTGATGAATGGAATACTATACAAGTTAAATTTATTAGAAACCATCATTATCATACTACATATTGCAAACATTATAAAACTCATAGAAAGATTAATAATATGAAACAAATCAAAAATTGGGAGGGACCCAAACCTGATATAATAGAATAAAAACTGTCTACAACTTAGGACGTGTATAATTAATGCTACACTCCTACTTCAATTTTAATTTATATCTTTAATCATCTGATTTGCTACAACTGAAAATCCTGCGGATTCTAAGTCGAATAAATCATACACAACAGCAAAAATAAAATCCTAATACACTATTTTTTAGTGTATTAGGATTTATTTAGTGACCTCGACAAGATTCAAACTTGTAACCTCTTGAGCCGTAATCAAGTGCGCTATTCAGTTGCGCCACGAGGCCATTTTTGTGCGTGCAAATATAAAGTATTATTTGTCTTACTCAAAAAAATATTTAATTATTTTATGTTATAAAAAAACATAATGACTGAACGTAAATGCATTTTTATTAATAATCTAATTGGTATTACCTTCACCGTCTATTTTTAATTTTACAGATAAAGTTTTTAGATATAATTAAGCTATCACTATTATATTATCTCTGCACTTAAACCCGCATCTAAAAGCATAGTGCATCTCGGTTCTAATTCGTCATATACTCCAGTCTTCACAGTACATTGCCCTTTATAATGAACCAATAAAGAACATTGTTCAGCTTGCTCAGACGTATGATCGCAGGCATATATTAATGTATCAATAACATGATCGAAAGTGTTTACATCATCATTATACAAAACAATTTCATTTAGATGCTGCTCTTTAGTCTCAACAGCTACTTCTTCTTTTACTTTTTCTTTTGTACTCATTATAAAACTTTATACTAATTTAAAAATTTTAATGCAACCCAATTATTTTTTTCAATTTTTTCAACTAATTTTAACATATTCTTGTTACACTCAGACTCAATAATTGGAATATCATTATCGTAAAAACCACTTAAAAACAGCATCCCTTTTTTATTTAAACACTCAGCATATTTTGAAATATCCTTTAACAATATATTCCGATTTATATTAGCAATAATGACATCGTAATGTTTATCTAAAATCAAATTTGCATCACCTTCATAAACAGAAATGTATTCGCAATTGTTGCGTTCTACATTTTCAATACTATTTATATAACACCAATTATCAATATCTATTGCATCAATAGAATTAGCTCCTTTCATTTCTGCTAATATTGCCAAAACTCCAGTACCACAACCTATATCTAAAACTGATTTATTAACAATATCGTTCTTCAAAATATGCTGAATCATCATATGTGTAGTTTCATGGTGACCAGTGCCAAAACTCATTTTAGGCTCAATAATAATATCATACTTAGAATTTGACTTATCATGAAAAGGTGCTCTAACAAAACATAAATCATCAACAATTATAGGATTAAAATTCTTTTCCCATTCTTCATTCCAATTCGTTTGCTTAATTTCTTGAAACGAATAAGTGATTTCAAATTCATTTGAACTCAATATCTGAATATCATCTAGAATGGTTTCAACCCATTCATCTTTTTGAATATAAGCTGTAACACCAACTTCAGTTTCAACAAAACTTTCGAAACCAGCATAACCCAATTCAGCAATTAAAATTTCGACAGCTGGCTGCAAGGGGTTCACTTTAAAATCACAACTAATATAAATCATTATGCCATTCTATTTTTTAAAAAGCATTAACTATAGCATAGAAATCTTCAGCATTTAAAGCTGCACCACCTATTAAACCACCATCAACATCTGGTTTTGAGAAAATTTCTTTTGCATTACTAGGCTTAACACTTCCGCCATAAAGTATAGACACCGAATCTGCTACATCGCTTCCATACTTATCTAATAAAGTTTTACGAATAAATTTATGCATGTCCTGTGCTTGTTCAGGTGAAGCTGTTTCGCCAGTACCAATTGCCCAAACTGGCTCGTATGCTAAAACAATAGAATCAAATGCTGTTGATGACAAATGAAATAAAGCATTCTTAATCTGACTCTCTACAACATTTTCGTGATTCCCAGAGGTTCTTTCCGATAGCTCTTCACCAAAACAAAAAATAACTCTCATATTACTAGCTAAAGCTGCATCAACTTTTTGTGCCAACAACTCATCCGTTTCATTAAAATATGCACGACGCTCGCTATGTCCTAAAATAACGGTTTGAACACCTACACTTTTTAACATGGTAGCACTTACTTCGCCTGTATAAGCTCCACTATTAGCAAAATGCATGTTTTGTGCTATAACCTCAATTTTAGATTCATTTAATGCTTCAGTAGAGTGCCAAAGATTTGTGAATGCTGGAGAAATCATGACTTCAGCATCTGAAGTTTTATTTTGGATTTTTAAATTATTAATCAGTGATTCCGTTTGCGATAAATCATTATTCATTTTCCAGTTTCCTGCGACAATATGTTTTCTCATAATTTCATACTTTATCTTTCCAGAAAGGAAAGTAATTAATTTCTTTTATTTTTTATCTAGATTGAAATAGTAAATCATTCTAATTTTACTTTTGGATCCAACCATGCATAAATGATATCTACAAAAATATTTATTATTATGAAAAGTAAAGCAATAACTAATACCGAACCCATAATAACTGGCAAATCTAAAGTGTTTAAAGCATTAACTATTTCTTTACCCAAACCATTCCAACCAAAAATATACTCTACAAAAACAGCTCCAGCCAACATAGAGGCAAACCATCCCGAAATAGCTGTAACTACTGGGTTTAATGCATTTTTAATTGCATGGTTTTTTATAATTTGAAACTCATTTAATCCTTTTGCTCTTGCTGTACGAATATAATCTTGATTAAATACTTCGAGTAATGAATTTCGCATTAATTGAATAACTACAGCTAAAGGTCGAATACCTAATACTATAGCTGGAAGAATTAAATTTTTCCATTTAATATGCATTTCTTCACCAAAATCATCAAGCTCATAAAGGCTCCCTGTCATCTCAAGATTAGTATATTTATGAAACACATAACCAAACAACCAAGCAAATAAAATAGCACTGAAAAACGATGGAATACTCATCCCAACAGTGCTTAAAATCTGTATGGCTTTATCAATAAATTTATCTTTATTTAATGCTGAAACAATTCCTAAAAAAGCACCTAAAAGCATTGCGATGACTATTGCAGAAACAGCTAATACAAAAGTGTTCGGTAAGGTTTCCGATAAGACTTGACTTACTTTCTTGCCTTGTTTAGCAAATGACTCTCTTAAATAAGGGTATTTAATAACTACTGTGGTAGTTCCTATAGAGAACAAATTTGAAGCAGAATATTTTTGAGCTCTTAAAAACGTATAGTCTTCAGGATTATTTGAATGAACTGAAATTGGTGACAAATCATTTAAATAATAAAAATACTGTATCCTTATTGGTTTATCAAAACCAAATTTATGCTTTACAATTGCTAATTGTTCACTGTCTTCATTTTGCCCTAACATCATTTGAGCAGGATCTCCAGGCAATACATTAAATAAAAAGAAAATCACAGTTACTACTCCAAATAATGTGAGTAAAGCATATAAAACTTTATTTAATAAATAGTTTAACAGATTAAAAAATATTGGTTAATAAGTTTGTTATTTGATACGACTTAAGAAAGCTATAGTTCTAAGTCATCAATATCGTTCCAATGTAACTTTTGTGTAACGGTTCCTTTTTTTAATTTCACAATCCCAGGGTTAGAACGCACAACTGTTTTTAAAGCTTTCTCATCACATAAATAAAAGCCGATATCTAAATTATAATCTGCCTTTAATTTTTGTTTTGCATCTTTTCCAGAAGCTGTTAAACCAATTACCGTATAACCTTTTTTCTTAGCGCTTTCTGACATTAGCTTTAAAGCTTCTGCACCATCCCTTTCAATTTTTTCTAAACTATAAGAAACAATAATAACAAGATTCTCAACTTCTAAGAACTGCTGTGTTAAATCTTCATCAAGTGTTTCTATTGAAAAATCCTTAATTGGCGGATCGTAACCTTCTTCAATAATTTTTGTTTCGACACTTAAATACTCTCCCTCTACATTTGGATAAGATCCATTAGTTACTATTTCTTTTTCTTCTCCATTAACATTAAATTTCCACGTAAATTCCTGAACTGGTTTAGGAGCATCTTCTGGGATACTCATCCCTTCCATTATATTTGCTCCAACTTTATATGCTCTAAAATCTTTTGAAGGCAAATGCATCAACACATGATAAGCAAACCACAAACAACCAATAAAACTCAATAAAGCAACTATGGTCATCCCCAATTTACTACATAATGGCTTTAGGTGTTTTACACCTTTAAATAAAATTAAAATAAAAAATAATAGAATTATGTCCTTTGTGAAACTTTCCCAAGGTGTTAATTTTAAAGCATCACCAAAGCAACCACAGTCTTTTACTTTATCAAAATACGCAGAATAAAAAGTTAGAAATGTAAAAAACACAATCATGCCTAATAAACTCCATACTGTAAATTTTGGCTTATACCCAATAAGTAAAAATACACCTAAAACAACTTCAAAAATAACTACAAAAACAGATATCGCTAAAGCATAAGGCTCTAAAAAAGTAATATTCAAAACATCTGCACTAAAATATTCTTGCAATTTGTATGAGAACCCTAAAGGATCATTTAGTTTAATAAGTCCAGATATAATGAACAATACACCTACTAATATTCTGCTAATTGTTACTAAAATTTTCATATTTATTCCTTTAAATGAATTAGTGCAAATATTGCATAATTAATCATGTCTTGATAATTGGCATCGATACCTTCACTTACTAATGTTTTTCCTGAATTATCTTCAATTTGCTTTACTCTTAAAAGTTTCTGGATAATTAAATCAGTTAAAGAATTCACTCGCATATCACGCCAAGCTTCACCATAATCATGGTTTTTATCTTCCATAAGTTTTTTGGTTATCGAGACTTTCTCATCATATAATTCGGTCGCTACTTCAGTCGACAAATCTGGTTGCTCTACTACACCTTTATCCAATTGAATTAAAGCCATTACACAATAATTAATTATTCCGATAAATTCACTTACCTCACCTTCATCAACTTTTCTTACATTATTTTGTTGTAAACTTCTAATACGCTGAGCTTTTATAAAAATTTGATCTGTAAGTGATGGTAAACGCAATATTCTCCATGCACTACCATAATCTTTCATTTTATCTATAAATAAGCTTCTACTTGTATTTATTATAGAGTCATATTGTTTTGAAGTATCTTGCATAAATTGAAATGAATTTTGCGTAAATTTCGCATAAATAAGTTTAATGTTCAAAGTTTCAGGATTAAAGTTTTCCAACTTCATTGAAACATCTTATAAAACTATATAAATGACAATAAATTGCAAAGGAAATCTTATAGATTTATCATCTCCTAAAGTCATGGGGATTTTAAATCTAACTCCAGATTCATTTTATGATGGCGGACTGTATAAAAACGAAAAAGACATCCTTCAACAAGTTGAAACCATGCTGCAAGAAGGAGCAACTTTTATAGATATAGGAGCTTATAGTTCTAGACCAAATGCAGAACACATAAGTGAAAATGAAGAATTAAAGCGTAGTGTTTCAATAGTAAAATTACTACTTAAAGAATTTCCTGAAATATTAATTTCAATTGACACCTTTAGAAGTAATGTTGCTAGACAATGTATTGAAGCTGGCGCAGTTTTAATTAATGATATTTCAGCTGGAAAAATGGATGATAAAATGTTAGAAACTGTAGCTGATTTAAATGTCCCATACATCATGATGCACATGAAAGGCACACCCCAAACAATGCTAAAGCATAGTAATTATGCTAATTTAATAAAAGACATTCTGTTTTGTTTTTCTGAAAGAATTGCAGCCTCACATGCACTTGGCATTAAAGATCTAATTGTCGATCCTGGTTTTGGGTTTGCTAAAACATTAGAACAAAATTTTGAGCTTTTAAGTAAACTAGATCTATTTAAAATATTAGAATTGCCAATTCTAATTGGCGTTTCACGAAAGTCAATGATATACAAGACCCTAGAGAATTCAGTACAAGATGCTTTAAACGGTACTACTGTATTAAATACTATTGCGCTTCAAAAAGGCGCATCAATTTTAAGGGTTCATGATGTAAAAGAAGCTGTAGAAAGTATTAAATTAACAAATAAACTAAGTTCAAATCATTAGAATGAAATCAATATATTTAACTTTAATTATATTTTGCTTTTTGTCATGCACAAAGAACAAGAGTGTGCTTTTACCTGAAATAAACCATTCCAAGATAACTGAAATCCTTGATGTGTCTCCTGCATATATATTTTATGATAACACAAAACCTGACAGTTTAGAATTAAATAGAAAAAATTTAATAATTACAACGAATTGGTTGGTAAACATTGACAAACGTTTAACATTAAAACAAGTATTACCGTCAATTGTTCTTTTACAAAACAAAAAACGAAATGCTGAAATGCATAAAAATGAAGACGCCAAAAATTACTTTACATGTAATAATACTAGTATTAAAAACTTGGGGTTTATTGAGTTTACAGATGTTATCTATCAAACTGAACAATTAGCCTTAGATTATAAAAACGATTCTTCAAATTCTAATCAGACAATTATAACATACTCTCACGGTACAGTAAAAATTGATAAACTAGTAGTTGGATATTCAGATGTAATAACAACCTTAAACTCTTTAGTTAAAAATAAAATAAACTTGATTTTAAATTTTGATAAAGCATTAAAATTTCAAGATTATATTTCAGCAAAAGAAAAATTACAAGAGCTTAAAAACCCAAACATCACTATTAATAATAATGAATTTATTTATTAATCTTATTTTATTAAATTTACAGAAACACTTTTAATTTGGAAATATTTGATGACTTATTAAAATTTGCAGTTGTAGACATTATCGATGTTATTCTTGTAGCACTTTTACTTTATTATGTTTACAAACTTGTAAAAGGCACAGTAGCAATTAATATCTTTATTGGTATTGTCATTATTTATTTAACATACTTACTTACAGAAGCCTTACAAATGAAAATGTTAAGTAAAATTCTAGGTGGATTTATGAGTGTTGGTCTTATCGCATTAATTGTAGTGTTTCAACAAGAAATACGCAAGTTTCTACTTATGGTTGGTTCTACTAATTTAGGTAAAAGGCGTAATTTATTTAAACAGTTTAAATTTCTAAAAACAGAAACAAGTGATGAAACAGATATTGATGCCATAATAGCCGCATGCAAAAAAATGGAGCTATCTAAAACTGGTGCCTTAATTGTTCTTGAGCATCATAATAACCTTGATTTCTTAACAAATACTGGTGACGAAATGAATATTAAAGTAACTCAACCAATAATAGAAAGTATCTTTTTTAAAAATAGCCCACTACATGATGGAGCAATAATTATTGAAAATAATATAGTGAAAGCAACACGTGTTATTCTTCCTTTAAATAATGAAAAAACCTTGCCACAACGTTTTGGTTTACGACATAGAGCTGCTGTTGGTATTACTGAAAAAACAGATGCTTTGGCTTTAGTAGTTAGTGAAGAAACTGGACAAATATCCTATTTTAAAGATGGTCAGTTTGTTATTTTTAAAAACACATCAGAACTAACAGAAATAATTAAAACAGATTTAACTTAATGATCTGTAAAAATTGTAATACTTCTTTATCTGCTGATAGTGGCTTTTGTAATTCTTGTGGAGCTAAAGTGATTAGAAATAGATTAACTTTAAAAATAGCTAAGCAACTTCTTCTTTCAAAAACTGAATTTCATAAAGATTTTTGTAGTATCCTGCATCTTTTTTAAGCAACTCTTGATGGGTTCCTTCTTCTACAATTTGCCCAGCATCCATAACAATAATTTTATCAGCTTTCTGTACAGTAGCCAATCTATGAGCAATTACAATAGATGTTCTTCCTTTAGTTATTTTATCAGTTGCGTTTTGTATAAGTTGTTCAGAATATGAATCTACTGACGATGTTGCTTCATCCAACACTAAAATACTAGGATTAATAACATAAGCCCTTAAAAAAGAAATAAGCTGACGCTGTCCAGAAGATAGCATAACACCTCTTTCTTTTACATTATAATGATAGCCATTAGGTAGGCTCATGATAAACTCATGTATACCAATATCTTTAGCTGCCTGTTGCACTTGAGACTCAGTAATCTCAGGATTATTTAAAGTAATATTGTTTAAAATGGTATCGGCAAACAAAAAGACATCTTGTAATACTATAGCTATCTGACTTCTCAATGAAGACAAATTCACATCTTTGATATTCGTCTGGTCTATACTAATAACACCTTCATTAATTTCATAAAAGCGATTCAACAAATTAACTATTGTAGACTTTCCTGCTCCAGTTGCTCCAACAATAGCAACTGTTTCTCCAGCATTTACATTAAAAGAAACCCCCTTTAAAACCTCCTCATCCTTAACATAACTAAAGTGTACATCATTAAAATTAATATCACCTTTAAAGTGTTCTATTTCAATTGTTCCAATATTATCAATCTGAGATGTGGTATCCAAAACTTTAAAAACTCTGTTTGCAGCAACCATACCCATTTGCAGTGTATTAAATTTATCTGCAATTTGACGTAATGGCCTAAACAGCATAGGTATATACATGATAAATGCGGTTAATTCTCCTAGTGAAGCAGTTTGCTCTACAACAGTGTTTAAACCTCCATACCAAGCAATAAGTCCAATAGTTATAGAAGATGATAATTCTGCTATGGGAAAGAAAATTGAATTATACCAAACCGTTTTTAACCATCCTTTTTTATGACGTTCATTTATGGCCTCAAAATTCTTGTATTCTATGTCTTCTCGTGTAAATAACTGAAGTATTTTCATTCCAGTAACACGCTCTTGAACAAATGAATTTAAATTTGATACTTCTGTACGTACATCTTCAAAAGCCCTTTTCATATACTTTTGAAAAATTCTAGTTGCATACAAGACTATTGGTAGCATAATAAAAACAATTAAACTTAATTGCCAATTCATTACTATCATAAAAACAGAAACCACTAACATCGTAAGTAAATCTCTAAAAATCATGAATAACCCTTGTCCAAAAATATCTGCAATACGCTCCATATCTGTGACTGCTCTAGTAATTAAAACACCTACAGAAGAATTGTCATAGTATTTCATTTTAAAACCAAGAATATGATTAAACAATTTTACTCGAACGTCTTTTACTACACTTTGCCCTAACCAACCTGCATAAAAAATAAAGAGAAATTGAAAAACAGTTTGTAAAATTAACAGAATGATTAATATAATTATATAATTTAAAAATCCATTAGGATCTTTCAAACCAATATTATTGCCAATGGCCTCTTTTATAATATAAGGTGTTGCAGCACTAAAAATCGCTAATAAAATTACAGAAATAAGCACACCAATAAAAACCAATTTATATGGCTTTATGTAGTTTAAAAGACGTTTAAATAAATTAACATCCAGTATTTGTTCATTCTTTTTATCCATTATAAAAATATATTTTCTGGATAGTTTACTTCTGTTAGATATAAACCTTGAGCTGGGACCGAAAATCCGGCTTCACTCCTGTTTTTAGATGAAATAATTTGATGCAAATCTTCAACCTTAATTTTGCCTTGACCAATATTAATCAAAGTTCCAACAATTGCACGCACCATATTTCGCAAAAATCGATCAGCTTTTATAGTGAACTGTAACTCGTCATCTTTAACACTCCATTCTGCCTGCCTTATTTCACAATTATAAGTTTTTACATCTGTATTGCTCTTAGAAAAACATTGAAAATCTTTATACATATATAAAATTTTTGCTGCTTCATTCATTAATTCAATGTTCACCTTTGACTTAAGATAGTACACATTATCATAAGTAAATACATTTTTTTGTAACGCTATTTTATAAACATATGTTCTGTTAATAGCATTAAAACGAGCATGAGCATCTGCTTTTACTTTAAAAATATTTCGAATCGCAATATGAGTTGGCAAAAATGAATTCAACTTAAAAATTAATTCATTTTCAATAAAAACAGTATTGGTGTCAAAATGTGCAAACATTTGTGAAGCATGGACTCCTGCATCTGTTCTTCCTGCTCCAACAATAGAAATTAACTCTCCAAAAAAAGTGGTTAATACATTTTCAATTGTTTCTTGGACTGTATTTGCATTTGGCTGAATTTGCCAACCATGATATCCTTTACCATTATATGAAATCTCTAAAAAATATCTCATCTATTAAATAACAACTTAAAAATGTTAGATGCAATTCTGCCTAAACCATATAGTTGCATATCGATTGAATATGCTATTTTTGTTATTGAAGCTACAAAGATAAATAGATTTACTAGTTTCAACTCACAATATTAACTTAATGAAAAAAATTCTTTTGCTTTCTGATACGCATAGTTATATTGATGATGACATCATAAAATATATAAAACAAGCTGATGAAGTTTGGCACGCAGGGGACATTGGAAATTTATTAGTTACAGATACAATAAAGAACCTTAAGCCACTCCGTGCTGTTTATGGCAATATCGATGATGACAAAGCACGAATAGAATTTCCCGAACACAACCGGTTTATGTGTGAAGACGTTGATGTTTGGATTACTCATATTGGAGGATACCCCAAAAGGTACGACTTAAGAGTTAGGGAGCTTATTAAATTAAATCCACCAAAACTTTTTATTTGCGGACATTCTCACATCCTAAAAGTAATTCCAGATAAAACTCTAAACCTATTACATATGAATCCTGGAGCCATAGGGACTCATGGTTTCCATAAAGCAAGAACAATGCTTCGCTTTGTAATTGATGGAGATAGCATAAAGGACTTAGAGGTTATTGAATTTTCTAGATAACAAAAAACCCAAAGCTTTCACTTTGGGTTTTTCTCGCACTAATACTACTAAGATGACAGGTTTATCGTAATCTATCCACAGATTTTACAAGATCTTCATCCTTCTTAATGGCTTTATTGGCTAATGCCAAAAACACGATAGAAATAATAGGAAGAAGAAGCCCAATACCCTTCTCAGAAACAATAGCTTCTCCAGATACATTTAGGGATTGATACACAAATAATCCTAGTAAAAAAAAGTTTAATAATATATTTAGTCTTCCCAATACAAATTGAGATTTCCTGTTTTTATACATAAATATTGAAATTACAGATAATGCTGCAGATCCTAAAAACATTACAAAATATAATATTTCATCTTTAGCAAACACTCTAATTTCTTGATTTGAAATCCATAAATGAAATACAAAAATTAATCCAGCTGATATTCCAGCAGCAAATAAAAGATATATAGTTTGTATTCTTTGTAACATAAGTTTTAAAAAACTAGAGCACAAAAATAATAGTTTCTTTTATAAAATTAACGTTAAAAATTAAAATAAAGTTGTATAATTGCAGTAACAATTTTTAACACTCACTGTTTTAAGTTGTTAAATCTTCAATATTACATCAATTTTTCTTCGGAAATATTCAAATAGTATTCAAAATAAATATTCAATTCAACATCAATGTTTGAAATATCACAATTAAAAGAAATGAAACTTCCTGAATTACAGGAAATTGCTAAAAAATTGAACGTTTCAAAATATCGTTCATTAAAAAAGTTAGATTTAGTATACCAAATACTAGATCAGCAAGCTGACAATCCAAAAGCAGTAACTGAAGTCATAAAAAAAGATAAACCTGAAAGGGGTCCACAAAGGAAACCTAGACAGCGAGTTCAAAAACCTTCAAGTAATACGCCTCAAAAACAGGAAGATAAAACAAGTTCAGAAAATGTTGCTAAAGATGAACCTATAGTTCAAAAAACTGAAGAAAAACATCAGCCACAAAAAAGAGAACAAAAACCTAAACCTAAACCAGTTGCAAAAACTCAACAGAATGAAGATAATACGCAACAAAAAGGAAGTAATCAACAAAGAGATAATCGCCAAAAGAGAGATCATCATCAAAAAGGTAATAATAGAAATCAAAGTACCGGAAATAACGGAAATAAAGACACACGAAATCGCTATAGAGAACCCGATTTTGAATTTGATGCTATTATAGAAAGTGAAGGTGTTTTGGACATTATGCAAGATGGTTATGGATTCTTGCGCTCGTCAGACTACAACTACTTATCATCTCCTGATGACATATATGTATCACAATCTCAAATACGTTTGTTTGGATTAAAAACTGGAGATACTGTACTAGGTAATGTTAGACCACCAAAAGAAGGCGAAAAATATTTCCCACTTATTAAAGTTAATAAAATAAATGGTCAAGATCCTAATGTTGTAAGAGACAGAGTTTCTTTTGAGCACTTAACACCATTATTTCCACAAGAAAAATTTAATCTTGCAGATAGACAAAGTAACATTTCTACTAGAATAATGGATTTATTCTGTCCAATTGGAAAAGGACAGCGTGGTATGATTGTATCTCAACCTAAAACAGGTAAGACTGTTTTACTAAAAGATGTTGCAAATGCCATTGCAGCAAATCACCCTGAAGTATATCAAATAATTTTATTAATTGATGAACGCCCAGAAGAAGTTACAGATATGCAGCGTAATGTAAGAGGTGAAGTCATAGCATCTACGTTTGATAAAGAAGCTCATGAACATGTAAGGATTGCTAATATCGTACTTGAAAAAGCAAAAAGGCTTGTTGAATGTGGACTTGATGTGGTTATTTTACTAGATTCTATTACGCGTTTGGCTAGAGCATATAATACCGTACAACCTGCTTCAGGTAAAATTCTTAGTGGTGGTGTTGATGCTAATGCACTACATAAGCCAAAAAGATTCTTTGGAGCAGCTCGTAATATTGAAAACGGAGGCTCGCTAACTATTATAGCAACAGCACTTACTGAAACCGGTTCTAAAATGGACGAAGTTATCTTTGAAGAATTTAAAGGAACTGGTAACATGGAATTACAATTGGATAGAAAAATTTCTAATCGTAGAATATTCCCTGCTATTGACCTTACATCTTCTAGTACTCGTCGAGATGATTTATTACTTGATGATGTTACAATTAAGAGAATGTGGGTAATGCGAAAATATTTAGCAGATATGAATCCTGTTGAAGCAATGGAATTTATTAATGATCGATTCAAACAAACTAAAAACAATGAAGAGTTTCTAATTTCTATGAACGGTTAATATAAATTAAGAACACAATAAAAATAATTAAGCCTCGAAGAATCGAGGCTTTTTTGTGCAATACATTTTAATGAAAAAATAACAAATAAAAAAGCTTCTCACTTGAGAAGCTTTTTTATTATTATATAACTTAATCTTCTATAAAGAAGCTATGTGTTTCGCTAATCCAGATTTGAGGTTAGCAGCTTTATTTGCATGAATAACATTTCTCTTAGCTAATTTATCTAACATAGAAACTACACCTGAAAACATAGCTTCAGCATCAGCTTTGTTTTCTGTTTCACGTAATTTCTTTATTGCATTACGTGTAGTTTTATGCTGATACTTATTTCTTAAACGTTTAGTTTCGTTACTTCTAATTCTTTTTAACGCTGACTTATGATTTGCCATTTGCTTTTATTTTTTATTAAAATTGTAGCCCGTAGGGGAATCGAACCCCTCTTACCAGGATGAAAACCTGGCGTCCTAGCCGATAGACGAACGGGCCGCTTTACTTTTTGAGTGCGCAAATATAAATTATAAAATTTAATATTGCAATACTTTTCAAATAACTTTCAATGTTCCCATTGCGGATGCAAAAGTACAACTATTTTTAAATGATACAATACCTACAATTATTTTTTTTAAAAAAATAATTTAATACGCTTTTGCAAACAATACTCTACCATTTGAAGCTTTTCCTGTATAGACGCATTTTCCAGTATTTTCATCTTGCTCTAAAGGAATACACCGAATAGTAGCTTTTGTAATATCTTTTATATTATTCTCCGTTTCACTTGTCCCATCCCAATG
>Ga0209013_10003202_pt1 | contig 14623 bp, 17 predicted proteins | sample Cruoilmetagenom2_FD_187291 | JGI IMG/M metagenome (GOLD analysis project Ga0209013, IMG submission 187291) | Oil polluted marine microbial communities from Coal Oil Point, Santa Barbara, California, USA - Sample 2 (SPAdes) (version 2) | ecosystem: Environmental > Aquatic > Marine > Oil seeps ... | reverse complement strand
TAACACCATTTTAGCATTTATAGCTCTATTCTCTCGTGAACTGTTAACATAGGTTAAATGTTTATAGAATTCTTCAATAGTCATCGATAATTTCCTAAATTTATAGTTCTAAAGTAAGTAAAAATGAAGATTTTAAAAAGGATATTATTGTTAATATTAGTTGTGTTTATAATGGCACAGTTTTTTAGTCCAGAAAAAAATGAAGGTACAGCTAGTTCAATTATTGCTTTTCTTGAAGAGACTAACCCACCAGAAGAAGTCAAACTTATTTTAAAAGAAAGTTGTTACGATTGCCATAGTAGCATTACAAAATATCCTTGGTACAATGCTATTACTCCAATTAATTATTGGATGGCGGATCATATAAAGAATGGAAGTAAGCATTTAAATTTTTCAAAATGGGATGATTATACTGTTAAAAAGAAAGATCATAAATTGGATGAAGTAATTGAAATGGTTGAGAACAATGAAATGCCTTTGCCTTCTTATACATGGGTGCATGGAGATGCTAAACTTAATGATATACAAAAAAGGAAAATTTTAACTTGGGCGAAGCAAATGCGCCAATCATATAAAATAGAATCAAAACCTTAGTGGTATATAAAAAAGTATAAGTAAAATAAAATAATTAAAAGGCATTTAACTAATATTCATCAATCAAAAACATTCTCGAAATCTAATGCGTAAGCAGTTATTAATTATTGGTTTTGTTTGGCCCGAACCTAAAAGTTCTGCAGCTGGAAGCAGAATGCTGCAGTTAATTAATGCATTTCTTTCTCATAATTACAAAATCACTTTTGCAAGTCCTTGCTCAAAAAATGATAATGCATTTGATTTGGAAAGTATTAATGTTTCAAAAGTGAGCATCGAATTAAATACTTCTAGTTTTGATGATTTTATAAAAGACTTTCAGCCTAATATCGTTCTTTTTGATCGTTTTATGATGGAAGAACAATTTGGTTGGCGGGTTGCAGAGCAATGTCCAGAGGCGTTACGAATTCTTGATACCGAAGATTTGCATTGTCTTCGTAAAGGGAGACAACAGGCTTTTAATGATAAAAAGAGTTTTGATACCTCGTATTTATTTAATGATATAGCTAAACGTGAAATTGCAAGTATTTATAGGAGCGATTTAAGCCTAATAATTTCGGAAGCTGAAATTAATATTTTGCATTCGGAGTTTAAGATTGAAGGTTCTTTACTGTATTATTTGCCTTTTATGATAAATAAAGTTAATGGTAAAAAAATTGAATGTTTGCCAAAATTTAAAGACCGTTATAACTTTATAAGCATTGGTAATTTTTTACATAACCCTAATTATAATTCGGTATTATATTTAAAAGAGACTATTTGGCCCTTAATTCGTCAAAAGCTTCCAAAAGCAAAATTAAATATTTATGGTGCTTATGTTTCTGAAAAAGTGATGCAACTTCACAATCCAACTCAAGGATTTTATATTAAGGGTTTTGCTAATGATGTAAATGAGATTATGCAGTATGCTAAAGTGTGTTTAGCACCTTTATGTTTTGGAGCAGGATTAAAAGGAAAGCTTATTGATGCTATGCAAAATGGAACGCCTTGTGTTACCACTACAATTGGTGCTGAAGGAATGTTTGGAGATTTAGAACATAATGGATATGTAGAAAACGACCCAAAAATTTTTGCATGTAGGGCTATAGAATTATATTCAAATGAATCGTTATGGGAAACTAAGCAGCAAAACGGATTTAAGGTTATTAATACACGTTTTGATAAAACTAATTTTGAAAAAGATTTTATAAAAACTATTGAAACATTGAGGTTTAATCTTCAACAACATCGTTTGCAAAATTTTACAGGAGAAATGTTGCAACATCACACACTACAAAGTACAAAATTTATGTCTAAATGGATAGAGGAGAAAAATAGAAATTAAAACTTATTATTTCATTTTTTAAGTTTTAATAGAATTATTTGGTGGTTTCATAAATGTAAAGTATATTTGTCAAATAGGAAAAATAATTTTCCTTTATATAAAATATATTTGTCAACTAAAATTTAAAAAATGAACACAAAAAAAATTATGGATTGCGAAAGAAATCGCTTTTATAAAATCATTAATTTCAGATTACCTCACGTATTTATGAATATTGGAATTGCTATTGCAGCTGTTTCAATTATTACAATGTTTATCAGAGCCTTTGCTTTAGAAGGCGATACGGAATGGCTAAAACTACTATTACAAAAATCTTTGTTAGTTGGGATGTTATTAATGTCCATTGCCAGAGATAGAGTAGAAGATGAAATGACTATCTCGTTAAGATCACAATCGTATGCTATTGCTTTTGTTGTAGGTGTAGTTTATGCCTTAGTAATGCCTTATGTTGAATTTGGTGTTTCTAATGTAGTACATTCTGGTGGTGAAAAATTTAAAAACTTAGGTGATTTTCAAGTGTTGTTATTTATGCTCATGATACAGTTAATGTTTTATCATAATTTAAAACGCTATAGATAATGGAGAACACTATAAAAGTGGAAAGAGCTATTTTAAATATTACACAAGATGAATTGGCTCAAAAAATTGGCGTATCACGTCAAACCATAAACTCTATAGAGGCTAATAGATATGTGCCATCAACAGTTTTGGCTTTAAAACTGTCCGAATTATTTAAAAAACCTGTTAATGTATTTTTTAAATTAAGTGATAATGATTAAGTTGAATATTATTTTATTGATGATTGAATTAATATGCTACGTTGCTTCAATAATTCTATTGTAGTACCCTTCAATAAATAGCTTTATAACGATATTTTAAGAGAAGTTTATTTATGATAATCATCATGAATAAACTTCTTTTTATTCCCTATTTTTATCCATTCAATTGCAATGATTCTCTTAATTTGATTAAAGGCTATAACATCTTATCCTTTATTGTTTGCTTTACTTGCTTAAATTATAGTTGGTCTCAAACAAATATTCCACCTAGCCTTGACGCTACTGGCAATCAATCATATTGTCCATTAAGTCAGGTTAATATTGTTACCGATTTTAATATTGTTGATCCAGACGATATTGAAATTGACGCAATTAAGGTTCAAATTTCTACAGGTTATGTAGCTGGTGAAGATCTATTGACATTAACAGGTGTTCATCCAAATATAGTAACATCTTGGAATATAACAGAAGGTCAATTAACATTAAGTGGTATAGCGAACACACCAATCCTTTATACAGATGTTATTACTGCTATAAAAAATATAGTTTTCAGTAGTTCATCGGTTAATGTTTCAGGCGAAAAGTATTTCTCTTTTAATATTGGAGATGCTAATTATTTACCATCTACAGGTCATTATTATGAATATGTTCCAGATTCGGGAATAACTTGGTCAAATGCTAGAATAAATGCTGCTACACGTACATATTTTGGTTTGCAAGGTTATCTCGCAACTATTGGATCTCCAGAAGAAGCACAGTTATCTGGTGAGCAAGCTGCTGGAGCTGGATGGTTAGGAGGTACAGATGAAGTCACTGAAGGCGTTTGGGAATGGGTAACTGGTCCAGAAGCTGGAACAGTATTTTGGAATGGGGGCAGTAATGGTTCAACTCCAAATTACGCCAATTGGAATGGAGGTGAACCAAATAATTTAGGTGATGAAGATTACGTTCATGTCACTTTTAATGAGGGAACACCGGGAACTTGGAACGATTTACCCAATATAGGAGGTGAAGGTAATTATTTTCCTCAAGGTTATATTGTGGAATATGGAGGAATGCCAGGCGATCCTGTATTGGATATTTCGGCAAGTACAATAATATCTGTACCAACTATTATTGAAACTATAGATAGTTCTAGATGTGGTAATGGAAGTGTGGTTTTAGAGGCTACAACATCTTTAGGAACTGCTGTTTGGTTCGATTCGCAAACAAGCGGATTACAAATAGGAAGTGGTTCGGTTTTTAACACACCAATTTTAAGTAATACGACTATTTTTTATGTTTTAGCTTCAGTAAATGGATGTTTGGAAGGTGTAAGAACACCAGTTATGGCTACAGTTAACGAAATACCAATTGTACAATCTTCAATTATTTTTAAAAATTGTGATGAAGATGGCACTCCTGATGGATATACTGATTTTAATTTAGGTGAGATTAATGAAATTATTACTAATGGAAATACAACAGATTTAACTTTCTCATATTATTTGTCTTTTATTGAAGCAGATGATGAGATTAATCCTATTAATCCATCACCATTTAATAACATTACTTCAAATACGGTATATGTGCGTGTAGAAAATGTAAATGGATGCTATAGCATTTCAACTGTTAATTTACAAGTATCAACCACATCTTTTTCTCCAGGTTTTATGCAAGAATTAAATTTTTGTGATGATGATGGTGTTAATGATGGGTTCCATGTTTTTGATTTAACACAAGCATCTGCAATTTTTATTGCCGAATTTCCTTTAGGTCAAAATTTAAGTGTTCATTATTTTAGAAATTTGATAGATACTCAATTAGAACAAAACGAAATTATATCTCAAACAGATTTTGTGAATGAAACACCTTTTTCTCAAGTGTTGTATGTTCGTGTAGAAAGTGATGATAATGGAGAATGTTTTGGTATTGGGCCTCATCTAAATTTAAAGGTGCATCTACTTCCCGTGTTTGAAGTAGAACAAACAGCAATTTATTGTTTGGGTAATCAACCAATTACTTTAATAACATTAAATCCTAGTGGAGTATATAATTATGAATGGAAAGATGCAGACGGATTTATAATAAGCAATTTGCCAACAGCTGAAATTAGTGCTGGGGGTAATTATACTGTGGTTGCTACATCTAATTTTGGTTGTGAATCTAATCCAGTAAGTTTTACCACTGTTGAATCAGCTATTGCAAATATTGGGAATGATGATATTACTATAGAAGACTTTAGAGACAATAATACAATTACTATTAGTAATGCAAATAATAATTTAGGAATTGGTGAATACGAATTTGCATTAGATAATATTTTGGGATCCTATCAAGATGAATCTTTTTTTAGTAATGTTCCAGCTGGGGTACATACTATTTACGTTAGAGATAAAAGCGGTTGTGGTATAGCTCAATTAGAAATATTTGTTCTAGGATTCCCAAAATTTTTCACCCCAAATAATGATGGTTTTAACGATACATGGAATATAAAAGGATTTAGTAATCAATTTACTCAAAAATCTACCATATTCATATATGACCGTTATGGAAAACTAATTAAGCAAATAAATCCAAGCTTAGAAGGTTGGAATGGATTATTTAATGGATATATGCTGTCGAGTTCTGATTATTGGTTTGTTGCAAAACTTGTTGATCAAACTGGAGTAACTCGAATTTTGAGAGGACATTTTAGTTTGATTAGGTGATTTTATAATAATTCTACAAAATCTATTACACCAATTGTAGCAGTTTTAGCAATAACTGTTATTTGATTATTACTTTCTATAGCTGGTTTAGGGTCTACATAAAAAATCTTAGTGTTTTCAGAAACATAATGCATTAAACTTGCAGCAGGATACACTTGCATAGATGTACCAATAATAAGTAGTGTGTCAGCTGTTTTACAAATATTCGTTGCACGATCAAACATTGGTACTGCTTCCCCAAACCATACAATATGTGGACGTAATTGGTAGCCTTTTGTGCATAAGTCACCAAGATATAAGTCTTTGTTCCATTGATGAATATCAGATTCATCACAAGTACTGCGTACTTTTAATAATTCTCCATGTAGATGAATCACATTTGTACTGCCTGCACGTTCATGTAAGTCATCAACATTTTGGGTTACGATGGTAATTTTGTAACTGTTTTCTAATTCAGCTAATGCACTATGAGCTTTATTAGGTGTGACACTTAGAAGTTGTTTTCTACGTTGGTTATAAAAATCTAAAACTAACTCAGGATTTGTTGCAAACCCTTCAGGTGAAGCTACTTCCATAACATCATGTCCTTCCCATAATCCATCGGCATCTCTAAAAGTTTTAATACCACTCTCAGCACTCATTCCTGCTCCAGTTAATACGACAATATGCTTCATTCTATAAAATTAAGCATCAGTTTTCAAGCAGCAATATAATTTTTGTATTTTTAATGGAATTATAGAAATGATATTGAAATATGTATAGTATTAAACATTTATTTCATATAGATGCATCAAGCGACGAAGTTTATAAAGCACTAACGACCATTGAAGGTTTAGCTAATTGGTGGACAGTACAAACCTCTGGAGATTCAGAACTAGAAGGTGTTATAGAATTTCGTTTTGGAAAACAATATTTCAACACTATGAAGGTCGAAACTTTAATAGAAAATAAAGCTGTACAATGGCTATGTGTTGATGGTCCTCAAGATTGGGTTAATACTATTATTTCGTTTGAACTTGATACTAATGAAAACAAAACGCGATTACGTTTTTCACACAGCAATTGGCAAGAGAATAACGATTTTTATGCACATTGTTCGTTTAGTTGGTCAAGATACTTAGAAAGTTTGAGGCAATTACTAGAAAATGGGCAAGGTAAACCATTTAAACTTTAACAAAAAGAGAGCATAACTATGAAACACAATATGGTAGGTTGGTTTGAAATTCCTGTAACTAATATAGAAAGAGCAAAATCGTTTTACGATGCTGTTTTTAATATTGAAATACAAATACAAAACTTTGGAGGGACTCTAATGGGTTGGTTTCCTTTTGTAGAAGGTAAATTAGGTGCATCGGGTTCGCTAATTCAAAATAAAGCTTATGAGCCTAGTGATAGTAAAGGTGTTCTAATTTATTTTTCTTCTGAAGATGTTAATAATGAAATTAATAGAGTAGAGGCAGTTGGTGGAAAAATCATACAACCTAAAACACAAATCTCTCCAGATATTGGGTTTATGGCACTTTTTATTGATTGTGAAGGTAATAGAATAGCATTACATTCAAGAATGTAAAAGTTATAACCTTTTTTTACGTGTTCTACTTAATACTTTATATTCTTCATAGCATTCGCTAATGGCATCAAGTATTTGTAAGTCGTTTGCAGTATTTATAAAATCTTTAGAGTAATTGCATTCGCTAACAATAAGATCTAAATCTAAGCGATCTACCTGTAATAAAACCAACAGTGTTTCACGATCAAATCGAGAAGCAAGAAGATTTCTAATTTGGTCATCCTCTTTCATTTTTCTTAATTTTCGCATTTCATTTGGCACTTTTCCAAACATATTATGCAAAAAATCAACTGGATTAAAAATAGCTCCTAAAACTTTTGTTACAGCACTTGGAGACCTATGTCCACCTTCTAATCCAGCATTTGGTAATCCCGATATACTATAACGAATGTTTTTAGTTAAAGGAACTTGTTTTATATCAATTTCAAGATAACCTGTTAATTTTAATTGTGTTATTACTACTTTTTCTAGTGCTAATGCCAATTCGGTCATTTCTATAGTCGTAGAATTTTTAAACTTTATCCAATCACTAGTAACTTTAACCTTTATAGATTTAAAGCCTAAATAAGAAAGATGTAATGTGTCGTTAACTCTAACATTAATTTCAAATTCACCTTTACTATTAGTTGCTGTACCAATAACTTGACTTAGATTAACAATGTTTACGTTTTCTAAAGGGGATAGACTTCCAGCTCTTACAATTTTACCTTTTACAGATTCTAGTTCTTGTGCTATACTAAGTGTAGTAGTAAGAATGAATATGAATAATAAGAGCAGTTTTTTCATTAAAATGATTTAAGCTATAAAAATACTAAACAAAACGAATAAAACTTATTTTGTGTATAATTTTGACTAAAAATTAACAAGATAGTTTATTAACGTCTGCTTCTTCTTGGTCTGGATGAGGTAGAATTACCCGATCTAGAATCGGAATTAGAACGTTTTGATCTAGATGGACTGTCATTACTTCTTCGACTACTTCTGTTTCCAAAACCTTCAGAGCGTCTATCTTTTCCTTTTTTATCACTTCTTCGTCTATCATTACGACCTCCTCTTCCTCTACCACGATTTCTATCACGACTTCTATCTTCCGACACTTCAACATTTACAAAACGACCATTGTATTTAAAGTCGGTAAAGAATGCTAATACTTTCTCTTTTAGAGCTTTTTCAGTATTGAAAAAAGAGAAACTATCTTTTACATCTACTTTAAAAACATCATCTTTCCCTAACTCTAAAGCATCACGTAAAAAGTCTTTTAAACTCATCCAATCGTAACCGTCTTTACTACCTACATTAATAAAGTAACGAGTAGAATTATCGTTTCGTCCACCATCGCGTTCGCTACTGTGTTGAGCTTCGACATTTAAATCTTTTGCTTTTTGATAATAATTAAAGAATCTTGTAAATTCTACTGAAAAGAATTTTTTAATAAGTTCGTCTTTATTTGTATCATCAAAAAGAGCATTGATATTATCTAAATACTTGTCTATTTCATGGTTAATCTCGGTATTGTGTATTTTATTGGCAAGAGACATTAATTGCACTTCGCAGATTTTCATTCCATCTGGAATTTCTTTTTTCTCAAATTGTTTTTTAATAATGCGCTCAATACTTTTTATTTTACGTACTTCACTTTTAGAAACAATAACCATAGAGATACCAGTTTTTCCGGCACGACCTGTACGACCACTTCTGTGTGTATAAACTTCTGGTTCGTCTGGTAATTGGTAATTTATAACGTGCGTTATATCATCTACATCGATTCCTCGAGCTGCAACATCTGTAGCAACAAGCATTTGTATTTGCTTGTTTCTAAAAGATTTCATTACCAAATCACGTTGATTTTGGCTTAAATCACCATGTAATGCACCAGCGTTATAACCATCTTCAATAAGGTTTTCAGCTACTTTTTGAGTATCTCTTTTTGTGCGACAAAATATAACCGAGAATATATCTGGATTTGCGTCAGATAAACGTTTTAATGCTTGATATCTATCTCTAGTATTTACTAAATAGTATTCATGTGAGACTTGACTTGTACTTTCATTTTTATTCCCAACTGTAATTTCAACAGGTTTGTGCATGAATTTTTTGGCAATAGAAGAGACTTCTCTTGGCATGGTTGCAGAGAATAACCATGTATTTTTTTCTTCGGGAGTATGCGATAGTATTTCGGTGATGTCTTCATAAAATCCCATATTAAGCATTTCATCGGCTTCATCTAAAACACTAAATTCTATTTTTGAAATATCAACAAGTCTCCGACTAATCATATCTTTCATACGACCAGGAGTTGCTACAATTATTTGCGCTCCTTTTTTTACGTCTCTAGCTTGATCTGTAATACTCGCTCCACCATATATAGCAACAACGTTAAGACCTTTGCAATGTTTACCATATTGCTTGATTTCGTTTGTAATTTGTAGACATAACTCACGAGTAGGCGATAAGATAAGTCCTTGTGTAGTACGACTAGCTATATTTATTTTTTGAAGCATGGGAAACCCGAAAGCAGCAGTTTTACCTGTTCCTGTTTGAGCTAATGCGACAAGATCTGTGTCTTGCTCTAATAAAATAGGGATTGCTTTTTCTTGTACTTCGCTAGGTGTTACAAAACCCATGTCTGTAATGGCTTGAAGTAAGTTTTCTTCAAGACCAAGTTGTTTAAATTTGTTCATAGTTATTTAAGTATTCAATTGCTTATGTAAGTGTTACATGAGAAGCGAATCGACTACTTAAACCTAAACTTCTTATAACACGTCCTCATCCTGAGGAATTTAAAGCGGCAAAGATACACTTTTATTTGACTTCTCATTTTGAGAAGGATTAATCTTATGAGTTGAACTTAAATTTCTATGGTTAATAGGCTTTTTTAAAGTTACGCTTATCGGTTGGTATATGTTTAGTTGCCATATTGTTTATTTCCTTTTTTCAGTCTAGACTACATTTTATTTGTTGGGGAGCTTTTAAAGTTAGCCAAATTTTGGCAATGTGTTATATACGTTGTTGGCAACGGTTACTTTTCTTATTCAAGCCTATTAAACTTCTAGAATGTCAAAACATTTCCCCATTTTAAAAGAAACATGGTTATAATTGTAAAGCCGGCACTATATAATATTAGGGCTTGCCAAAATGATAATCTCGTTGGCCAATGTTTCCACATTTTTGTACCATATTCTTTTTTGGCATCAACACCAATCAGCCTCCAAAAAAGAAAAGCGAATATTAAGAAAATCAAAATTGCTATTAATAATACCCAAATTTTTTCCATTTGTTAAACTTTTAGTTTTGTTCTTAATTATTGCCAATGAATTGATATGTTCAGTTTTAATTGATTATCTCAACCGATAAGCGAAGTTAGGTTTTTTAAAGTTTAAAATCAAGCACAGCATTTGCCTTGAAGTGTTTTAGTTTTTAATAAATGTTTATTTATAGATTATTTAAAAAAGCTACCAATTGGCTCACAGCTTTTCCACGATGTCCTATCTTATTTTTTTCTTCAAGCGATAATTCAGCAAAAGTATTAGTGGAATCTTTTGGTTTAAAAATAGGATCGTAGCCAAAACCTTTTTCGCCTTTACCTGTTGTAGTAATTGTACCTTTGCAAATTCCAGTAAAAGTATGTATTTCATTTTTTATGTGTAAAGCTATAACCGTTTTAAATTGTGCAGTTCTATTATCGAATGGTTTTAGTTCTTTTAAAAGTTTATCCATGTTGTCCTTAGCATTACGTTGTGTTCCAGCATAACGTGCCGAATACACTCCTGGAGCTCCATTTAAAGCATCAACTTGTAATCCAGTATCGTCGGCAAAACAGTTGTAGCCATATTTTTCCTTTATGTAAGCTGCTTTCTGTAAGGCGTTATCTTTAATAGTGTCTTGAGTTTCTTGGATATCTTCAAAACAACCAATATCTTTTAAGCTTAACAATTTAATATGTTGAGGAATTAAACCTTTTACTTCTTTTAGTTTGTTTAAGTTATTAGTTGCGAAAACGAGTTTCATTAGCCGAAAAAATTATATAAGCAAAATTAACTTAATATTGATTTAAATAAAAGTCACTTTTTTATTAATAATAGTATTATTAATGCGTAATTTTTTTTATAATTTTCTTATGATAAATATCACTTGAAATAAAATAAAAATAAGTTAACTTTGAGTATAAGTAAAACTAAAACTAAAATAAATTGATACTATGACAATTAATATTCAATATGTGCAAATGGACACAAGTGAGTCAATGTCTAATTATGTTACTGAAAAACTTAATAGACTTGGAGAGAAATTTGAATTAATAATTAAAGCAGAAGTGCATTTTAAACATGAAAATCACCCAAAAGAAAGAGGTAAGATTTGCTCGATAGAATTAAGCTTGCCAGGACCAAGGTTGTTTGCAACATCTAATGAGAAAAACTATGAAATGGCAGTTAAGGAAACTATTAATGATTTAGTAATACAGCTTAAAAAACGAAAGCAAGTATTTAATGTGCACTCATAATAACAAAAAAGGAGCTTTAAAAAAGCTCCTTTTTTGTTGGTTTTAATCTCAAAAGTTTAATCTCTTCCCAATAACCAACCAATAACACCGCCAGCTACTGCAAAGCGCACACCAAACGTAACCGCTGCTGTAATGACACCAGTTAAATCAGTTAATCCAGTTGTGGTAGAAAACAGTTCCAATGTTGGTAATGCGCCTAAAAATAGGCCAATAATAAAACCAGCTTGAGCTCCCGTTACAAATGTTTTAATTTGGGACCATCTACTAAAGATTATCGTTAATAAGGTAGCGTACAGTACTTCCATTAAGATAATAGTGGGTAGTTTCAATTCACCAACAATAGAATCTAGGTTTGGGCCATTAAGAGCATTAAACCCTAGAATAACATAAATTAAGTATCCAAGCCCAAAAAGAGCAACTGTTCCACCAATAATTGCAAGAATTTTATTTTTCATTTCAGTTAGTTTAGTAAACTTCTTTTTAAGAAGTTTTAGTTAGTTATGTTTAAATATAATAAATTTTAACTTATTGATTACAAGGCGGATGAAGATTGTTATTAACAACAACTGCTTAAATCTATCCATGATGATAAGGTTCATTCTTTAAAATTGTAAAGCCACGATATAACTGTTCGATAAAAAACAGGCGAACCATTTGATGTGAAAAAGTCATTTTTGAGAGTGATAGTTTTCCTTTGGCATTGTTGTAAACCTCTTGTGAAAAACCATAAGGGCCACCAATTACAAACACCAATTGTTTAATGCCAGAATTCATATGTTTTTGTAAATAATTAGAGAATTCAACCGAGTCTAATTGTTTTCCGTTTTCGTCTAATAGTATTAAAGCATCAGTTGAGTTTATTTGTCGTAAAATGAGTTCGCCTTCCTTTTGTTTTTGTTGTGTTTCGCTTAAATTTTTAGAATTCTTAATATCTGGAATAATTTCTATTGAAAATTTAATATAAAAACCAAGTCGTTTTGTGTACTCTTCTATTAATTGTAGAAGTTGTTTGTTATCTGTTTTGCCTATAGCAAGGAGTTTTATTTGCATATTCAAATTTACAATTTTAGATTTATGAATATAGATTTTTTAAGTTTCCAATTCTTATTTTAGCATAAAATAAATTTCAGTATGATTTCTAAAGAGCAATTCTATAAAGAAATAGAATTAATAATTTCAAATGCTATACGAGAAGATGTTGGTGATGGTGATCATAGTTCTTTGGCTTGTATTCCAGTAACTGCGAAAGGAAAAGCTAAGTTATTGGTTAAAGATGAAGGTGTAATTGCAGGTGTTGAATTTGCTAAGCAAGTCTTTGCTTATGTTGATAAAAATATGATTGTTGAAACACTCATAAAAGATGGAGCTAAAGTAAATTATGGAGATATTGTGTTTTATGTTGAAGGCGCTTCTCAATCGATTTTAAAGGTTGAGCGATTAGTGCTTAATGCCATGCAACGAATGAGTGCCATTGCTACTAAAACAAAATCTTTTGTCGATTTATTAGAAGGGACAAATACAAAAATATTAGATACTCGTAAAACAACTCCAGGTATTCGTGCTCTCGAAAAATGGGCTGTAAAAATTGGAGGAGGAGAGAACCATAGATTTGCCTTGTATGATATGATTATGCTTAAAGATAATCATATCGATTTTGCTGGTGGATTAACAAAAGCGATTGATAAAACAAAGCAATATCTAAAAGACAAGAATAAAAATTTAAAAATAATTGTCGAGGCTAGAAATCTAGAAGAAATTAAAGAGATTTTAAAAAGCAAAGGCGTATATCGTATTTTAATAGATAATTTTAATTTTGAAGACACACGAAAAGCTGTTCAGCTAATAGGAGATAAATGTTTAACCGAATCTTCAGGAGGGATTAACGAAGAAACGGTTAGAGAATATGCAGAGTGTGGTGTAAATTATATTTCCAGTGGTACTTTAACACATTCAGTGTATAATATGGATTTAAGTTTAAAAGCAGTTTAATATGTCTAAACCTATAGAAGATAAGCTTAGTAAAATTCCTGTAATTAATCTGTTAGTTAGATTATTAAAAAAAGTAAAGCTTCCAGGATTAGAAGGCTTGTCTTTATACGATTTGCTAGAACTTTATGCTATCGGAATCTTTAAAGGAGCTCTTACGACGAGAGCAAGCGCAATCGCATTTAGTTTTTTTGTAGCAATTTTTCCTTTTCTATTGTTTGTGCTAATTTTAATTCCGTATATACCAGTAGCAGACTTTCAAAAAGAATTTTTATCATTTTTAGAATCGTTTTTACCACCTCAAACTTCAGATTTTTTCTTTTCGAATATTTTTGAAAATATTGAAAATTCTGAACGTGGTGGATTGTTGTCTTCAGTTTTTGCATTATCAATTCTTTTAATGGCAAATGGAGTGAGTGCTGTGTTTTCAGGATTTGAAAGTTCTTATCATGAACTTTTGGTACGAAATATATTTAAACAATATATGTATGCATTGGGAGTTGCGTTGATTTTAGCTTTTTTATTGATTATAACTGTCGCTTTTTTTGGGTATTTTGAAATTTATATTATTCAGCCTTTGTTTAATAGTTTTGAAAAACAAGGAATAACAGAGAAAGGCACTATAGTATTTTGGGTTGTAATTGCTAGATATCTATTTTTTGTATTTATGATTTATATGACCACAGCAATATTATATTATTTTGGAACTAAGGAAGGCAAGCACTCCAAATTCTTTTCAGTAGGAGCTTTGCTTACAACATTACTCATTATTTTAACGTCGTACTTGTTTGGAATTTATATTGAAAATTTTTCGCAATACAATAAACTTTTTGGTTCGATAGGAGCATTACTAATCTTGTTATTTTATCTCTGGCTAAATTCAAATATTTTATTGCTAGGCTTTGAATTAAATACATCTTTAAATCGTTTAAAAAAAAGCAATAAATAATGCAAGCGCTGTATTTTATAGATGTTATACTTCCAATTCCTTTAGAGCGTCTTTTTACTTATAGTATCACAAAAGCTGAATACGATTTTATAAAGCCAGGAATGAGAGTGGCAGTACCTTTTGGGAAAAGTAAGATTTATACAGCTTTAGTAAAAATAACACATCAAAATCCACCAGATGTATATGAAGCAAAGCCAATCCATCAAATTTTAGATGAAATACCTGTTGTAAAT
>Ga0209013_10003201_pt1 | contig 14625 bp, 18 predicted proteins | sample Cruoilmetagenom2_FD_187291 | JGI IMG/M metagenome (GOLD analysis project Ga0209013, IMG submission 187291) | Oil polluted marine microbial communities from Coal Oil Point, Santa Barbara, California, USA - Sample 2 (SPAdes) (version 2) | ecosystem: Environmental > Aquatic > Marine > Oil seeps ... | reverse complement strand
CCATCATAACCAGGTAAGTACATACTGGCCCACGGAAATAAGTAGGGATGCCCACCTGCATGTAGCACCTCTTTAAAGACCGCCTGCACCAGGGGCGTGCTGGCAGGTTCAGCGTATACCCCCACCAGGTCTCCCTGTTTGACCTTGGTCGAGTAGTTCACCAGGATTTTGGCGAGATTCGTGGTTCGTGGATCGGTCATCAGCAGCTTCCTTTCGTCTTGGTTGGGATGCCTAATTATAAGCGAAAGATTCGGCAAGAAAGGACTCAGCGTCTATTATTAATCCACTCCTGGCTCCTCTAACCGTGAACCACCCTTGGTGATTCACTAGCTCATCTGCTGCAAATAGTGTTAGTCGTGTCGGAGCGTGAATGATCTGGTCTATCGCCAGCAAGAGCAGTATTTGTTGGGTGGTAGTACATTCAACTAGCTTGGTGAGCTGCCACCGCTGATCTTTGTTTGGCTTTCGAACGCTTCCATTCATCCCGGACTAAGCGTGCTATCAATAGCGTGGATATAAGCCTCGGTCAAATTCGCCGTCTCTTCGAGGATCTGGGGATTTATTCCGTCCAAGCTGTCCGCGGGGGTGTGTACGTGGTCGATTTCGAACTGTGCCGCATCTGGGATGCGCAGCAGCCAGGCAAAAAACCGCGCTGGCAGCGACAATGGGCGGTAGTTCTCACGGATCAATGATACGGCTTGATCAAAGCCGCGTTCCATCCAGGTGGCGTGGTCAGATGAACCGCCTGAGATTATCGACCCCCAAGTGCGCAAGGTAGGGGTTCCTTGCTCAGCGGCTAATTCCTCCAGTAATTTAACAATGTGGGTGGCGCTGTGGTGCCGTTTTATTGTGCCAACCCCGGTCGTGACAGCCAGATACTTTCCCACTCCGACACAATCTATGTTAATCAGGTAGAGTTTTTTACGCTCAAGCTGTTTGTGGTAACGGCGTACAAACTGGCGTGACCCGAAAAGGCCTAGCTCCTCTGCACCCCACCAGGCGAAGTAAACTTCGAAATTCTGGGGTGGGTTCGCTTTTAACCGTTCGGCGAGTTCCAGCACCATGGCTGTCCCCGAGCCGTTGTCATCTGCGCCCGGACTATCGCTGGATTTGGAAAACAGCAGGCTAAAACTGCTGAACGTAAGCATGACCAGCAAGGGCAGCGCCATGATCAATGCGAGCCAGTTGATATACGGTGCGATGGCTAACAGGAAGGATTTGAATGCCGGCCAACCGATTGCTTCCGCCACATAGGCTCCTGCTAAAAAGATGGTTAAGGCTGCATAGAACACCAAGCCCAGCAAACCAAGCGGGCCAAATACCCGGGTTAGTTTGCGTAGTACCTTTGTATAGCTAGGGAAATTGCGGGGGGTATCATAATGGGCACATAACAGTACGGCTGGCTTTTTGTTTCCATCCTGGATGTATGCCGAGATGGGTCGTTCCAATCCTGCCAAGATATTGCGGCTTTTCGAACCTGCCAGGCGCTCTTCCAGGCGGGCGAGGGGGTAGAAGTAGAAATAGAAAGTCAGCAGGAGGGTCACACCACCCACCAATGGGTAGCCCAGAAAAGCCGCGGCGATGCTAAGCGTTATCAGCATAACGATGACCAGCTGCACAACTGGGCGGTAGGTCGCGCTGCCGATAAACGTGAATTCATCTGTCTCGGAGGGTAGGCCAAGCGACGTACACCGTTCCAGCAGCCATTCCTGGGCGCGCGCTTCCCCGCTCGTCCCAGCCCGTCGGGGGCTGGCTTCGTTCTGGAGTTTCGCTAATAATTCAAATGCTGACACGCTGCCTCCAGGGTTCAATTTAATGTCGGCATGCCGATGGGTCTCGGATTAGTGATCGGTTAGTAAGTATAGATTGGAAAATAATGGTAGATCAGCTACGTTAAATCTCTGCTCTGGAATTCTGGATATCGTAGAGCGTTTGATCAATATCAAACCTGTGCCAAACATGATTATTAAATCCAAGCGTTTGCAGTTGCCCCTTGTAAGCTGTGAGCGAAAACAGCAGCAGATTGTAGTGGTGAAATTGGTTGAAGTAAGCCCGGCGCTCTTGTGCGGTCAGCTCAGTAAACCATTGGGCTAAATGCACGTCTTGAGAGTCAATTGCCTGTAAGGTCAACTCCTGTCCGGTGGCGGAGGATTCCCCGCGTGCAAGCTTAGTTACGAGCGCATATTTATCGCTGATCGCCCCAATATGTGCCTGGCGGTTGGGGTTGCTGATCGCAAAGAAGATGCCCAAGATTAAGAAACACACCAATATAACATTGCCTAATATAACCCAGGTTCGCATCGAGACCAAGGGCCGCTTTTTTGTAGGGATCAATATCGCCTGTTGCACTTCTAGATAGGCTTGGTTGAGATCAACTTGACATTTCAAACAGTTGGTTCTTTCTTTCGGATTCTTGGCACCGCATTTTGGGCAAGTGATCCGTGCATCTGTCAGCCGCCGACCACATTTGGGGCAGAAGACGACTGATTCTTTACTTCGCCATCCACAGCTTGCGCATTCAATCATTTATTAGTCTCAATCTCATTGCAGCAGGGAGCTGACGTTTTATCAATTAACTCCCCGGTATCACCAACTTTCCCAACTATAAATGAAAACGTTTCTCATGACAAGCGTTAATCTGACCTATCTTGCTTCGGTTAGTTGTTCCTCACATCAAACCCCACGTTTATATCGAAAGATTACTTTCGCTGTTATGGAAGACTAGTATCCCGTCAAATGTGATTATCTAAGAATAGATCGTGGACGGCACGCTTAAAGCTTTGTCAGAGGTGTAGTTACTGGATATCGAATGGAACTTTCATCCCTTGCTAAAGCACTAGCCTTTCGGAACCAGCTGATCCTTCTTATTGTGCTTACCACAGATCTGCGGGAAGCAAATTCTCTCATCAAAGACTAAACTTTTCCTTAGCAAACTTATCTATACATCAGTGTGGGGCGTCAGTATACTGCAGCGATAAGGTTTGAGTCCAAAACCAGCTTCATAAACCGAGGCGAAATGACTTCAGAACCCAATAACGCCCCAAAGAAAAACTACCCGCAGGTTTACGAAAAAACCGTACCGATTGCCATCGGAATACTGGTCATCATCATCGTTGCGATGTTTATTTTCACGATCGCTGTTGGCATCGGGATCGTATCTGGTTGAACATTTATCCAATTCAATAAGGAGATTCGACAATGACCGCGGTAAACACTTTGCTGCCTTTCCTCTCTGCCATCGTTAGCTTTATCTTTGCTTTTTTTGTATTCAAGCGCTATGCTGATAAGCACAGCCCACACCTCTTTTTGTGGGGTTTGGGGATGATTTTCTACGGTATCGGTGGTTTTTGTGAAGCCTATTTCGGTGCCTTCGGTTGGAACTCTTTAGTCTTCCGGTTATGGTACCTCTTCGGCGCTATCTTGGTTGCGGCCTGGTTAGGTCAAGGCACAGTATATCTATTAGCCAAGCGCAACGTGGCCAATGGTTTAATGGCACTGCTGATAGTAGGTTCCCTGTACGCTGCGATTAAGGTGTTTACAGCCCAGCTTGACCCAACCTTGCTGACGACCAGCGTGCACACAGGCAGCGAACTGAGCGGACATGCCATAGTCACACCAGGTATTCGTACCCTTACGCCAATTTTCAACCTATACGGTGTTGTTACGCTTGTCGGCGGAGCGGTATATTCCGCCTGGATATTTTATCGTAAACGGGTTCTCCTTCACAGGGTGATCGGAAATATCCTGATCGCGGTTGGCGCGCTCGCCCCCGCATTTGGCGGTGCATTCAGCCGGTTTGGTATTCCCGGTGCGCTGTATATCGGTGAACTGCTTGGCGCGGTCTTGATGTTTATCGGTTTTATCCGTGCAACTACACCAATGAAGGAAACATTACCTGAATCCGGAGCCCAAACGATGAGCTCAACATAGTTAACCAATCTGTGCTGATCTCCCTTGGTCAGCACATAACCTCTTAGTACATTCTCCTCTTTTTTCATGTTCACCCGGCTGGTATGTTAACTAGCCGGGTGTGCACTTAATTGTGCCGCCAGCGTAATAGCCGCCCTCATTTCCTCGTCAGACATCTATAGAGTAGCCACAGCCCGGAATAGATGTATAATTTATAGTAGTATCTGCGAAAGAAGGATTAAACACTTTCATTTCTAGCCAGGATAGATACGGGGAGAAATGGATCATGAATGATTGGCCCGAGCTAGTCCGTGAATCCCAGGCTGCTCTCCAGCTGCATTACAGACCAGCGATGGAACAAGCAGCCGGAACCATGGGGGTATCCCTACGTAATTTACGGGTGCTGTGGTTGAGTATGATTTACGATCCGGACCCGATATCAACCAGCGTAATTCAACATCAGACACCTTATACCAATGCTGAGATCTTCCTGCCCCGGTTTGAGGAAGCTGCTCAAAAGGACTGGTTATCTCCGCTTCCTGGAGATATGTACCAGATAACAACCCAGGGTCGCGCGGCGGTGGAAACTGTCCTCGATGCGGTATATAATTGCATGGATGAGTTGACCCCCCTTTCAAACAGCGATCTGATGCAGATGCGGAAGTACCTTTGGCGGTTGGTGGAAAGATGCTTGCAGATCGAAGCACCGAATATCAAGCACAATTTACTTTTGAGCCGCCGAGGCGATCCGGGAGCACAGGTAGCTGAGATCGTACGTATCGAGCAGTACCTTACGGATCTCAACGCGTTCCGTGATGATGCCCACCTTTCAGCTTGGGATGTCTATCATGTCAATGCACCTACCTGGGAGGCATATACCCTGCTCTGGCGCGGTGAAGCAACAAATTTAGATGGGTTATGTGAGAATTTAGCCCGGCGGGGTCATCAACGCAGTACTTATGCTGCCGCACTGCAGGGGCTGGTTAGACGTGGCTGGGTGATGGAAGTTGGTGGAGATTACCAGGTAACCCGCAACGGTGAAACGATTCGTCTGTCAGCCGAGGTGGCCACTGACCGTAATTTTTATGGCCCCTGGGATGCTCTCACCGCAGATGAACAGGATTTTCTGTGGACTTCTTTAGATAGAATGGGCAATGTACTGCGCTCAATCGCGAAATAAGCCCCATCATTTATCCCAGCCATTAGTACCATCAAAGGAATAATCCATGTTGGACGATCCCGATCCGATATCAAATCTTACTTTTGCCCGTCCATCGCTTTCAGGTGCAGCCGCTGTGATGGATTTGATGATTGCGGTAGATATCGCGGAATACGGTGAACCAGACAGCGAATTAGAAGATCTGCTGCAGGAGTGGCAGGAGATCGACCTTTCGCAAGATGTCTGGTTAGTATATGACCATCAAAATCGTATAGTTGGCTATGGTAAGGTCGCTGTATTGGAAGAAGGGTTCCAGATGGACTTCTACGTTCATCCCCAATCATCCCCAGGCGAATTGAGCGATGAGATTATCACCCGCTGTGAGGAGCGCGTTCTGGAGATGCAGTACAGCAAAGGGGATCAGCCCACGGTTGATCTTAAAACCATCGTTTCGCAAGCTAACCCTGAGAATATCTCTACCTTAGAGAAACATGGTTATGAACTTGTGAAATACTACCTGCGAATGCAGTGCACGATGGACCAGCTGCCTGAAAAACCACGCTGGTTGGAAGGTGTCCATCTCCGCACGATCAATCCTGAGCAGGATGATCTGCGGGTCTTCGATTTCGTAAACAGCAATATTTCCCGCGCAGGTCGGACACCTGGTGATTTTGATCGTTGGCGGTCATGGATGATGCGTGCGGACCATTTTATCCCCGAACTATGGTTCCTACTTTTTTCAGATGAAGATCTAATTGGCGCGGCGTTGTGCTTTGACTACGAAGAGTATGGCTGGATTCGCCAATTAGCCGTCGCCCCGAGCTGGAGAAGGAAAGGGCTTGGCACTGCCTTGCTGCAGCACAGCTTCCGTTGCTTCCATTCACGCGGTCACCGGCGTGTTGCGCTGGGCGTCGAAGCCGATAACCTGGATGCGCTCGAATTTTATGAGCGGGTGGGCATGCACCGAGTCCGCCAGTTCAACGAATATGTTAAGCGAATCGCATCAGCCTCACATGAAGTGAGTTAACAAGTTATTGTTCTATTGGCGGCGATCTTGGAACCGACAAAGTTTTTCGCTCATTGGCAGCAGGTCAGAGCGGATTTGTTTATCACCATTGATCACTTTTCCGAAGCTGAATTAAGCCACTTGCCTTTAGAAGGCGGCTGGTCAGTGGGGCAGATTATGCTGCATATCGCTGATGCAGAAGATGGTTGGCTGCGTTACGTCCTCACTCGTGAACTGGATGAATGGCCTGATTACTACACATTAGCAAATTACAGGGACAAGCTCGCGATTAAACAGGCGCTTGCGCTGGTTCACAATCGAATGGTCAACTACATCAAAGCGCTGAAGGAAACCGACTTATCGCGCACCATCACAGCGCCATGGGGGAATGAACTCCAGGTCGGGTGGGTGCTGTGGCATGTTCTCGAACATGAGATTCACCATCGCGGTGAATTATCGCTCATATTGGGGCTCTTGGGTCGGGAAGGGCTGGATATCTAAATGTTACCAATTTAGGTAACATCTGCCCATAGGCAGAATCTTCCATCTGCTATTTGGGCGTGTTTACGCAGATCGATATTTGAGTAATCGAATCATGTAGGAAAGGAAATTGTATATGGCAACAGTCGCAGAGATTTTGGTGATGTTGCGGGAGAAAGCTAACCCAGAGAAGATTGAAGGTATGGCCTCTTACGGTATGACCGCCGAATCTCGTTTAGGGGTTTCGGTGCCGGACATGCGGGCGATCGCAAAACAGGTTGGTAAAGACCACCAGGTAGCTCTTGAATTGTGGGATAGTGGATACGCCGAAGCCCAGATCGTTGCCGGAATGATCGCCGATCCAAACCAGCTTACCGAAGAGCAGATGGATTCCTGGGTAGTCGACTTGAACTCATGGGACACCTGTGACCAGGTGTGTATGAATCTATTTGAAAAATCCCCTTTGGTGTTGAAGAAGGTCCGTGATTGGTCACAGCGCGAAGAAGAATTTGTAAAACGAGCTGCTTATGCGCTCATCGCTTGCCTGGCCTGGCATGACAAGCGGATGGATGACCAGGATTTCATCGCTCTTTTCCCGATTATTAAGGCTGGGTCAACAGATAATCGGAACTACGTCAAGAAAGCGATAAATTGGGCGCTGCGCCATATCGGCAAGCGCAACCTGAATCTCAACCAGGCCGCGATCAAGCTCGCCCAAGATATCCAGGGAATCGATTCCCGCGCCGCCCGTTGGATTTCGTCGGACGCGCTGCGAGAGCTGCAGAGTGAGAAAGTACACCAGCGGTTGGTTAAGAAAGCTGGTTTAGGTACAGGCTCGAAAAGTTAGTGGGTAAGAGTCACTTTTGTTAGGCCGCGGGGTGATTCCGTGTCCAGCCCCTTTACCTTGGCGACATAGAAAGAAAAAAGCTGGGCAGGTATGATGCTGATGATTGGCGAAATCCATTCAGGTGTATCTTCCGGTAGTTGAATCGGTGAAGTTGCCAGTTCAAGTGCAGATTTGTTATTAGAGATGATCATCAATTCCGCATCGTGCTGGTCGCGGAGGCGCTGCAAGACTGACAGCATATCTGGATAAACAGCGCCGTTGGGGGCGATAGCCATGACCGGGAAACCGCTGGCGACCATGGCAATCGGACCGTGCTGGAAATCGGCAGAAGAGTAGGGTTCCGCAACGACGTAGGTTAGTTCTTTCAGCTTAAGTGACCATTCGAAAGCGGTTGAATAGTTATACCCGCGTCCCAAGACCACACAGTGCTGCATATAGCGGTAGCGCAGTGCAGCTTGAGCGATGATCTCGTCTTGCTTCAGTACTTGGGTTGCCAAATCGGGTAAGCGATAGAGTTCATCCATGCGTTCGCTATCACCCTTCAACATGACCGACAGCATAGCGATCCCAAGCAGCTGGGCGGTGTATGTTTTCGTAGCTGCGACAGCTTTTTCAACACCTGCCCGTACATCGAGCACAAAATCTGCCGTCTCTGCCATTGGAGAGTGCGGGTCATTGGTGATAGCGAGCGTTGGGCAGCCCTGTCGTACCCCTTCATAGAGCACCTCTAAGATGTCAGGAGATTGCCCGGATTGCGAGATCCCGACCACTAATGAGCCGGGCAGCTGGGGAGGTGCCCCATACTGGTTGAACATGGTGGGTGCGGCAAGCATCACCGGTAGCTGGTTCTGGATGCCCCAAAGGTACTTGGCATATAGTGCCGCATTATCCGATGTCCCCCGGGCGGCGATGAAAACAGATCGAATTTCTTTTATGGTCCCATTAATCTCTCGGATCACCTTGAGGTTCAACTCAAGGTTCTTTTCCAATACTGCTGGCTGTTCATAAATCTCTTCATATAAGCTCATGTAGCGTTCATCCTTTCGTTCATGCTTCAGCAGTCTAGGGCATTTGAATAAATGTTCACTGCTAGAAAATTCGCTGTGTTTGATGTCCCCTCGACCAGGTACGTTCGGATGTTTCTCCGATCCAAAGTATGCATTCACTCAGGGTTTCATTTTAACCTGGAATGCTGATCCAGCCACAGCTATCTTGCTATTACTCTCCCCTAACCAAATCCCTAATATGGGGGATGTGAATTACCACACCTTTGGCTTATTCTTGCCCTGGAGCGGTTTGGTTCGAGTCGCTGTACCAGAATCAGATTGTCGTTGGAGGGTATATGCGCGTTGATCGTAGCCAGGATGATACGACTGGGTTATTCGTACTGGGTCTCGCCATAGTTATGCTGGGTTTGTTGTTTCACTACCCGTGGGTTGTGGCTTTGGGGTTGGTTATCCTTGTTTTTGGTATGGTAACCCGTTATAAGCAGATGCGGAACAAACCTCCTGAGTAGGCTCAGTTTCAGCTGAATATTTTGTTGACTCCAAATAATTTATCTGTCAGAGAAGGTGTGGAGTTATTTACCATCGTGACAGTCAGCAGCAGTGTTATGTCGGTGCTGATAGCAGCTGTGGTGGTTCTCGCGGGGATAATTCCACTTGTCAGTCCAACTGCAGCCATGACCCTGATGATCTTTTAGGTGTTCAGTTCTCAGATTGAAAGTATCCTTACTAGAAACAGGTAACCGTGCTTGGCGATCGCCAAGCACGGTTGTGGTTTTCTTAATAGTCGCTTGCTGATTTACAAACCTAACAGCTGTTTCTTCTTGGCTTCAAACTCCTCATCACTGATGATACCTTGTTGGTTGGGTTCCGCCAACTGCTTAAGTTCTGCCAGGTAGTCAGGATCGGTGCCCGTACTGGCACTTGGGGCTGCTGCCTGAGCCGTGGGTTGAGGTTCATCATCTTCAAGCGGCGGTTGGTTTGCCAAAGTGGCTTTGTCCTCGGCAGTGAGCTCTGCGGATTGTATACCTAGATCGCTCATTGCCGTTGTTAGTTCTTCGTCGCTGAGCTCTTCAACCGACGCCCCGGTATGTTCTTCAATCTGCTGGGCGTCTTTCTGTGACAATTTGATTGCTGCAGCTGTTCCGCCGACTGCCAAAAGCACCATCCCACCGACCATGACCCGCCTTCGCCTGCGGCGGCGCACGACACGTCGGGTAGTACGGCGTGACGTACGGCGACCGGCTCTACGTGCACCTCTTCTCATTTTGGTTACCTCCGATATCTTATATGGGTGTGAATGTATTTGGTGGTTATTATAAGAAATCACAACCTGGGTTTCTTTTTTGTTGGTACGCGTGCTTCGTATTCTTGGTGCAAATCGGGGTGGAAAAACATCTAACGGACCTCTACACATTCTATCGGCACCCAACCCTGCTCGCCTTGCTGGTTGGATGCATACAACCAGCCGCTCTCAATTAATATCCCCATTAAGACATCCCCTGGTTTAATAGTTAACTCAGTGGAATCGTAGTCTCTCAACAGCAGACAGGTATTGCCATCAAATTCAAGCCAACTCTCCGGGACCCAGCCAGTCTCGCCTGTGAGTACCGTACACCAAATCCAGCCTGTGTAGGGAGTGGGACGTTTTTCCCACATTAACCTGTCGCCAGCATTTTGGTGCAGTTTAATATCTGTCTCTGGTTTGTGCGCTTTGTGAGCTGTATACTTCATCACTAAACCATAATAATGAGAAAACCATCCTATTGGGATTGGTTGTTCTTCGAATAAATTGCTGGTTGGTTCGCCCTCAGACGCCACCCGAGCAGCAGTTCACCACAACCTAGCAGGAAATATATTGGCTGCAACCAGCTGACCAATCCCAGCCAAATTACCTGCAGGATGATCCACAAGACTAGGAAACCACCTAAGAAGACCGTGAGCTCACCGCTGTAGCGGTAGCGCAGGAAAGAAGCTGCGCTGCCGATCAAGTTGCCAACGCCAACAATAAAGAGCAGCGTGAGACCGGGCACCAAGTAATCTTGGAATGGCGAACGGGTTAGAACCTCTGTGTTCATACCCATATCCGCACCACTTGGTTCAAGCACCAGTCCGATGCCGCCCGCGATGCCGCCGATTCCAATGAAGAGTTGCAGTAAACCAAGCAGGATTGTACTTTTGCTCAGGCGAGATTTGGAAGATCCCATACAGAGCTCCTTTAGATGGTGTAAGGTAGGATTAGGTGTCGATTATTTTAATTATAGCTTCAGTTTGGTAAACCACGCTGGTTATTTACCCCCAAATTATGGATAACACCAATCAGACGCATGCCCCCTCGGAATTTGGTGCGTTATGGTCTTTCAGTAAGCGTGATTTGAAGTAAAAAGTCCATACCAATTTTCGGTTGGGGGCGGGCAGCGAAACTGGTTGTGACTGCGTAAGTCACTACCCCATGGTTGAGTTTCCGATACAACTTCCTCAAATCCGATAATGGGGTTTCGCCCATGTATACCCCTTCAGCCAAATGGACGGGCTGTGTTGGATGCGACCGGTATAATTACCCAAAGGATCTACTTTTTTGCATCAAATGTCAGTGCCTCACCATCTGGCCTGAGGATAAGTAAGCGCCCGGCATCGATCGAGTATGTCACCGCGCTGCCCAAGAAATCAAGTAGATAGGCTTCTTGTTCCATCAATCCTTCGGGTTCAAGACAAGCCATTTCCGTGGAATACAACTCTGCGATGGTGAGACGATTTCCATCGACTATGTAACTGCCTCCGTACTGGTTGCAACCGCCATTTCCACTGACCTGTCCAGCTTCGAACTTCGCCGTGAAACCAGTGCCATCGATCGGTGATGATTTACGGAAAGCATAGAGCTCCCAGGATGTCCCATCAAGCGGATCATCTGCTGGCGGTTGCTCGTTGACATAGCAGGCATTCCAAATGAGCAGGCTCACCAAGAGCAGCAAGAAAGTATAGAATGGTCGCATTTTCATGTCGCGGCTCCTTTCCCAGAAATCTGTTGTTATACAATGTAGACGTAAGAGTCTGGAGAGAGGTTCCCCTGCGGCGAAAATCGGTGTTTAATGCTGGATTTTTGTAAAGGAGCTCAGCAATCTACGCGAGTGACGGTCACTTTTTTGGAAAGGGATGCGAAATCAGGGGTGGCTTCCTGCTGGCACTATGTAGACAGCTTGCTGCATTAACCCCTGGATTCCAAACATATTGCGCATAGCTGGAAGGGAAACGTGTTGACCTCGAGCAATCTCCCCGCCTCACAGTCACTCATCGTGAACATCAGGTAAATCAGCATCTACCGAACTTTTTGATATCGGCTTTCCCCGCAGCAGGTCCCATTCCCGGATAATCAGTCTAAGCGCAGTGGGGAACCCCGCCGCGCCCCAGCCTCTCTGTTCTGCATAACGCCTGACGATCAGGTATTCAATCTCTGTTAAGTGGGTTTTGAGGGGGATGAACATGGTTGGCATCGCGGCTCTCCGATCATAATTCGTATTATAGTTTCCTTTGATCTTAATGAGCTTTTGGTCCCCGTGCAATGGCAAATTTCATATTTCCCCCTCCAATCCCCCCCATCTCACCCATCGGGGGAGGCTGTCTAACGCATAGTGCTAGCTTCTTGGTCTTCTGCTGTAAAGCCGGTATAGCTCCCCTAATCGCATGGATAACCGCTGACTTAATTGGTCAATCTGCCCGCTGGTGACATCATCCTCGTTTTCGAAGACCACATAAGGCACATGGACTGAGTTTACCTGCAAGCTGTCAGGGTCATTTTTTGTTAGCGCTTGCCAATCATCCTCCCGGTATAAACGTTCGAGTCTCTCATCTGGGAGGCTATGTTCTAATATGCTGTCCGGGCGTGCAGGATTGAAGCGCAGTCGGTTCTTTCGCTGGGACTCTTCATATGAGACGGCGACATAAAGGATCCCTGCATCCTTGAGCAGATCGCCTGAAACATGGGGCAGTGCTCGTTGGTAACCACCATGCTGACTGCCGCGCGAAAACTCAATAATAACTGTATGGGTTTGGTGTAATTTCGGATTATCTCTGCGCCGTTTATCGTATTCCAGGTTCAGTCTCTCAATTAACAAATCCCACTGGTAAATGTACTTGAAGTAGCCCTGTTCATCGGTGTGAACGCGCGGTTGATTTAATCGTTTGCTCAAGATGGTATCTTCTTCAAACCAGGTCCACACCATGGGAAAATCATCGATCACATCGAGTTCTCCAAGATGGAACTTGTCTCTCCGCTCTGCTTCCCCCAATTTCTGCAGGTAATCAATAATCTCACTTTTTCCGGATGCTGGTCTGCCGATCATGATGAGGATCGGTAAAATATCAGGCGTTGTCATTTTTTCTCCTGCTTCAGTGCTTTGTCAAGGGTTTAGACCCTTACACGCTGCTTGGATGTACATCTCAGCATCCGCTTCGGGCGCTAAATGGTTGCCGGGCAAGATGTCAACCTGCAAGCTCCTAACTTGTGGAAAGTGTGTCTGTTGGTATTCTGGCAGCATTTGCTGCACGTCCTTGGGATGTTTGCACTCTGGGAATGCGTCTCTCCAGCGGATGGCGGTATCGTTTTCGGCAAATATCAGCACAACATCTCCGCTGAAATCAAAGTCCGCACCGCAAACCCGGCCAGCGGCATCGCGTACGTCTTTCCAGGCACTGGCCGCTGAACGTGTAGATACGACGTCGTTTGCCACCCCCAGTATGACGTCGAGCCCTAGCTGGAATGCCAGGGATAATGTGCCGTTTCTTCGTACAGCAGAGTCGGTCAGTATCCGCGCACATTCGAGTGCAATATGGGTGGTCAAATGCCCGACACTCCGGTCTACCAAACCGGTCGAACATAAGCACGCGATACCTGTGATCCGCTCAGGTGCCAAAGCGGCTGCCAGCATGGCTTCTGAACCCCCTTGCGACCAGCCAAAGAGTTTTACTTGGAGGGCATTTCTTAATTCGGATGGGTAGCGCGCGGAGATCAGCCGCTCAAGGATTTTAACGAGCGCCTGTGCCTTGATGGTTGATCCGCCAGGTGATGGGTCAATATCGATCGACCAGGTTGGTTGATAATGGTCCTGCTTAGCCAGGCTGGAGAGGAGCCGCTGGGCTGTGGCTGCTCGCAGTCCATGCCCGGGCAGAAACACGTTGATAGTGTTCCTTCCATTCGCGGGCGCTGAGGGTTGACGATCAACCGGATCGTATTCATGCAGGTTGTAGCCGATTTTACGATTCCCGATGTATACACTGTCGCGCCACACGGCACGACTCCTCCATCGTAGATGCTGGTAAAGACTCGTGGAATTACTTCCCATGTTGGCCATTTTACCAACGATCGGGTTATTGAGCTATTGGATCGCCCTATGTGGCAGGAACTGGGTACGGTGTCAGTTAACGCTTGATGAGAAATCCCTCCAGCAGGTCCTCTGCGCAGTATAATCCGCCGTATTGCATCAACTCGTAACCTCATATGACATCTATAACATTAGAAACAATACCAATCCCCAGATACGCTGCTTCAACCCAAAAATGGCTTCAAACCCTCCGCCGTGCTGGGCGGTGGATATCCCCAACCGGGCTCTTACAGCACGTGCGTACCGGGCTAAAGAAAATAATTGCAGTGGCTGAACCCCCTCGCTGGATGCTGATGCAGCGCTACCCGTCCATTTCTCGTGTACGGAAGTGCGAACAGCTGACGATTATCAGTGCTAACCTTTGGCATGATTGGCCGCGCTTCCGGGAACTTCCACAGCGCATGGAGGCATTTGCCCAGCTTGTCGAAGATGAGCAGGCGGATGTGCTGCTTGTGCAGGAGGTAGCTCGCACTCCAGGTTTTTCCGCAGAGAACTGGTTGGCGGAACGCCTAGGTATGGCTTATGTCTATACCCGGGCGAACGGTCATACCGAAAGCGGATTCGAGGAGGGCTTGGCTGTGTTCAGCCGGTTCCCCTTGGGGAAGAGCTATGTCCAGCAGCTCAGTGAAGCTAAGAATCCTTTTACCCGGCGTGTTGCGCTGGGCGTCGAGATCGCCACACCATGTGGAGACCTGCCGGTCTTTTCAGCGCATCTCGGTTTGGGACCCCGTCAAAACAGCCGTCAGATAAGTTACCTCCAATCTTGGGTCAATGAGGTCACTGCTGATCGTACAGCAGTAATCGGCGGCGACTTCAATGCTTGTGAGCGCACCACCCGCATG
>Ga0209013_10003200_pt1 | contig 14629 bp, 18 predicted proteins | sample Cruoilmetagenom2_FD_187291 | JGI IMG/M metagenome (GOLD analysis project Ga0209013, IMG submission 187291) | Oil polluted marine microbial communities from Coal Oil Point, Santa Barbara, California, USA - Sample 2 (SPAdes) (version 2) | ecosystem: Environmental > Aquatic > Marine > Oil seeps ... | reverse complement strand
GACTTATACGATGTGATACAGTCTCTAGATGATGCACACAGAATCCCACTTATCCTGAAATATGTGAAAGGTTTTAGCGAAAAAGAAATAGCGGATATACTCGGACTGAACCAAAACACGGTGAAATCACGATTGTTCAAAGGAAGGAAACGACTGAAAGATCAGTTGGTTCCGTCTGAAAAGGAGGATGAATACTATTGAGTAACTTCGATAAAAAAGCAAAAGACGATTTTAAGGCACGAACTGATAAAGATACACAGGGTATGAAGGACGAAATTTGGAATGCATTGGAGAACGAATTGTTCACAAACAATCAAACACCTAGAGGAGATGTGCGGAAAATGAAAAAGAAAAATCGAGTAGTTCCAATAATTGTTACTGTCGCTGCTGGGGTCCTTATCGCATTCAGCTTGCAGACGGATACAGGAACAGCGTTTATGAAAAGCATCAAAGAGATGTTTGTACCTGAAAAAGAAGTGATCCAGAGCATAGAAGGACAGGATGAGAAAACGAATGTCCAATTGAACGAAGGAAAAGATTCGGATTACGTGCTATATGTAGATGAGACACGCTACAAAATGGTTCAAGGAGACGACTCCGACCTGATCACACCAAAAGATCCATTGCCTGAAAAATATCCGGATGTATCCATGGAAATCAAACAAGTTCCGGATGTAAAACCAGAAGTACTTGTAAAAGAATATGAAGCTGAATTGAAAAAGGACTTCCCTGAATTAAGAGCAATTGAAGAAGTAACTGAACCAGTTGAAGGATTTTTATTGCACGGCATTAATGGCAACCAAGCTGATAGTGTAGTCGTTCATGCATATGTCATCAGCAACGGAAAAGAAGGAAGCTTCGTCATCACTGAATACTACTTCCTTGAAGCGGCAGAAGGTCACGGAGCTAGATTCCACCGCATGCTTGAAAGCTTTGAAATCGTCGAATAACAGTCAGGATAACATAGAGGGATGGGGCTTTCCATCCCTCTTTTAATAGGAATAGCTGATTCTCATTATTAATCTATCAATATCTATAATAATTCATCAATTGAGGTTTTACCTCCCTTCCGTCCAACATAGTATGGGGTATGGAAAGGAGTGGTTACATGGTAAATCCAATCAATATGTTGATCCAGTTATTCGCTGTCCTTATCCCATTAATTATTACCATCCTCCTTTTTTCAAGTACACTACTATCAAAATGGAAATGGCATCTTTCGGTTCTCTTATTCATTTGTGTTGGGGGACCATTCACTTTTTTACTGCTGGACGAACATACACATCCGACAATGGATGCAAATATTGGTCTTGGATACTCCATTCTATTTGTTTGGATATGCTCCGGACTTCTGTTCCTTTGGGCCATCATTCGTATATATATTAAAACAAAAAAAACCTAGAATATACCGACACGAATCGGTATTTTCTAGGTTTTCATTTAGATTCCATCTCATCAACCAGATCCTTCATCACTTCATCCACAGGCTCCCAAAGTTCAATCTTATTGCCTTCAGGATCCATGATGTGTGCAAATTTTCCGTAGCTCTCTTCTATAATTGGGGCCAAAATACTGACACCTTTTATTTGTAGCTCCTCAACCAATTCTACGAGATTGTCCACTCGGAAATTTATCATGAACTGTTTATGAGAAGGCTCGAAGTATGTGGTTTGCTGTTTGAATGGCGCCCATACGGTACTTCCCACATGTGGAGGTTCAGTGGCATTCCACAAAAATGTTTTGCCGTATTCATCCGATTCAATTCCCAGTTTTTCTTCGTACCATTTACGTAAAGCAGCTGGGTCTTCACTTTTAAAGAATACACCGCCAATTCCTGTCACTCGTGCCAATACATTCACTTCCCTTCCAAAAAAGGGGATGCGCTGGTTGTATGCGAATCCCCTTTTCTCTATTTATGCTAGCTTCAATACGTGTGTTGTATCAGGTGTATCATGTGTTTCTTCAAAACCATTTGCCCGATAGAACTTATCCGCTTTTGCAGATTCCGTCCGGCAGGTAATCTTGTTGAAAGTTCCTTTGGCATGGTTCACCAGTTCCGACAACAGTTGTGATCCCACCCCTTGTCTGCGGGCATCCCCCAATGTGTAGAATCTCCTTAAGCGAGCTTCGTCTTTGTTATCAGTGTAAGGATTTCGGTTGATTCCACCGATTGCCACCAAACTATCCGACCCGTCCCATACCCCGTATAGGGCTTCACCATCTTGATTGAATGTATTCGAACCATCTTCATAATCATGTACTAAACGAGTTAAGAAACGATACCCTTCTTCTTCGCTTTCGGTAACCAACCGCGAGACATCGACTTTCTTCAAATCTTCTATCCGTTGAACTTTAAACGTCATCAGAGTTCCTCTCCTTTAGCCAATCTTTTATTGTATAGCCTTCCATATCCTAGTTCGATACGGGCATGTGAAAACCCTCTATTTTATGCACCTTATTTACATTCAATTCAGATAATTGGAAAAAGACCTTTACCGAAGTAAAAGTCTTTGAACCATTTTAATTTTTTCTATTGTCTATATCGTCAAACTTCCACTATACCGCATCTCTTCGACAGAAAATCGATCTGCTTTGCCATCTAGAATATGTTCCACGTCTGCCAGCGTTTGAGACATAGACACTGATTTTCCCTTTTGTCCTGTAATTTCTTCCGCGACGAAAAAAGGCTGTGTGAAATATGCTTCCAATCGTTCTCCACGTTCGTATGTTTCCAATTCTGATGCAGGAACTTTTTCAATTCCATGTACAGTTACCATGGAACGCAATTCCCGATATCGACGAAGCAATTTTTGTGCCCGCTGTCTTAAATTAAAATGGCGTTGATCCAAATCAATGCCTTCCAAAATGGAGGATGTGGAATAGATCGGATGAACGGCTGGATATTGATGACGTGCCGCCAAGTCAGCATCCAGTTGCCACAGCGTTTCAAGCGGTCCATATGGCATTTCTTCATCGACGACATCACCCGATAGGTCTACTAGAATGGTCGTGATGTTTTGAATACGTTCCTCAAGTAATTTTTCCTGTAGATCCAGTAGTTCCCCGGACACCATATAACTCTTATCAGTGATGAAAATGACCTCACCATTTTGTGAAGACAGCTTCGAGAAAGTCTCATCGATCGTGGTCGTCACGATGTCCGCCAATTCCGTGGTGCCTTCCAGTACTTGGTGATTCGTTGACGGAACTAAAAACACGGTTGTGAATTCACTGCCTTTGAAGCGATGCATCAATTCAGCCAAGATGACTACTTGCCCCATACCTGGACGAGCCACCAGTCCAGTCATCCCGCCTTTTACAAGTGGTGCAAAGAAATCCAAAGTTTTAATTTGCGTCTCAATCATGTTCAATTTCTCCCCTCGAATGATTAGTTCATCTAATGAGCAATTTGCAAGTGTTGCGAGACCAACCAATGTGCGGACTTCCGCTTTTCCTAAATCAATTTTCCCTGTGCATAAATTAGATACAGTCGCAGGTCGAATCCCCATTGATTTTGCGGCAGATGTCAAATTTGGCACTTTTCTTCTAAGCAATGCAACATTCAGTCTAATATCATCCATTTGAAAACCCCCTTCGTTACTTTTTATAGTAATTTATATTACGCTTAAACGCAATGTTTATTTCTTTAAAAGGTAATTTATTTACTTTAAAACGAAAAAAAGCCGCCTCATGGGGCAGCTTTTTTGATTAAAACGTATATTTTTTATCTACATTTAATTTTGCGTTCAGTTTGTTGATGGCATATGTTTCGTAGATTTCACGTTCCATTGCATCATCCACATAGAAAATCTTGATTTTTGTCACTTGTTCACGATGGTCCTTGATTGGAGAAACATTATCTTCAAAATGTTTTTTCACACGTTGTCTTACTTTACGTGCTTTTCCTACGAACAAAAGCTCTTCTTCTTTGTTGTAGAACATAATGATGCCGCCTTTGTCACGAGCAATTTGATGGAAGTCAATGAATCCATAAATAGATGGAATCTCTGCTTCATCATTCGATCGATCCTGTACGCGTTGAACAATCGTCAAGTCTGGTTTTGGTATTTCAATATTAATCATATTCTTTCACGTCCTCACTTCTTTAGACTGTAATGCTACCATAATTTTCTCCAAAAATCCATTGAATGGGCTATGGTACGAGTTTCAGCCAATCCAATAACGTTTAATCACATTTCCATTGTCCTCAACAAAATCAGCATCCATCACGCCGCCGTTATTGAGTATGGTTTTATCTGAACCGATATTGACCGCATCACAAACAACTAATACACGGTCGATCCCCAGCTCTTTCGTTTTTTCCAGGGATAACTTCAATAGTTGGGTTGCGTAACCCTTTTTGCGCTCAGTTGGGCGGATTCCGTACCCGATATGACCGCCAGCGTTCATTAAATGCTCAGTTAAAGCATGACGAATGTTAGCGACACCGAGAATTCGGTTGTTGTCATCCACCAGCCAGAAGGTGGAATCAGGAACCCATCCTTCTTGCAGGCCAATGCCTTTTTCTGCATCAAGCAGGGATCGGACCATTGCAGGAAAATCGGAAGGATCTTTAGCGATGACCCAGGGAATCATTTCTTCCCCAGTCTGTTTCCATTCTTCATAAAAATCCAGATATGCTGATTCCAAAACGACGGTCGGTTTGATTAATTTCACCGGTTCACTCTTCTTCATACTTATCCCACACTTTCAATCGCTTGTTTAACGCTCGCATAGGTATTGAATGAAGTGAAGTCAATGCCAGCTTGCACAACTGCCATTGATAGGTTCGGGCGGATTCCGGTAAACATTATGTGTATACCCAGAAGCTGCAGGACGTTATGAACCATGAATATATGCTGTGCAATCTCTGCATCGATCGTAAGGATACCTGAAAAATCAATGATCAGGTGTTCTACTTCAAGCTCTGGAATCGTCGGCAGCACATAGTTCAATAAATGTTGGACCCTTTCGTAGTCAATTGCCCCGATCAACGGGAGTACTGCGATGCCATGCTGGATCGGTACGATAGGCGCCGACAATTTATTGATTTCTTTTTGGCGCTCATTCATCTGTTCATTGCGATATGCTTCGTAAGCGAATATCGTTTCGGTCATACTCACGTCCAGCAAGTAGCTGATTCTATTATTGATTCTGACCACATTTTCAGTTGATAATCCATGTTCAATTGAAATTTTCGTGATATGGTCCAAATACATTTTTCGATTCTCTGCATAAGGTTTAATGATTTCAGATAACCTTGCAAGCAGTGATGCTTGTTGTTCACCGTGTTTTTTGCTCCACTTTATCAAACCTTCAGCAGCCTTTTCATCACTGTCCTTAAAAGATTCAACCAACAAGACCATAAACTCCACGTTTATTTTGACAGATTGTTGAATCATTTCCTCGGTTACTTCATATTCTGCGTTTTTTAGCGCGAACACCATCATGTCCATTACAATTTTCTCAGCGTTATCTATCAAATATTGACCCACTTTTAATACTTCATCCATGAATTCGGCACATCCTCAGTTGTTTTATTCAATTAGTTCATATAAGAGAATATTACTATACAATCTCATGAAATTTCCACGAATACTCAAATATTTCTTCATATTAAAAAATCCGCCCTATTAAAAATCAATAGAGCAGACCTGATGACATATTAAACCTATACTTCCAATGCCTTTGCCAAACTTTTTTCCGTGATATTCCAATGTGAAGCGTTCCACACCGATTTTTCATTCGATAAAACAATGGCTTGAGGTGATTGGTGCTGGACACCCAAATCGCTTTCGATTTCCTTCGACACCGGTCGACTTTCAATTACTTTCACCAAGTAAGCGTCTACTTCCGTTTCAAACGAAGTGAATTCGCGGTATGCAGCCGCACTGACAGGACAAGTTGTACTGTGTTTAAATAGCAGAACCGGTTTTTCTTTTGATTTCTGAAGCACTTTTTCCCATTCTTGAATAGATGCGATTTCTGTGTAATTTGCCATGATTGAATCATCCTTTCAGTCATCGTTTTATCTATTATCTCGAATCTCGTCGACTTTCGCACGGAACTTGCCTCAACGGAAATAGCCCCGACACACTCATCGAGGCCTCTTCCTATTGATTCATCAGGCTTACTGATACTTTTACATCCAGTTTATGGCTTCCTCCACGGTACACCCCTTGAACAGGACTGACATCCCCATAATCACGCCCGACTCCGACGCGAATATGGTTTTCAAGTGCCTCCACATTGTTAGTTGGATCCAGGCCAACCCATCCGATACCCGGCACCATCACTTCAACCCATGCATGGCTGGCAGCGTCCCCGACCAATGCGGAATTTTCTCCAACGTACAAGTATCCGCTGACATATCTTGCAGGAATGAGTTTGGCACGCAAAACACCAAGCATCACGTGTGAGATATCCTGGCAGACGCCTTTTTTAAGTTCAAAAGATTCCTGGGCTTTCGTCGAGACATTTGTCGATGATCCGTCATACTTGAAATGATTATATAAATAGCCCATCAAGTCGATGGAGTATTTCACGGGATTGAACATCTCACCGATGTCTGAATCGACCTGCTCTATTTGTTCCGGTGTCAAATACGTGTAGGCGGTATTGCTCAAATACGCTAAATAATGACTCTTGAATAAGTCCGAGTGGAAAATGGCATGCATTTCCGGTGAATAATCAATACGATGAATCCATGGACTTTTTTGTATGCTCACAACTGACGTAGACTTTACTTCCAAATGCTTATGATGATCAGCTATGAAGAATGACTCCACACTGTTCCCCCAGATATCCACGTGTTCTTTGGTTAAGGAAACTGGCGTAATATCTGTACGGTATGAAAGCAGACGTTGACACTCATCGGTCCGTGGTTTCAATCGAATTGAGTTCATGCTTTGATCAACCCATGTATCGTAATCAAAGATATTGGTATGTTCAATTTTATATTTCAATGAAGAAGCTCGTTCATAAGTAGGCTGTTGCGGACTCTCACTTACTTGAGTCTGTCTCTGCGTGCCGATTGGTTCGATCAAATAATACGTCTTGGAGAATATTTGCCCGATTTCATTGCACTGATTCTGGAATCGATTCAGGAATGCCAACATGTCATCGGAGTTCAGTTCCTGGATGGACATTTCATCGAAATCATGGTTAATTTTTTCAAGCGGGAAGTATAGTTCCGCAGAATAATGTGCCTTCTGTGCATTTTCAAGTTTATCGATCGCTGCTTTGACATGATTCATATTGTAGTGAATCGATCGTGGAAACGATTCGTCCGTAATAAGAAAAGTCAAAATCGTCTTGGGATCCATTTTCGGTCGATTCACTTTTAAATACGCTTCGTACCCATTCAGCATGCGCAGCGCAGATAACCATGAGTAATAGTCCTCCCCTTTGTAGGAAAGCTGGGTTTCGCGAGTCTGTTCGCAAACGACATTCAATATTCGTGCCGTTTTTTCCGCCCGCTCCAACCATTTACCGATTTTGATCATCTGGTAAGCGACTCCGCGGGACATGGAAGACTCGATGATTCCTTGTGCAGTCAAGGAAGCTCGTTTGATTTTTCTCAAGAAGTTACGAATATTCTGTATGGCGAAAGGTTCCTTCTCGGCATCCTTTGAAAATAGATAGACGTCATTCCATACTTCAAACAACTCATTTGGAATATGATCACGACTGAGCCGTGAATTCTCTCTGGCAATTTGAACACAACTGAACACGGAACTTGTGTTGACTGAATCAAATGCTAAGTACTGAATATAGTCTTCCTCTGTTGCGTTTTTATGATTTTTCAAATGTTCAAGTTCCTCTTGAGTTGAACATACCTCAAAAATGAGTTTCCATTGTTCTTCATTCAATATTTCATCACTTGATGTCTCAACCATTTGAGTCAGGTGGACATCAAGAATACGGGCATTCTGTTCGGCTCTTTCAAAATTTCTGGACATCCAATATAGTGAATCTGCGACTCGACTTAACATGAGCTTAACCCTCCTGATTTCATAACCCATGTATCCTTACCGCCGCCACCTTGCGAGGAGTTCACGACGAGCGATCCTTTTTTCAATGCTACACGTGATAAACCACCAGGGAAAACATGCGTTTCTGCACCTCTGATGACAAATACACGTAAATCTACATGACATGGGTAAAACTCTTCACCTTGAAAAGCAGGTGCTCTCGATAATTTAATCGTTGGTTGCGCGATGTATTGATGTGGGGACTCCAGGATTTTCTCCTTGAATTCCTCTATTTCCCCAGGGGTAGCATGCGGTCCAACAAGCATGTCATATCCACCTGATGCACTCACATTCTTGATGACCAACTCATGCAATCGTTCAAGCACCCATTCGCGTTGTTCGATATCTTCCAATTGATATGTTGTAACGTTATCAATAATCGGTTCTTCATTCAAGTAATAGCGAATCATGTCGGGTACATATGCATACATGGCTTTATCGTCGGCTACACCATTGCCAATTCCATTGAGAATCGCCACATTTCCCTGACGGTACGCATTCATCAATCCTCTTACTCCCAAAGTGGAATCTTCACGGAATTCTGCAGGATCCAAGAAGTCATCGTCAATTCTGCGATAGATGATATCAACTTTTTCAAGTCCGCGAATCGTTTTCATATAGACAATGTCATCGGATACGATTAAGTCACGGCCTTCAACCAGATCGAGCCCCATTTGCTGAGCTAAAAACACGTGATCATAATAGGCCGAATTATACATGCCGGGAGTCAGGAGCACCGCACGCGGATTGACCACCCCTTTAGGTGCGTGATCCATAATTGCTTCGTGTAAATATGTGATTTGATGTTCCAATGCTTGTACCGAATGCTTCGCAAAAAATTCCGGGTACACTTGACGCATGACGTAACGATTTTGATAGACATATGACATTCCGGAAGGGTTGCGCAAATTGTCTTCCAATACTAAGTATTTTCCATTTTCATCGCGAATTAAATCAATTCCGGCGAGGAAGATATGGTTATTTAATGGGATTGTTATTCCCTGAATTTGTTTGGTGTAATAATAAGGGTTATGTTCCACAAGATGTTTCGGAATGATGCCATCAATAATGATTTGCTGTTCATGATAAACATCATGCAAAAAACAATTGAGTGCTTCAGAACGCTGAATCATTCCTTTTTCAATCGTTTCCCAGTCCTGCGGAGGAATGATGATCGGGACAAAATCAAACGGCATGGTGCGTTCAGCACCCATGTTATTATGATAGACCGTAAATGTAATCCCTTGTCTCAAAAAAGAAAGTTGAGCTGTCTCATGTTTTTCTTTCAGTTCATCTGGAGAAAAGTTCTGAAGCATGTCATAAAATTTCTGATAATGGTCTTTCGGCTTCCCACTTGCCTTTAGCATTTCGTCAAAAAAAGGCTCAACTTTATACGTATTAAACATGTCAACACTCTCTCTCTTAAGCGTAGTAGGAATATTATGAAAATAGTAGACTATCTTATCATATCATTCAAGTTCTATTACCCATTCTTTTTAGACTTTAAGCATTCTATAGAAAAAATAATATATATCGTTTCTCTTAATAATATGTGGGGAGTAGAATGATTAATGACACCGGAATCTATAAGAATTTTGACATTGTTTTTCATGGACAGAAAGAGAGACCAAACCACTGTCGGTTCGGTCTCTCTTTTGTAATGCTTCTATATTAACCTCCAATATACTGGAGGGTATTTTAGCTTCTTACTCCTCGTAATCCCCTATTATCTCAACCGCTTTTTCAGTGACTGACGTATCAATGGCTTCGTCAAAGTTGAATTCTCCGCGAATTGCACCATTTTTCTTGTATAGCTCATACTGATCACGAATGTCGCCAATGAACATTTCGCCATTCGGATCCAGCCCGGTCACAAAAACATCTTCCCAAACCGCTGCGTCTTTCAGCGCTGTGTACTGGGTCATGATATCGATGATCTCATCCTTGCCTTCGCCTTTTTTGAAGGCATCATTATAATCCCGCACGCCTTTTAAATAAGCAGCCATGAAACGCAATGATACATCTTGTTCGTCATTCATGAATTGCGGTGATCCAAGTACCATTGCAATCTGTGCTTCAGGCGCAAAGTCCGTGGCGTCACCAAAGCGAACGTGAATTCCCTGTGAAACGCCTTGCGTGATCAGCGGCTCGATATTTAAAGCCGCATCAATTGAACCATTCTCGATTGCCGCAAGCATTGTGCCGAAGTCAGGCATCAATACGAATTCCACGTCATCCTTTGCAAGACCCGCATGCTCCAACATGAGCTGGTATATATAGTCATCTACCCCATGTTCGCCAGATACGGCAATACGCTTACCTTTAAGGTCGCTGTAGTCCTTTATTTCATCTTCTTTATCAGCGCCAATGACGAACGTGAAATAGGATTTCCCTTTTACATTGTGCCCTTTATCTGCGACAATTTTCACGTCAATACCCTGTGCGATCGCATTGAAGAATGCTGCTGACGATATACCTCCCGCAATATCCACTTCCCCGGAAGCAAGGGCTGGCAACATATCATCACTGTTCGCGAATGTAGCAAATTCGACTTCAATATTGTAGTCATCGAAATAACCTTTTTCATTTGCTATATAAAAGCCCGCTCCGGAGGCAGAACCATCTTCCGCAATCACGACTTTTGTTTTCTTGCTCAATGGAGCCAAATCCCCTGACGGATTATCCTTGCTTACGTCGTCGTTCACTTTCACTGATTCTTCCTGTGAACAACCCCCCACGATTAAAATTAAAACAAAAAGCAAACCTAACCACTTTTTCATCCATACTCTCCCTTCACAATCTAGAACCCTGCACTTCCACCTGAAGATGGCTCCATATATCAAGGAACCTTGCAGCCATTTCAGGATTCGTCCGTATCTCTTCCAATTTTCTTGGCCGAGGTAAATCTATCTTTATTTCTGAAATTATTTTGCCGGGTTGTGCACTCATCAATAACACTCGGTCGCTAAGATACAGCGCTTCATCAATGCTATGTGTGATGAACAATACGGTCTTTTTGGTTTCGGACCATATCGATAACAGCTCTTCTTGCAGAATATATTTGTTTTGCTCATCCAACGCGCCAAAAGGTTCATCCATCAGCAAAATTTCTGGGTCATTAGCAAACGCTCTGGCGATGCTGACACGTTGCTTCATTCCCCCTGAAAGTTCTTTTGGATACATTTTCGCGAATTTTGTAAGACCGACTTTATTTAAAAAGTACGACGTTCGTTCTTTCACATGGGATTTAGGCAAATGGCGCATATTTAAACCGAACGCAACATTTTCCTCTACCGTAAGCCATGGGAGAATGCCACGTTCTTGGAATACCATGGACTGATTCGGCCGATCTTCGTCACTTTTTTCAATGGTAAAATCACCCGAGCTTTGGTTTTCCAGCCCCGCCAATATACGGAGTAGCGTTGTTTTGCCGCAACCACTGGGACCGACAAGGCAGACAAATTCGCCATCTTCAATATTCAATGAGATGTTTTCCAATGCTGTCACACTGTTTTCCTTTTTATAGAATACTTTGGTCAATTGATGTATCGAGATTTTCGGCTTCAGGTCTGTCACCTCCACGGCAATAGTTTTCGTTGCAAGCCCCGTAATAATAAGGAAAAGATATATCCAAAGAACGAAATGAGAATCAAACCAACAAACATTTCTTTCAATAGAAATGCACTGTAGGAAGTCCAAATTAAATAACCGATTCCGGATGTCGCACCCATCATCTCTGCAGCAACGATCGTCAGCAGTGCAATCGCCTGCCCCATTTGAATTCCTTCCAACATCACCGGAAGCGAACCGGGCAAAGCAATTTTCAAAAAGAAGTCTTTTTTGCCTGCTCCATAATTTTTTGCCACATCCAAATAAATGGACTCAATTGAAATGACCCCAGCCACTGTATTGATGACAACCGGGAAAAACACACTTCCCGCAATGGTCACAATTTTTGATACTTCGCCAATACCAAAAATGATCAAGATAATCGGTAATAACGCAAGTGTCGGAATCGGCATCAAGGCCATAATAAGAGGAGAAATGAAGTGGCGGATCGGTGCATACAAGCCCATGCACAAGCCAATAATGATTCCGGGAATGACACCTAGCAAGAACCCGGCCAGAATCCGGAAGAGTGAAATTTGGATATGGTGGAACAACTCTCCACTGGTGAGCAATTCAATAAATGTGGAAACGATCGCTGTAGGTGGCGGGAAAAATCGAGCATCGATCAGCCCGCTCTGTGAAAGGAATTGCCAAAGAAGCAAGAGACATACTGGTGAAAAAATGGTCAACCATGTCTTCAATTGTTTTTGCATTTGTTGCTTGCGCCATTCTTGCCGTTCCGTTTCTATTGGATTTTTATTATCCCTCATTTTTCACCACCTCTTCATGAAAATAATATGTAGGCGGGTGAAAATGTGTGCATATCTTCGTGCCAGGACTGTTAATCGGCATCATTTGAAGTTTAATCGGTTTCAAATACAATTTAATCAGCATTCCGGGGGTTTTATTCGGTATCAATCACCATTTAATCGACAAAAAACAAGTCTTAATCGGCTTGACCCAATTATTCCCACAAAAATAGACCCAGAATATTTTCTGGGTCCTAATTTCTTCTTAATTACACGTCTCCACTTCCAAGTCGATGAATTTTGGCGCTGGTCCGTAAAATCTGAGTCGATTGTGAAACTTGTGTTTGACCGTTGACTTGTGATTTAAACCTTTTGGGTCTAGTCCAGTTATGATGTAATTCCTCTGATTTTGCATCTAGCGGAAACTTTTTACTCATTTGCCTTCACCTCTTTTTTTGTAGAATGAAAAGAAGAAATCTGAAGTAGTATGTGTGATTTATGTGTGGTCTATGCTCACTCATTTTCTTGCTTTACGGAATCCTTCAAAACTATCCAACACAGCAGTAATAATTGTGATCAGCACAGCTCCATAAACGACTTTATTCCATACGCTTTGCAGGTTTTCTTTCTCGACATCGAACAAATCACCCATATATTGAATGAACTCAACATTGAATACATGGTCTTGATTGATGAAGAAGAGTCCAAAGATGACAAAGACGATGTGGTAAATCAAGTTCAAAACTGCAATTTTTTTCGTCCATCTTCCCACCATCCACTTGTAAAGTGCCATGCCGATTTCAAAAGCAATGAACGCAACAACGATTGGCCAAAATGAAAGAAGTACTTCCTGGTTGAACAACGGTTCCACGAACTCCAGTTTACCATCGTCTTTCGACTTCTCGTATATCCCGAGTATGTCGGACGCTTTGAAGTAAAGAGTCGCCCAAACAGCAGTCCAAAAAAGACTGAAGAAGATTTCTCCTTTTGAAATTTGCTTTTTCGGTTCAATCGGTTTAATGTGCTTCAAATCTTCAGGCACCCATTTTTTCTTTTTCATCGAAGCATCATCAACAAGTCTATCCAACATGGCGAACGTCACTGTGGTCCATGCGAAGACATTCATAAGCGCCATAATTATGGTGCCAACAAAGTTGGAGATGAAAGATATCCCTGCCTCAAGCAAAGTGATATCATCCGGGCGAGTAATCACGTGGTCAATAACCGCCACAATCAGACCGATAATTACCGCAATTGTTGCGGACATTTTCAAAATGGTAATATACGAATCATAAAAATTGGGACCGATCAGGTAATTGGGTCGTTCGTGATATTGATTTGCCAGCTTCGCCGGACTCCCCAATTGAGTAAGTGCAGCATCCACATCCGACTCCGTATAGTTGTCCGGCATCATATCCAGAATCGTCGATTTCAGTTCCATCTCAATTTCCATGCGGGATTTTTCCGGCAAACGTCTCGTTACTTCCTGAATGTATATATCAAGTCGTTCCATCCTGTTCCACTCCTTTCAATAGTGATTGCAATTCATGCGACGTCTTCTCCCATTCAGCCTTCAAAGCTTTAAATACTTCTTTTCCATAATCACTCAATACATAATATTTTCTAGGTCTGCTCTCCGTTGTGTCCCAAATACTTGTTAACAGTTCCTGTTTTTCCAAACGGCGAAGCAGTGGATACAGTGTACTTTGATCGATGGAAATCCCCGATTCCTCTAGAAGTTGCACCAAGGAATATCCGTATTGCGGTTCGCTAAGCTGACTCAGTACTGCTAGAGTCAAAGTCCCTCTTCGTAATTCGGTGGTCAATGAATTCAACAATTCACTCACACAATCACCTCGTTTTCTTTATAGTGTATATCGTACACCATTGTTAATGATATAACAATGGGCGTTAATTAATACTATTATTTAAAAATGGAACTTATTCCCTTAGGGGTATTCGGGATTCAACAATTGAAGGCGGGAATTCAAGAATTCGCACTAATTATTCTTCATTTCATCATCCTTTTTCCACATTCCACGATGCTTTTTCGAGCATTCATGGTCAGAACACAGTAAAAGGCTGCACGAAAGTCATTACAGCGACTTCCATGCAGCCTTCAGTTGAGCATCGGATTCATTTTTATTTTGCCAAGATGTTAATTCATTTGCTTTGAACAAAGTTCGTTAAACCTTTGCTCAAAGCTCTCATTATCCTCATTCCGCCGTTTCTTCGGAC
>Ga0209013_10003199_pt1 | contig 14631 bp, 10 predicted proteins | sample Cruoilmetagenom2_FD_187291 | JGI IMG/M metagenome (GOLD analysis project Ga0209013, IMG submission 187291) | Oil polluted marine microbial communities from Coal Oil Point, Santa Barbara, California, USA - Sample 2 (SPAdes) (version 2) | ecosystem: Environmental > Aquatic > Marine > Oil seeps ... | reverse complement strand
AAATCTTCATTTAAAAGAATGCTAGCCTCTTTGATATTATTCATCGTTTCATCTATATCTTTAACAAAAGTGGTGTCATTAACCATAAAATTTAATGCACCCTTACCATTTTTAACCTCTAAAACCACATCGTTTAAATTAGTAATGACTGTATTGATCTCATTACTTGACTCCTCTAGATTGTCAATGATTGATTTAACCTTATCCGCGTAAATAGAATCACTCAAAAATACGGCTGCCACACTCTCATCATAGTTAACTGATGAAATAATAGCATTCAATTCATTTATAGTCTTAGACGTACTTAAACTGGCTAGTTTTATATTTCTAATACTTTGTTTTAGATCTGAGGCCATAACCGAATCATTAAGTAATAAACCTAAAGTTCCGTCACCCTTGTTAATAGTAGTTGTTATTTTTAATAGATCTGCCGTAAGCAAAGCAGCATTTTCATTGGTCTTGTTTAAGGTGGTTAGCATATCATTAGTAGAAATTTTACTATAGGATGCAATGGTATCTCCAGATTTTAATGGTTCAGAAATCCCTTTGCTAGGAATAATATTAATGATCATACTTCCAACCAAACCATCAGATCCAATGGTTGCCACAGCGTTCTTTCTAATGTGTTTTAGAATTTTTTCTTCCATAATCATATCAATACAAATGGTTGTGTCATTGATCATTACAATGTTTTTAACCGTACCAACATTGATCCCTGAATAACGAACATTATTACCCAATTGCAAGCCACTAACATTATTGAATACCGCACTTACTCTAAATGTCTTCCCGAAAATATTCTGTTTATTTCCGATATAATAAATTGCAGCGATCAATAAAAGTGTACTAATGATAATAAATAAACCGAGATTGAATTTTTGTACATTTGTTTTTTCCATAACTACATTATTTAAAAAATGCTTGAATTTTTTTGTCTTTTGAAGAAGATATTTCTTCAAAGGTGCCTTCAGCGTAATTAATTCCATCTATCAATAAAATCATTCTGTTTGCAATAACTCTTGCACAATCAACATCGTGTGTAATAATAAGCGATGATGCTCCATATTTTTGCTGAATATTTCTCATTAATTCAATTATTTCCTTTGCGGTAATTGGGTCAAGGCCGGTTGTAGGTTCATCGTAAATTATAATTTTAGGATATAGAATTATAGCTCTAGCAAGAGCAACCCTTCTTTTCATCCCACCGGACAACTCACTAGGCATTAGATCAATAGCCTCGAGAAGACCAACACTTTTTAATGCATCAAGCACCAATCTTTCAGCTTCCTCAGAATCCTTATTACTTTTTCGCAATGGAAATTTCAAATTCTCCCGTACGGTCATTGAATCATACAAGGCACTTCCCTGAAAAAGAAATCCTATCTCCGTACGTAAATTATTTAATTCTTTTTGATCTAATTCACTAATGTCTTTTGACATAATTTCAATATCTCCGTGGTCAGGTTGCATCAAACCTACTAAACATTTTATCATAACAGATTTGCCGGAACCGGATTTACCCATGATCACTAAATTTTCTCCCTTATATAAATCCATAGAAAATCCATTAAGAACATGATTGTCATCAAAGCTTTTTCTCAGATCTTTGATCTTTATAATAGGAGTTATATTATTTAAATTTTTCATCATTAAAATCAATAGAATATATCAGTCACAAAAACAGCTATAAAATCAATTATAAAAACTAACATAGAGGTATATACAACTGCAGTATTGGAAGCTTCTCCAACGCCGACAGTTCCCTTTTTACAATTGTAACCTTTAAAACTCCCTACCAAACCAATCGCAAAACCAAAGAAAAATGTTTTTACAGTCGCCGGGATCAAATCTGAATATTCTAAGGCTTTAAAAACCTTATTAAAATAGAGCAGAAAAGAAACATCTCCTTTCATATTTTCAACTAAAGCAGAACCAAACAAAGCAATTGCGTCTCCTAGAACTACAAGTAAAGGCACCATTAACGTTGTGGCCAAAATACGCGTAACAACCAGATACTTAAACGGGTTCGTACCTGACACTTCCATGGCATCGATCTGTTCTGTAACTCTCATGGAGCCGAGCTCTGCACCAATTCCAGAGCTTATTCTACCCACACATACCAAAGCAATAATAACCGGTCCAATTTCTCGAACTATAGAGATGCTTACCATAGATGGTATCCAAGATACTGCTCCGAACTCCATTAATGTTGGTCTTGATTGAATAGTGAATACAAGCCCCAGAATGAAACCTGTAACACCAACCAATAATAAGGAGCGGTTACCAATCTTATAACATTGACGTAACAGCTCTTTATACTCAAAAGGTCTTGAAAATAATTCTTTAAAAAATCGGCCTGCAAAATACGACAACTCCCCAATTTCAATAAAGAAGGTTTTAATTTTATCAGGTATTTGAAATAATTTTATCATCTTTTTGATCAATAAGAACTATTCAAGAGTTGCACCAAATAAATATATTGGATACATATCTTAAAGATAAGCATAATTTTACTTTTTAAGAAAAAGACAACTAATTATCTATACTATGGTTAATTGAATTAAGTTTTAAACCTCTTATAAACGGTTTTTTCCAGTTAAATCCATGATTTCCCCCTATAATAAGTAATATAATCTAAGTTTATGACTGAAATTCACCACTATAATGATCCATCAATTTCAGGTATTTCTTAATCTCCAAACTGAATTTATTTATTTTAATTTTATCAACAGACTGCATAGCTCTTAATGTGTTAACCTTGGCTCGTACATTGGTTCGGTAACATTTATAATAGGAAAATAGTTTTTCTTCGATTTTGCTTTGCATACAGGGAAATAATCCGAGGTATGTTTGCATGAATTGATTACTCAGATCATTTCGTTGAAAAGCCTCCAGATCCATACAGAAAAAAGCTACTTCATTGAGCACATCTATTTGTCGAAATGCATCATTAAACTCAATACAATCAAAAATAACAGGATCTTTGTAGAGAAAAATATTCTTTGAATGCAAGTCACCATGTACATCACGCCAATACCCTTCCTTAACCCTGTTTGCAATAAATTGTTCATTTTGGTTTAAAAAGAAATTACTGTTCCGAACAGCTTTTTCAATGAGATCAGCATATCTATTTCCCAAATTTGCTTTAACCCAGTTTACAATGCTCAAAATATCATTGAATTCACTTTTAGCCTGTGATTTATTAAATGGTGTGTAAACAATATCTGTTCTTTGATGAAAATCAGCTATCTTTTTGGCAAGTACTTTTATTTGTGTTTTATTAACACGGTTTTCTTGCAACAAGTGATTCATTTGTTTGGCTGTTTGTAACCTCTTCATTCTAACTGTATAATCCATAATTTCACCTTTACCACATCCAATACACAGGCGGTTACCATCACTTATGATTGGGAGAACATCCAAATAAATATTTGAATATCTTCTATTTAACAATAATTCCCTTTCACAATAAAATTTTCGTTTATCCACTGAAGAAAAATCTAAAAAAGAATACTGCATCTTCTTTTTTATCTTGAATGCAAATTGCTTGGTCAAGATAACCCAGGAAATATGAGTTTCTAAAAGCTTCCCATTCAAAAGCTTTCCATTAAAGGTTCCATACCGTTTGAGCTTATTTATTTGGTATTTATCCATGACTTTTATTCATGTGATTAATTGCCATATTCAGCATTTTATTGATATTCTCTTGTGTTGACTGAAGTATAAGATGTTCTTCCTCCATCGGTTCAAAAACTTCTTTTATTTGAAGATAAACCGAATAATCTGCTTCGCTATTTTCTCGTTTACGGCTCAAACGTTCAGTAATTATTTTTAGTTCAGCCCTGATCTCTATAAAAATAATTCTTTTTCCTATTTCATTAACGGCTTCTATAAATTTATTTCTAATACTTTTTTTATAGAAAGTAGCATCCAGTACCATACTTTTGTTTTGTAGAATAGTCTTTTTCATTTCTGCGAACATGACATTGTAAACACTCATTTTCTCTTCCCTGGAATATTTTCTAACATCAAAGAGCTCACGCCTTATAAGATCACTGTTAACATACCTTGCATTAATTCTCTCTGCAAGTTTTAAGGCAAAATAACTTTTACCGGATCCTGGTAATCCAAATACGATGATGATCATTTCCTTTTATTTTCATTTAACATCTTATACAATTCACCGGCCCATAATACTGTAGAGGATAGTGCAAACAAAATTATCAATTCAACCACAGAAAGTGATTTAAATCTAAATATGGTAGACATAACGGGAATTTCTGTAACAAGGATGAGTAATAAAACTGAAACACTGATGGCTATGTTAATATACCTATTAGAAAACAGACCTATTTCAAACACTGATTTGCGAATGGACCTCAAGTTAAACACATTGAATAATTGAGTAAAAGCCATAATTATAAATACACCGGTACGACCTTTATCTATACTATCATTTAAATGATAATAAAAAGTTGCCAATGAAAGTCCGACCATCAGACCGACATTGATAAATAGAAACGGTAATATTTCTTTATTTAATATGTTCTCATTTTTCAACAAGGGCTTAGTTCTCATAATTTCACCATGCCCAGGTTCAGTAGCTAACGCCATATCCGTAACTCCATCGGTGACCAAATTAAGCCAAAGAATTTGTGTTGCTGTTAAAGGAAGTGGTAAGCCTAAAAGAATGGAAACCAAAAGAGTAACACTTTCTGCTATGTTGGTCGTCACAAGAAAAAAACTTGTTTGACGAGAATTTGTAAACACAATCCTTCCTTCTTCAACAGCATTTACAATAGTGGAAAAATTATCATCAGCAAGCACAACATCCGAACTGTCTCGGGCAACATCTGTTCCCATAATTCCCATAGAAACCCCAACATCAGCTTGTTTTAGTGCCGGTGCATCATTTACTCCATCACCGGTCATTGCAATGAGATGCCCCATAATCTGTAAATGCTCAGCTATTTTTAGTTTCATTTTAGGAGTAAGACGGGCAAAAACAGAAATATCTTTAATCGCCTTGTCAAACTCATATTTGTCTAATCGAAGTAATTGCTGTTCCGTTAAGGCCACAACATTGTTTTCTGTTGTTTCTTCAATAATTCCGGTTTTTTTTGCAATCGCAACAGCCGTGTGTAAATGATCACCGGTTACCATAATTACTCGAATACCTGCTTTTTTACATTTTTTCACCGCCTCTTTGGAATCCAACCGTGGTGGATCGATCATTCCGGTAATACCCACAAATATCAGGTCATCAATAGCTTCTTCATCAATATTATTAGTATCTTTTCTTTTATAGGCTAAAGCAATTACTCGCATAGCATGATCAGACCATTCCGAAATTTTTTGTTGAATTTTTTCTTTTTCATTTTTCTTAAGCCTTGATTCACCTTGGGATGTCAATACTGATATCGATCGTTCCAATAATTTTTCAGGAGCTCCTATTACATAAATTTCCTGATGGTTATTTTCATTTATTAAAGTTGCTCGTAGTTTTGTGGTTGAATCAAAAGGAATGTCATCAAGCTTATATTTTTGAAAGTGTTCACCCCTTATACCTCCCTTTCTTGCTAATACCGATAATGCACCCTCAGTCGGGTCACCAATCAACTCATAAGTGTCGGTTTTTTTATCGTGACGGAATTCTGAATTATTAGAAACTGCAGCTATTTTCAAAAGTTTTTGCAGAGCAGTATTTTCCTCCGGATCAATTATCGTTTTCTGTTGCATAAAATTCCCGGCTGGAAACCACCCTACTCCTGTAACCGAGTAATCTGATGTTCCCGGAATAAACACTTTTCTAACGGTAAGGGAGTTTTGTGTGAGAGTCCCGGTTTTGTCGGTTAAAATTGCGGTAACAGCACCTAATGTCTCTGTCGCGGTAAACTCCCGAACAATTGCATTTCGCTTTGCCATACGATTGGCCCCAATTGCCAACACAATGGAGATAACCGCAGGTAAACCTTCAGGTACTGCAGCAACTAATGCTGCAATTGAAATTAGAAGTATCTCTTCTATTTCGAAATGCCGATAAAAAAACCCGATCAAAAATATGAGGATCGCACTTGAAATAGCAATGACTGACATATGTTTGGCCAAAACATCCGTCTTTTTCATAAAATTTGTTCTCTTTACAGCAATTTTGCTCAAGGTTTCGGAAATATTACCAATGGCTGTTTTCATTCCCGTTCCGGTTATCACCACTTTAGCATAGCCACCTACCACAAAAGTACTTTTCCAAACCATATTTTTTCTATCTCCCAATGCTGTTTCTTTAGGATATACATCTTCCTTTTTAGAAATAGGAAGTGATTCACCAGTTAGTGAAGCTTCCATCGTCCTGAAATTTTTAGATTGAAAAATTCTACCATCGGCTGGAATGCTATCCCCTTCCTCCAATACCAAAACATCACCCGGAACAAGTTGAGAGGATAATACTGTAATTAATTTTTCTTCACGAAATACTTTTGCAGTTTTAACAATCATTTTCCGCAAAGAAGCAATGGCTTTATCTGCACGATATTCCTGTATAAATCCTATAGCGGCATTAATAAAAACCACGGCAATTATGACCCATGTATCTAACACTTGATCCGCCAACCAGGATATGATAGCCGCTATGATCAAAATAATGACCAACCAGCTTTTAAATTGTTTGAGTATCAAGAGAAAAAGAGAAATAGATTTAGCTTCCGGTATTTCATTTGGACCGTAGGCTAATAATCTTTTTTGAGCGTCTTTATTGGAAATTCCTTTCTGATTAGTTCCCAACTCATCAATAACTTCTTTAATTTTTAAGGAATGGGGGTATTTAAGAAATTTTTTCATTCTTGAAGTTTTCTAAAGAACCACATCAAAAAATACATGTTTTATAATGAAATTAAATATCTGCAATATATTAGAAAACACAGCCTACTTTCAAATAGAAGCAGATGCCTAAATTTTATAATTTCCATTTAAATTCTAACATGCTCTAATCATTACTAAATATAGCAAATTTATAAGTAATATTAAAGTATTTGAAGACTAAATTGTTGATTGTAGTATAGATAATCTTTATCTTTGAGTATATGTAAAGCAGTTATCTCATGCAAGAGATTTTTCTTATAATATTGGGGTTAATAGGTTTGTGGTTAGGCACGGAATTGGTAATTAAAGGAGCCGTAAATATTGCGGAATACTATAAATTATCTCAAGTATTTGTGGGATTAGCAATTTTGTCAGTTGGTACAGACCTTCCTGAAATTGTCATTGCCATTAACGCCTCTGTCCACAATGTGATTGGAAATACTGATACATCGGGAATAATCATTGGAAATGCTATTGGGAGTAGCTTTACTCAGATAAGTTTGGTCTTAGGGTCTGTAGGTCTGTTAGGTTATCTCACCCTTAAAAAACGACATCTTTTTGAGGATGGAATCATGTTGCTAGGTTCAGTTCTATTGGTCATTTTGTTAGCTTTTGACGGTAAGATCACGAGAATTGACGGTATTGTTCTAATAGTGGTTTATTTAATTTATTATTTCAGATTGTTCCATCAAGAACGAATTGGTAAAAAAATAAAAAAGGAGTTTAGCAAACATATTAGAAAAGATATTTTATTCCTCATAATAGGTATTATAATTGTAATTTTTACTTCAGAATTAGTAATCGATAACTCCATTAATTTCGCGGAAAAATTTGATATCAAACAATCATTTGTCGGAATAATTATTATAGGCTTAGGAACAAGCTTGCCCGAACTGGCACTTGCTTTAAATGCTGTAAGAAAAAAAGCCAGCGGCTTATCTGTTGGTAACCTTATTGGCAGCAATATATTTGATATATTAGTTCCTGTTGGAATGGGTGCTTCCATTGCAGAGCTTCAAATAGAAAAGAGTCTTATAATGTTTGATCTCCCTTTTTTATTCATATTGTCATTTATTGTGCTGTTTTTCTTCAATAGAAAGAAAGGACTCCAAAAAACTGAAGCAGTAATTCTGATTTCTATATTTGTGATTTATGCTGTTTTAAAGATTGTTGGCATATAACTTCTCCTTCCCAATAGTTTTCAAGTTAATGACATGTGATTTTCATAAGAATACTATTATTATTCTTATTACTACTCCACTTATGTGGTGATAAAAACAATAAATAAATTGAAGTGTACTTTTACCAACTATCCGCTTGTTTAACTCTAAAAAATAATTAAGAATCAACCATTTATATAATTTTTTTTGATTATCTTTAAGAGAAGAATCTAAATGATAAGTGTCTGATATAGATTTGGATATATAACTCTTTCTTCATACGATGATAATATCATTTTAAATAATTTTGAGAAAGAATGGAAAAAATGGATTTGATCATTTTATAATATTGATTATAATGGATAGTGAATCTCAAAAAAATAGAAAGACTAATATGTCGGAAGTTAATAAACCAAAGACACCCTTCGGTCGCTACCGACCTAGTTGGCTATATCTTTTATTTCTTTTTGCGTTATTTTTTTCATTATCCTTAGGGTCTATTTTCAAAACCAAAGAAATTAGCTGGTTAGAGTTTGAACAAACCATGTTAAGTCAGCATGATGTTGATAAGGTTGTTGTTATCAATAGGGAATTAGCTGAAATTTATATTAAAACGGAAAAATTCTCAGATCCTAAATACAAAGAAATTTCGGAAGGATTATTTGGCACTAATACCGGGCCTCACTACGCTCTCCATATTGGATCTGTTGAAACCTTTGAAAATAAACTTGAGCAGGCGCAACAAGATTTTACCTCGGAAGAAAAAATTGAGATAAGGTATCTGAATCGTACGAATTGGATCAAATCCATTTTTTGGTTGCTGCCAATCGGACTTCTATTTTTATTTTGGCTATTTATGTTCAGAGGTGTGGGAAAGATGGGTAAAGGAGGTATGGGTAGTTCGATATTCAATTTTGGAAAATCAACTGCAAAGCTTATGGGCAAGGATACCAAAAGTACCATCACATTTAATGATGTTGCGGGTTTAGAAGAAGCCAAAATTGAGGTTAAGGAGATTATAGATTTTCTTAATAACCCCGGAACCTATACCAAACTTGGGGCAAAAATTCCAAAAGGGGTTATGCTTGTGGGTCCACCGGGTACCGGTAAGACCTTAATGGCAAGAGCCGTCGCGGGAGAAGCTAAAGTACCTTTCTTTTCTTTGTCAGGATCAGAATTCGTAGAAATGTTTGTTGGTGTTGGAGCATCACGAGTAAGGGATCTTTTTAAACAAGCCAAGGAAAAAGCTCCCAGTATAATTTTTATTGATGAAATAGACGCTATAGGTCGATCTCGTGGTAAAGCAAATTCGTTTCAGACAAATGATGAAAGGGAAAACACCTTGAATCAGTTGTTGACAGAATTAGATGGATTTGGCACCAATACAGGAGTTATTGTACTTGCTGCAACCAATAGAGCTGATATACTCGACAAAGCCTTATTGCGTCCCGGAAGATTTGATCGTCATATATATTTAGAATTACCTAACAAACAAGAACGAAAGGAAATATTTGATGTACATATGAGACCTTTAAAAATGGCTGATAATGTAGATGTTGAACTTTTGGCATCTTTAAGCCCCGGGTTTTCTGGAGCTGATATTGCCAACATTTGTAATGAAGCTGCATTGATCGCCGCACGCAAAAAAAAGAAAAAGGTGGAGCAGAAAGATTTTATGCTCGCCAGAGATAGGGTTGTTGGTGGATTAGAAAGAAAGAGCAAAATAATATCACCTAAAGAAAAGAAAATTGTAGCTCATCATGAGGCAGGTCATGCTGTTACCAGCTGGTATTTTAAAAATGTAGACCCTTTGGTTAAAGTATCTATTATTCCAAGAGGTAAATCTTTAGGTGCAGCCTGGTACCTCCCGGAAGAGCACCAAATTATTACTAAATCACAATTTATAGATCAAATTTGTGCATCATTAGGTGGCCGTGCAGCGGAAGAGATAATTTTCAATGAAGTTTCAACCGGTGCTCTCGATGACTTGGAAAAAGTAACCAAGCAGGCTTATAATATGGTGGCATATTATGGGCTAGATGAAGAAATTGGCCCAATGAGTTTTTACGACTCCACTGGTGAGAATGAACGCCTATTTGGCAAACCTTACAGTGAGAACATGGCACAGCTTATTGATAAGGAAGTTCAAGATCTGATCGCTACTGCATACAAAAGAACTATTGATTTGTTAATAGAACACAAAGACAAATTGGAAAAATTAGCCGACCTACTACTAAAAAAGGAAGTAGTTTATAAAAATGATCTGGAGAAGATTTTAGGAAAGAGAGATTTGAAAATTTAAATAGTGTTATTTTTCAAGTTCTAAAAAGGTAATTTCAGGACGCATTCCTAATCTGCCTGGAAATCCAACCCATCCCAACCCTCTATTTACATAAAGGTATTGTTGATCATTTTCATACAAGCCGGCCCATTGTTTGTATTTATATTTAATAGGGCTCCATTTTTTATTCTTAAGATTAATTCCGGCTTGCATCCCATGCGTATGACCTGAAAGTGTAAGTTTTATATCCGTTTTGGGTACAACCTCTTTATTCCAATGTGTTGGATCATGGGATAACAATATTTTAAAAGGAATATCATTTACATTCATTAATGATTTATTTAAATCTCCATATTGTTTGAAAGGAGGGTTTCCCCAGTTTTCAACCCCTACAACCGCGATAATCTCACCTTCATTATTAACAATATCAGCTTCATTTAGCAACAACCTAAAATCTATTTTTTCATAAAATTGCTTGATGGAATCAAAATTGGATTGTTTCTCATCATCCGAATCCCATTTTTTATAATCTCCATAATCGTGATTTCCCAGAACCGAGTATTTACCCATTTTAGCTGTTAATTGTTTTAGTACCAATTCCCAATTATCTAATTCCCATGAGCAATTATTTACCAGATCACCCGTAAAAAAAATAAAATCCGGCTTTAAATGATTGATCATATTTATCGCTCTGTCCAAAATATGATATCGATAATTAAAACTACCTAAATGAAGATCTGATATGTGTACAATTCTAAGTCCTGAATAATTCTGAGGCAATACATCAATTTTAATTTTAACATGATGGATCTTAAATCGATACAACGTCCTGAAAATTCCATACATTATAGTAAAAAAAGGTAAAAAGCCTGAAAAAACACCAACAATAAAAAACACTAATAAGGATTGTTCCTCTAAAAAAACAAAATTCGTAAAATAAAGAATAGTAATAATAATTACAAAAATCAATTTTGGAACAAAGGAAGATACCGTCAGACCATATAATGAAGTTATTAAAATTTGTTTACGTCTTGGGCTTATACTTTCCAGTCTAATTCTCAAAATAATAATTGCTGCTATAAGTCCAATTGCAAAAATCCAGAAGGTAACATATATTAAATTTCGTAAAAATGGCAGGGTAATAAGTTGAGTGATAGATTGCAACCAATAGAAAGCAAATACATCAACAATAAATAAGGCAAGACATAATAGAATAATAGTAAAGAAAGTATAGGAGCGCATTTTATAATTCTGTTATTTTTTTATTTTTTTTCTATATTCGTACTCTTATGTTTATTCTTAAGTGCCCAATAAATTCCTTTTACATCAGAAGCCCACTCTTTATGCATATAAATAAGAATAATTTCCTCTAAAGTTTCTAATAGCCCTAAAGCTATCATAATATAGAATAACCAGTAGACAGGGCTAAAAAATAATGACGAAAGAATAAATACACCTTGAATTATTGCTGACAATTTTGCTAAATAGGTATGAAACGAAGTGGCTTTACTATACTTTTTATATGCAATAAGTATTTGAATGATATAAGGAATAAAAGCAATTAATATGATGAGATAATTCTCTTTTATAAAATTGAATTCAAAATTCAATAAACCAATTAGGCCAATGATAAACGTTATTTGATCCCCAAGAGAATCCAATTGAGAACCTCTGGGGCTGGTCATTTTAAATTTCCGTGCCAAGTATCCATCAATCATATCAGTACAATAACTGATCAACAGAAACCAGGTGAATAACTCACGTTCATCAAGCCACAATAAAATAAGAAGTAATGGCGCAGCAGCAATTCTGTAAAATGAAAACCAATCCGCTATATTGTAATTTTTAAAAGTGAGCATAACTATATTAAAGATAATGCATTAATAATTATCAGCAAAACCAATTTAATGAAGGATCAACTATTACAAATCTGCCAAGCCTCATTAAGTATAGGATGATAAAAATCATTGATACATCTTTATACAAAATTGATACATCCTTATACAAAAATATACTATTGTTAGCATTAAAATTCATAAAATCAAATCAATATGCATCATTTGCTCTTATCAACACAAAACTAACTCTTAAAGTAGTGAAGTAGACAATATTGGATGTTTATCAATATCATTGATTTATAGAATTATTGCATTGATCTTTTTATTAAATCTATTCAGTGTTAAAATTTAGGCATTATTATTGTTATATCTTTGAACATATCATCAAAATGGTGATTGTATTTCAATTCAACTAAATTTTTTATTATGAAAAAAATATTAGCGCTACTTACCATTATTTTTATTTTGTTTATCTCATGTGAAGGTCCGGTAGGACCTCCAGGACCTCCAGGACCTCCGGGGCAAGATGGACTTGACGGAGTAAATATCCTAGGTCAGATATTTGAAGTAGAAGTAGATTTTAATACCGGTAATAACTTTGAAGTTTTCGTTGAATTCCCTAATCAGATTGAAGTTTTTGATACTGATGTTGTAGTTTCATATATTCTGGTTGGCAATGAAAATGGAGTTGATATCTGGGAACCTCTACCCCAAACTCTATTTTTCAATGAAGGGATCTTACTCTATGGTTTTAATTATACTTTTGCCGACATTGTTTTTTTCCTGGATGGAACTATATTTCTTGAAGATCTCAGTTCAGATCTCACTCAGGGTATTATATTCAGAACTGCTATTTTACCCGCAGATGCAGCTCTGGATTTGGATCTAAATAATATGAAAAGTGTAATGGGTTCCTTAAAAAATCAGGAAGTGATAAGATTGAATTGATCTACAAATAAATATTGGAATAGCTATTGCGATTTAATCAAAGAATACACAAATGAGATCTATGATAAGTCATTGATCTTGTTTTGAATAAGCACAAAACAAGATCAATTTAAATACATCCAGTTAAAGCTTTGAATTTACTTTAAGATTTAAGTTTAAATTACTAGATTAGTACAAAATTGATTTAATGCTTAAAATTACTCCTGATCTATTTCTTTTATTTCTCTTATGCAGCACGGTTATAATTGCGCAAGAAAAATTTACCCTTAGCGGTATGGTCAAGGAAGCTTCCAGTAATGAAAGTATAATTGGAGCAACTATTTTTATTCCGGAATTGAATACCGGTGTTTCAACAAATGAATATGGTTTTTATTCCATTACTATACCCAGTGGTGATTATACTATTCGGATCAGCTCTATCGGTTTTCAGGAATTAATCCAAAAGATTAATTTGAATAAAAATCTGAAAATAGATTTCAAGCTGGAAGAATTTGTTGAAGAACTTGAAGAAGTTGTTGTAACCGAAGATATAGAAAAAATTGATATTCGTAGACCTCAGATGAGTGTGAACACGCTTAGCGTGAAAACCATAAAAAGTATTCCATTGGTTTTTGGAGAAGCCGATGTAGTCAATTCTATACTATTACTTCCCGGGGTGACTAAGGCGGGGGAAGCATCAACTGGTTTTAACGTAAGGGGTGGTGCTGCAGACCAAAATCTAATCCTGTTAGATGAAGCTATAATATTCAATGTATCCCATCTTTTTGGCTTTTTCTCAGTATTCAACCCCGATGCAACTAAAGACGTTAAGTTGTACAAAGGGGGTATACCATCAAGATATGGGGGACGTGTTTCATCTGTGCTCGAAGTTTTTCAAAAAGAAGGAAATAGCAGAGAATTAAAAATTAATGGAGGAATTGGCACTATTGCAAGTCGAATTCTTATGGAAGGTCCTATAGTAAAAGATCGTGCCGCTTTTCTTATTGGTGGAAGGGCTTCATATGGACAATATTTTCTTCCGGCTCTGGATATAGATAATTCTGCATACTTCTATGATGTCAATGCCAAGATCCACTTTGAAATAAATGATGACAATAAATTATTCCTATCTGGTTACTTCGGGAGGGACAATTTCAGCTTAGAGGATAATTACACCAATACATATGGAAATTCGGTCGTAAACTTTAGATGGAATCATTTGTTCTCCGAAAAATTGTTTTCAAACGTATCTCTTATTTATTCAGATTATTTCTTTGGGTTGGAATTGGATTTGTTGGGATTCGAATGGAGATCTAACATCCGTCAATGGAATATTAAATACGATATTAATAACTTTATGAGTGACAAGCTACAAGTTAATTATGGCCTTAATAATATCTATTATCAATTTAACCCCGGAACGATTAACCCTATGGATAAGGATTCGGATATCCTAGAAGAGCAATTAACCAAAAAAACAGCAAATGAATTTGCTGCTTATGTTGATATTGAACATCATATTTCAGATAAGTTTAGCATGCAATATGGTATTCGTTTAAGCCTCTTC